>JAESFU010000146.1_pt1 | contig 99216 bp, 99 predicted proteins | sample 9269461 | NCBI WGS metagenome assembly JAESFU01 (sample SAMN14502556, study PRJNA617107) | algae metagenome | isolation source: Stenomitos rutilans HA7619-LM2 and co-occurring heterotrophs from cave walls | place: USA: Waikapalae cave, Hawaii | collected 2009-07-28
GTACACTAACCCTTGGGCGTGTTGGACGATGGTTTCCATAACCGTTCAGTCAAACTTTTCTTACGCCCTTTCTTTCAGGTTTCTCCCCCTTTGGCAACCCCTTGTTGAGACTGGTGCAAGATCTCAGATAAGTTGCACTTAGAGAGGTTGCCTGGTTGGCTGACAAATCTTTCGGTGATCGCCTGCCCCGCCACTCAAAGTGCGGGCTAGCAGCAGGAAGTCCTCTTTAGAGGACTGCAAGCATCTGCCATCCGTTTGAACGGGTTTGCACCATCAAGCCTAGCTTTGAAGCACGGGCAGGGGAGCAACGGAGCCATCAGCTTTTCAAGACTTTGTTGCTGCTTGAGTGAAGTTACTCAGATTGATGCTGAGACTCACCGAGATGATTCCTGGCTAACGCCTCGATCGCTTCTTGTTGAGACGGTCTAGAAGGAGAACTATGATACCGCAGCAGTCGGTCAACGCGGGTCGCTAGTTCATACTCTCAGCAGACAGCCACTGCCACAGCGCTAGCCGGTGCAGTTTGAGCAGCCCACGACACAGTCGTTTTAGTCATACATCGCATAAAGTATCTATTTTTGATCCTGGCAAGATCTTTCTTAAGGCAAAGGAAGAACTTTATAAATCGTTTTAAGGTTATTTTTGAATTCGTAAGCAGTTGCTTACAGGCGTTTAACTGCGAGTTTAGTGCTCAACTTCTACACGATTAAGCTCTTAGATTTTCTGGTGCAGATGTTAACTGGTAATCAAAGATTTTGATTACAGTTATAGATGGGCAATTGCTGAATGAGTTGCTTGCAAAGCGGCTTACTCCTGCCTAAATCTCTGGTGATTGAGGCTAACAATGATGTGAAATAGAGGTGAATATAGGTGTGAAAAGCGATTAATGCAGACGAAGTCAACGGTTAAGTAGTTACAGGAGAAAAACGATGTCGAAGGTCAATCCGATTCAATTGCAGAAATACTTGAAAGGAATGGATTATCCCGCCAACAAGCAAGATTTACTCGATCGTGCTAAACAAGAAGGTGCCGATGAAAACATACTCTCTACTCTGAAACAATTGGCAGAAGACAAATTTGAAACACCAGCAGACGTGAGTAAAGCCGTTGGCAATATTGAGTAATTGAGCTGTATCTGGTACATCAGTTCATCATCTTAGTCAGAAAGTGTTTGTAAATGTTGGTTAAGCAGTTTTTTGTTGCCAGGTTCGACGATTCTTCGTTAATCGCCGGCGCATCAAACGGAGCATGACAACATAAATCATTCCTTCGTGATTTTCAGGCAATCGCTCATAGTCACGAGTTAGGATGCGAGCATTTTCTAACCACGTCCAAGTCCGCTCCACAATCCATCGTTTCGGTTCAACCTGAAACCCTTTTGCCTCGTCTGGTCGTTGACTAATTTCTACTGTCACTTGACGATTTTCAAACGCTTGCTCAATCAGGGTTGCCAAGGCTCCTCGATAGCCTTTGTCTGCTAGAACTTTGGCAATCCGTTCATACATATCTAAGACCCACACCAGCACCGCAGGAGCAGCTTTTACATCCGCCGTATTTGCAGCGGTAACGTAACACCCTAAGACTAATCCCAGTACATCCACGACAATATGACGCTTGCGTCCTTTCACCTGTTTGTGACCATCAACCCCGTGTTTCTCCCCCCTTTTTGCCCCAGTTTGACTGACTGGCTATCAATCACGGCTAAACTGGGTTGAGCCTGCCGTCCTTCACTGATTCGGACTTGTTGCACCAGGGCTGTATTGATCTGTTCCCAGATGTCCAGTCTTACCCATAAGCGGTAGTAGCCATAGACGGTTTGCCAGACTGGAAAATCGCAGGGCAAGTTGCGCCATTTGACGCCATTATCCGCTCGGTAGAAAATCGCATTCAGAATGTCTCGTAAGTTGACCTCCCGGTGTTTACCAAGGGGCTTGGCAAGGGGTAACAACGGTTCAATCCGTTGCCATTCCTCATCTGTCAGGTCGCTGTCGTAGAAGGGTTCGCTCATTGGCTTCATGAGGTTGAAAGGGATTTCTCACATATCTCTCATTTCATCTCCGGGTGCATCTTCGCTTCATATCTATTTACAAACAGTCTCTCAGTCGTATTCCCATCAAATACTTGATGCCTCTAGAATTGCTTAGCGGAATGGTTCTATTAGGAATAGGTAAAGACAGCAAGTTTGGAAATCCCAAACAGCTTGATAGGAGATTAGATAGTGATGAATAGCTCTTCAACTCGGCCTTTAGCCGTTGTAACAGGTGCTTCTAATGGCATCGGTTATGAACTCGCGAAGCAGTTTGCTCAAAATGGTTTTGACCTTGTAGTAACAGCCACCGGACTTAGTATTAATGAGGCGGCTCAGGCATTCAAAACTTTAGGTTCTCAGGTGGAGACTGTGCAAGCCGATCTTGCTACCTATGATGGCGTTGAAACCCTCTACCAAAAGGTTCAAGCGACTGGGCGGCCTGTAGAGGCGATCGCCATTAACGCTGGTGTTGGCGTTGGTGGCAAGTTTACAGAGACTGATTTGCAGGAGGAAATTAACCTCATTGAACTAAATGTGGTGTCGTCAGTTCATCTTGCGAAACGTGTTGTTAAGGATATGGTCAATCGCGGTAGTGGCAAGATCTTGTTTACGTCATCGATCGCTGCGCTGCAACCGGGACCTTTTGAAGCGTTGTATGCTGCCTCAAAAGCCTTTGTACACTCCTTTTCAGAAGCCCTACGCAGTGAGTTAAAGGAGACAGATGTGACCGTTATGGCGCTGATGCCCGGACCAACCGATACCAACTTTTTTCACCGAGCAGGGATGGACGATACCAGTGTCGGTGCCGATAAAAAAGATGATCCTGCTGTGGTTGCTAGGCAAGGATTCGAAGCATTGATGAAGGGTAAGGACGATTTTGTTGCTGGTTCGCTGAAAACGCAAATTCAAGGCAATGTTAGCAAGGTCTTGCCAGATACCGTTAATGCCGAGCAGCACCGCAAGCTTAGCGAACCAGGCTCGGCGAATATGTTGTTGTTGTGCTTCATCATTTGAAGCCATAGCAGAGGAATTCCATGCACATTCATCATCTTAATTGCGGCTGTATGTGTCCCCTTGGGGGAGCGCTCTTTGATGGGTTTAGCCGTGGGCTGACGGCCCGCCTTGTCTGCCATTGCCTACTGATTGAAACCGATCAGGGATTGGTACTGGTTGATACTGGCTTTGGGCGACAGGATGTCCAGTCGCCTTACTCACGGCTGAGCCCGTTCTTCATTCATTTCAACGGCATCCGGTTTGAGCCGAAGTACACAGCGATCGCTCAGATTGAACAGTTGGGGTTTTCAGCACGGGATGTACGCCATATCGTACTTACGCACCTTGATTTTGACCATGCGGGTGGTTTGGAAGACTTTTCAGAAGCAACAGTGCATGTTATGCAACCTGAGATTGATGCAGTGCACGATCGACATGGTTTTATTGCCAGTCAGCGCTATCGTCCTAAACAGTGGGATGAGGTCAAGCACTGGAAATACTACACAGCGGGTGGTGAACCCTGGTTTGGTTTTGAGGCAGTGCGTGACCTTGACGGGCTGCCTCCAGAGATTCTTTTCATCCCGTTAGTGGGTCACACGCTGGGCCATGCTGGCGTGGCGATTGAAACCCCAGATGGGTGGCTGCTACATGCTGGTGATGCTTATTTCTATCGGCACGAGATGGCGGCTGAGCGATATTGTACACCTGGTATGCAAGCTTACCAACTGATGATGGAAGTAAATCACGAAGCACGGGTTTACAACCAGGATCGGTTGCGCACTTTGGCGATCGATCGCAGCAAAGATGTCACGCTTTTTTGTAGTCACGATGCTGTTGAGTTTAAAGCGTTTGCCAACCAAGCCAACAAAGTTTTGCATTAAACCATTCATCATTTCTGTGTGAGTCTACAACATTGATCCAGTCTGCTAGCCCTGGAGATGCCTATGGCGATGAACATTAAGGATCTGCGGATTCACAGCCCCGCATTTAATGCTTTGGAGCCGATGCCAAAACGTTACACCAGCGACGGTGAAAATCTTTCGCCGTTGTTGGAATGGGTTGGTATACCCGTTGGAACGCAGCAACTGGCGATCATTTGCCATGATCCAGATGCACCCGTTCCATTTGGGTTTTACCCATTGGCTGCTTTACAACATGCCTCCGAGCCTTGACTCAGATCGCAGAGGGCAGTGGCAGCAAATTTACTGAAGGCATGAATAGCGCTGATCAGTCAGGCTATACCGGACCTGCGCCGCCTAAAGATCATGAGCCGCATCATTATTAGACGCTGTCGGGGAATAAGCGAAAATAGGAAGCAGTGACGGATAAGACGATGCTAGACATCCAACGAGTGCTGAACCAAGACCGCTTGCTGCGGACACTGACCGGGTTAAATCGCCGAGCTTTTGATGCACTGCTGGAAACGTTTAGTCACCTGTACGAACAAACTCGCCAGACGCAACCACGTCAACGTGTGGTCGGTGGCGGACGTAAAGCCCGTTTACTCAGTAACCAAGCGAAGTTATTTTTCATCTTGTTCTACTTCAAGTGTTCCCCCACCTTTGATTTAGCTGAAATTGTCTTTGACCTGCACCGCTCTCAAGCCCATGAGTGGATGCATCGTCTCCGCCCCTTTTAGAGGCGACGTTGGGCGAGAAACTGGTTCTACCAGAACGCAAACTTGATAGCCTTGAAGTGTTTTTAGAGCGTTTTCCAGGGGCTAAGCGGGTGATGATTGATGGGACAGAGCGACCCATTGCCCGTCCGCAAGACCACGAAGCGCAACAAGCCAACGACTCTGGCAAGAAAAAACGCCATACCCGCAAACATCTAGCTGCTGTGGATGAAACCAAGCAGGTGCTGGTTTTAAGCACAGCACGAGAAGGCAAACTCCATGACAAACGGTTTCATGATGAAGAGGATATTGCCCAAGGTGTGCCAGATGCAATTCCCATCGAAGTGGCTTGAGGCTTCCTGGGTTTGCAGAAGGAATACAACAACATCCACTTACCGCACAAGCCGAAAGGAGGTGAACTGAGTGAGGCTCAAAAACAGGAGAATCGAGTTTCGAGTCAATCCCGTGTCGTTTGTGAACATGCGTTTGCTGGCATTAAACGTTACAACGCCGTAAGTGCGGTTTGTCGCAATCGAATGGAAGATTTTGATGACCACTTGATGCTCACAGCCACAGGCTTATGGAGCTTCTACTTGCTCGCTGCTTGAAAAACAATTCATTGGACGGCAACATGGCCTCACTCAACTTCTATTTCCCGACAACTCTAGTAAAGTGGTAATAGTTGGTAGTGCATTCATTAGTCTTCTGATGACCAAGCTTCCTATCGGTCACCAGAATATGCAAGTCAATGATTGCCGGATTAGTATTAGAAGCGTCGCTCGTATTTTGTGACCATGTTGCTCTCACAATGCATTGAGCAGTGCAACAAAGGCATGCGTTGGAAATTAAGACATGCTTGCATCTCACTGTAACATCTCATACCAGCCTCCGTCTTTTACTAAATGCGCTCATTCCTCTTCAGACGGTAACGTAAAGCTCTCAGTAAACGAGAACTACCGAATTTCTACATTTATAAAGATGGATTTCAGCACGATTCTGAATCAGAAGCGTGAAACGATTATTGAACAATGGATTGGTGCCGTTTTTGAAGATCAACAGATTGAAGCGACGAACGAACTGACCTTTAATGCCGTGCGTAACAGCTTGCCCAGGATTTTAGAATCTCTTGCTGCAATGCTTGCAAATGACAATTTAGAAAACTTTCAGGTGGTTGATGAGGCTAGTTTAGAACACGGTATTATCCGCGCTGAGCAAGGGTTTGAGCCTGCGGAAATTGCACGAGAATATCGCCTGTTGCGCTCCGTCATTTTTTCGGCATTAGAAATTGATCTGGTTCAGGCATCGCCCAAAGATGTGTTATGGGCGATTCGGCTCATTGATACGGTTATTGATGAGGCGATCGCGCGCTGTTTTGACAGCTACACGCAGAGCCGCATAGAAGAGTTAGAGAAACTCAAAACTCAAATGCAATTGACCAATCAGGAGCTGACTCGTCTGGTACGAGCCAGCCATGACAACATGTCGAAGCTAACCCACGAGTTGAAAACCCCACTCACGTCCATCATCGGCTATGCTGATTTGTTTTTGCGCCAACAACAAAAAGATGATACCAAAGATTCCTACGCGCATCTAGAAAGCATTGAGCGAGTATTACGCAATGGACGACTGCTGCTACGGCTGATTAATGACACGCTGCAACTCCAGCAGGGAGACGGACAAATTAAATTGAAGCTGGTTGAAATCACTCCCAAGCATTTAATTCAATCGGTGGTTGAAATCGTCGAACCTCTCGTTCGTAGCAAAGGATTGGAGTTGAACGTAGATTGCGATCGCGCCCCTCAAACGGTTCAAACCGATCCTCTCCGCCTACAACAAATTGTCACCAACTTACTGAGCAATGCGATTCGTTACACCGAAAGCGGCTATGTAGCGGTTTCTATGGAAACCCTCAAGGATCACCACTGGTCGATTACCGTTCGGGACAGTGGTATGGGCATGACGCAGGATGATCAGAAACGCATTTTTGAACCCTACTTCCGAGCAAGTGATGCTCCCACCTCTGAAACCGATCGAGGTACAGGGTTAGGTTTGGCTGTTGTTTCACAGTTGGTGGCTTTGATGCAGGGCGAAATTCGTGTGTCGTCTCAATCCAATCAAGGCTCAACGTTTACCGTTGTCTTTCCAATCGAACAGCGTGAGACCACATTCGCTTGAACCGTTACCTCTTTGCCATGTTGCTCGTTCATCACGCTTCAGCAGACTTCACGCCATTAGCCCGTTTTAGTGACGGGCAGAGGCGCAACGAATTATTTTAGAGGACAGAGACGATCGTCAATAGTGTAGTGTTTGATACGATCGTGCGCCTCGTTTTGCAGTTATCTAGGAGGAGTGACACGCACTAGGAAGCCTCGATTGGAGGTGCTAGAATTTGACCGATTGCATTTAAGGGCGATCGCACGCAGTAAAATTATTCGCTTCTAGGGTTCCGGTCTTGCGCGAGTGAGACGACTGGTCCGAGAGAAGCAGCCACTTAAACCTGAACCAGGAAAGCGGTCACACGGCGGGAAAAAAGCCCGGGAGAGCCAAGCAGCAGCGATGACTGTTGGAGGCTTCCTGGGTTTTGTCGTTTCAGTCGTTTGTTTAGTCAAGGAGGATAGGATGTCTACCGAAGTACAAGCTACGATCGATCCAGCGTTGATTACCTGGGATGAAGTTATTCCGGGGGGTGCCTACTGGTCACGGGTGATCACGCGTGGCACGACGCTTCGACTTGTTGCACCCGAAGGGGCTAGAGGGGTCGCACTGCTTTGCTATAACGCTGATAACGCGATCGAGCGGTACAACGCTGCCGATACAGCCAAGATTCAGTTCAACGCCTTTCTCAAAAAAGGGATGCTGCTCTACTCCGATATGGGTCGCGTTTTGTTTTCCATCACCGAAGATACGTGTGGTTTGCACGATACGCTGGGCGGTTGCAGCAATCTGGCGGCAAATCAGAAGTATCGCCTTCGCGATCCAGCAGGCAGTGGCGAAGGCGATCCAGCAGGCAGTGGCGAAGGCGATCCAGCAAGCAGTGGCGAAGGCGATCCAGCAAGCAGTGGCGAAGGCGATTACAGAAATTCGCGAGATAACTTTTTGCTGGCGCTGACGAAACGCAACCTGGGCAAGAAAGACATCATGCCTAATCTGAATCTATTTACGCGCATTGCGGTCGATCCAGACGGCAATCTGTCCTGGGCTGAGAAGACCGCACAAGCTGGAGATTTTATTGATTTGCGAGCAGAAATGAATGTGCTGGTGGTGCTTTCTAATTGCCCCCATCCGCTTGATCCGAGTCCGACGTATGATGCAAAACCGATCCGGGCGATCGTCTGGAACTCTCCCGCGCCCCCTGCCGATGATCCCATTCGCATAGGCAGCCCCGAAGCGGTGAGAGGGTTTCAGAATACCGATGCGTATTTAGGACAGTTGGTCTAGGTCAGGAGTCAGGAGAACCAAGAAGTACAAAAGGTGCTTCTCTAACAACTCAAAACTCAAACGGTAGCTATACATTCGGAGGATTAAACGATGATTGAGACGGTGGTTGAACTTGACCCCAAAACGGCGATTTATGATGAAGTGTTGCCTGCGCGGAAACCCTGGGCAAAGGTGATGGAAAAAGGACAAGTACTGCGAATTGTGGATTTGGGTGGCAATCAGGCGGTGGATTTTCTGGTGTACAACGCGGATGATCCGAGTGAGCGGTACAGTGCGCCGGATACGATTCGCGGCCAGGGCAATATTTTCATCACGACGGGTACAAAGCTGTATTCCAACGATGGGAATGTGCTGATGACCGTGCTGAACGATACGTGTGGACGGCACGATACATCGGGTGGCGCGTGTAGTTGTGAGAGCAATTCGGTGCGCTTTGGCCTGGATAAGAAATGGCAGCACGCCTGTGTGGAAAATTTTCTCTATGCCATCAAGGATTACGGCTTGGGCAAACGGGATATGACCAGCAACATCAACTTTTTTATGAATGTGCCTGTGAGTGAAGATGGCACTCTCGAAATTGTGGATGGTATTTCCGATCCTGGTAGCATCGTTGACTTGCAAGCGGAGATGAATACGCTGGTAGCAATTTCTAATTGTCCGCAAATGAATAACCCGTGCAATGGCTACAATCCCACACCGATTCAACTTATCATTTGGGACGCGGTGTAGGGAGACTGAGGGTGCAGCGACGAGATCGCATCGCTGCATCGTCTGCTGAATTATTGCTGCTTTTCCCAGAATTAACTATAGGCAAACGTTTAAGGTCGATCGCACTCGTTACGCTTGCCGCAACCCGACTTTCATCCATCGCTCAAACCAATCCTGTTGATGACGCGATCGAGCCAAAGTCAGGTTCGATGGTTTGCGTTAAGAGACACCACAACGCGGACTACAGCGGTTTTCACCTTAATTAGCTGTGATGATCTTTATAGTGGACTCTATGATTACCTTGTAGTAGATGCCGATGGATGGGTTAGTAATGGACTTGTAGAGACTGGTGGACATGCGCTCAACCCATCACTAAACGGACAAGAGGGCCGACACCTTTTTCGACAAAGTAGCTGATTGATGCGTTACGCTACCACTAACCTTTCTCTGTCGTAGCGCTTGACTGCGTGCAGTCGGGTTCTATGCCTTGAGAATACATTTATTTAGAGTGCTAAAAGGCGAGACTGATGGATACACCCACGCAACCCCTGCCCCCGTTCCACCAGACAAACGAGGAAACTCCCGCGATCGGCGGCGGCCCCTCCGTGATCGAATACTGGGCTAAACATACGCTGTCGCCTGAAGGACCTAAATTATGGGAAACGTTGTTGCATCATAGTGCGTGTCTGTCGTGTTCCTGGGGGACAGGTGGGCAAAAGGGCGGTTTTACCAACGAAGAAGGTGAAAAGCTCCAGCGCTGCATGAAGAGCGTAGAGGCAATTTCGGCAGAGTTGAAGCCCGCGATCGCGCCTCAGTTTTTTGAGCAACACAGCATCCATGACCTGCAAAAACTCACCTCAATGGAAGCCGATCGCCTGGGACGGTGGAGTTTTCCGGTTATTCTCCGAGCAGGCAAATCCCACTACGAGCGCATCTCTTGGGACGAAATCTACGCGATCGCCGAAGCGGCCTTCCGCAAACCGCCAGAGCGAGTGGCATCCTACAGCTCGGGGCGATCGTCCAACGAAGCGGCCTATCTGCTGCAACTGATGATTCGGGCACTAGGGTCAAATAATTTGGCGGACTGTTCCGACCTTTGCCATGCGCCTTCTACTACGGGGCTAAAGCAAATGTTTGGCACCAACACCTCGATGGTCAGCCTGGAAAACCTCAAAAAGGCTGACTGTGTGGTGCTGGCAGGTGCAAACTCAGCCTACAACCATCCTCGCTTGATGAACGAATTGATCAAACTGCGCGATCGCGGTGCCAGGATCATTGTGATTAATCCCATGATGGAAATTGGGTTGGTTAAGTTTGGCTCACCAGCTTTTCCCACCTCGCTCGTGCAAGGTGCAGAAATTTCGTCCCTCTACCTGCAACCCATTCCTGGTAGCGATGTAGCGCTGTTTATCGGCATTCAAAAGTCGCTGATTGAACAGGGCTTAATCAAAGAAGACTATCTCAAAGCGCACACTGAAGGCTGGGAAGCGATCGTCGAACAGGCGCGATCGACCACATGGGATACCATCACTGAAACCTGTGGCGTTTCACAGCCAGAGATTGAGGCTGCCGCAACCATCATCGGCACCTCAGAACGAGTCGTCTTTGGCTGGGCAATGGGCATCACGCAGCACGTCAACGGCGTTGATAACGTCTTTAGCATTGCCAACACTGCCTTGATGACAGGGAATGCGGGTAAAGAAGGGGCAGGCACCATGCCTGTGCGAGGACATTCTAACGTGCAGGGCTTTGGCTCGATGGGTGTCACCGTCAAGCTGAGAAAGGAAATCCAGGAAGCGCTGGAAAAGCTGCTGGGACGACCGCTCAGCAAAGTGCAGGGCTACCATACCCGCGATTTAATCGAAGCGGGAGACGCTGGTAAGGTCGATACGTTGCTGTGTCTGGGGGGCAACCTCTATGGCGCAAACCCCGATTCTACCCAGGCGAAACGCGCGATCGGCAACATTGAAACCGTCATCTACGTCGCCACCAAGCCAAATCTAGGACATTTCAACGGCTTGGCGAAACAAAACACGATCGTCATTCCCGTCCTGAACCGCTTTGAAAATCCGCATAAAGTCACGACCGAATCAGGCAACAACTTTGTCCGTTTAAGCGATGAAGGCAAAACGCATCTGAAACACGCCGATCTGATCTCGGAAGTGGAGTTTCTCACCACGCTCGCCCATCGCATTCTAGGCAACGATCCTGTCGATTGGCGCAAATTGCAGGACACCCGCTACGTTCGCCAACTGATTGCCCAAACCATTCCCGGTTACGAGAAGATTGGCGCGATCGATGAGACCCAAGAGGAGTTCACGATCGGCGGGCGCATCTTCACCGAACCGAAGTTTGCTACCCCATCGGGGAAAGCCTCGATGTTTGTCACACCCCTCCCGAAGCTGACGCTGCCTGAACCCCAGGAGTTCGACGCATCAGGGGCAGCAAATGGCATTGTCTTGGCGCTGATGACAGGACGCAGCTACTCTCAACACAACACCGTTGTCTACAAAATTGGCGACCACTATCGAGGGATGCCTCACCGCAACTGCATCTTAATGAACCGCCAGGATGCTGAACAGGCTGGCTTTCAAGCACACCAGTGTGTCACAGTCCAGGGCGATGCAGGCAAACTTGAAAATGTGGAAGTCATCTATGGTGCGGTTCGTCCCGGTGCCGCTGTGATGTTTTACCCCGAAGTGAATGTCGTCTTTAAGGCAAAAATCGAGACGCGATCGGGCACCCCAGCCTACAAGCGAGTTCCCGTCTTCGTTCATGCCGCCAGTGCAGTCAGTTAAAGGAGTCGGCATTGGGGGGTTATGCCTGTAGCGGCCTGCTAATCGCCAAACCGTGCTTTAGTAAGGCACTTCGGCAGGCCCATCATAGCCGCACATGCCCATTCGAGGAGAGTTGACCAGCGGTATCGGCTCGCCATAGTTGGTGTGCGGATGGGTTTTAGTGTGTCGATCGCACAATGTACCGTCTGTCTGATCTTCTGCCAGACATTCCATACACAAATGCGTTGCAGGCTGATCACATTTAATGCAGGTATACTCTGGCATGTTGTTGCGTGCCATCAGCGCGATCGGCTTTGAGGTGGTAGGCTTACCCTCGCGCTTTGCCACACCTTTTACGATCGTTTCGGACGACGTGCCAAAATCATAAATGTGGGTGAGTTCACTCCCCAGCTTAAACACCTCACCGAGTTTCCGCCGCTTGCCGACTTCACGCGCGAAGCCGCCCTCTAACGAAAATTGGCTCATGTGCCCACAACACTCCAGCCAGATTGCCCGCAAATAATCGTCCAGATCTTGCAAGCTCTTAGAACCGCGCATTTCTAGATCCAGCCAAAAGTCTTTGCTGTAAGCATCCTGAACACGTAAGTGGTAGAGTTCTTCACTGTTACCTTTTTTGTCCTCAGCCTTCGCGATCGCCTCCTGCCGTCCCGGACACGTCACCAGATGTTTGGTCATCCCCGCCTTAGAAAGCTCTTTGCCACAATAAGCACAGGTTCCTTTCGATTGCTTACGAGCCACGATCGCGCGCCTCCCTCTTCCTCACTGCCAATTCTATTCTCTCCTAACGGGTAGAATTATGGCGGATTCCGAGCGCTTTTGACCGTTCATGCCTATGGTTTTAGAAGACGTTCTACACCATTGATCAAGCGATCGAGCCTAAAGCTGTTAAAGAATTGGTGACTGTAAGAGGCTTACTGTCCCACAGGTTCAGTGCTTGTGGCGCAAGTCATGGACGCATCGCTGAGAACGGGTTGCTCTGCCTCACCAAGTTGTGCCGTTTTGGCTCGACAGAGAGCGGTTTCGACCTTTGCGTTATTGGTGCCACCCTGGGTAAGCGCTGCCATCCCCACATACGGTCGCAAGCTGCTACTCAGCGCCTTAGCATCATGCACGGCATATTGATTACCAGCGCTATCAAGATGAATCGAATAGCTGTAATTTGGGCTGTTATAGAGTACAACACCCAACGCGCTAGCACTATCAGCAAAACGGGCGTGTTCTAGCATGTAGCCTTGCTGTGCCCGGTTGAGCGTGCCAAGATACATGCTTGCCTCCACCTGCTTTGCTTTGCTGGTTTGATTCAGAAAAGAGGGGAGTGCGATCGCCGCCAAGATGCCGCTAATCACCAGCACGATCGTCACTTCCAGTAAAGTAAACCCCTCCTCTTGCTGCCGTTGCCGCCGCCATAACCAAGCCTCTAGACCTGTCTCCACAGAAAAAACTCCCGGTGAATCTTCCTGAATGCGCTTAACCAACCTCAACCGTTGCAACTCCTTCTCAGCAAAGCAAAGCTAGCATTGAAAGGAGTGTGCTCTTTGCCCATAGAAAGAGCACCGGGTTGCTTACATTGAGTTAAAGGCCGTCAACCTTTCAATCCCTTCTACAGCAACTTCTGTAAAAACCAGGACGTTTTTGGTAAAGTGCGTCAGCAAATTTACGGTGTGAATGTCTTATTTGTGTGAAGTTAGATCGGTGTCATACGCAGACAAACAGCAGTTAGATCTTTGCCATGAACCATTGCACTTCAATCGTCTGTCTGCCCGTTAGAGGCTGACTTTGCTCGCTTTAGCTCCAGGCACTTTGCGACAGCAGCGTTGTAAGCGATCAGGTAGTCTTTGCCACCCAGCATCAAATCGCCGTAATACTCGTAAGGCGCTGCCCCATAAATAGGTAACGGATCATCTTCGGGATAGTCTTCCTTCGCCTCTTCAATCGCGGCTTTAAGTTGCTTCACCGTAAGCTGTTGGGCGGAGAAATAATGGAGCGATGAAGCCGGACGATTGAGATGGGGCAAGGTGGGATCAAGAATGCGATCGTCCAGCTCAATCCAGCTATGCTCCAGTGGCGCGTGAGGATGACCAGAAAAGGCTAAAAAACCCTGCACGTACTTCGCCCCAGTCGTTGCTAAGGCAGCGCGGTAGGCATTATCAAAAGGGCTTTTAGCTTTGCTTTTAAGGCGAGTCGCAAGGTCGATCGACTGCTCTGCATCCAACGGTTTATTCATGGCGATCGTCTAGAGTCTCCTGCTCTAAACAATAGCGTCTCATACCGATTTAAAGAATGACGGCTACAGATCAATCGGTGGGTAGGGGCAAGGCAATGCCTTGCCCCTACAGGATGTATCGCATTTTCAATTCAAATTGGTATCACACCACTATTCTGTTTGATCACCAAATGGGTTGGGTGCAAACTATCAACGGTCAGTGACTAGCCGTATGGCGCATGTGGCTTAATGGGGCTAGGCCACTTTGATCTCTGTCATAAGAGGTATGGTTAGAGCAAACCTGTGGTACTATCTTAAGAGTGTGAGGAGTACGAATCAGAAAGCCCCTGGAGTCGAAACAAGGACAGACGCCCAGGGGCTTTTTGCTGCCCATTTTTGCTGCTCCCCCTTTTTAGTCGTCAATTTTTAGAGAAAACGCCACCGAAGAATGACGCGTTACCCGTAAGACTACTGAAAGAGTAAATGTCATTTCGCTGTTTACACACGCAACGCTTGTCAATTTTTGACTCTGTGACTATGCCCTTGCTGATAGCCTTGCGCTGCTTTGACACTGCCTGTTGTCTTAATTGAAAGAGATGACGACAAAATTGAGGACTACTGAGTTTTGAATTGAAGACGATCGCCCTTCTCTATACGTCATTTGCTCTACAATCCTTAACTTCCGATCAGGTGAACAACTAATTCACGGGTGTGACCGTGCTGGCGATGTTCCCAAAGGTAAATACCTTGCCAGGTGCCTAGCATCAGACGACCATTGGCGATCGGAATTTGCTCCGATGTCTTGGTTAGCGCGGTGCGGATGTGGGCAGGCATATCGTCGGGTCCTTCGGTGCTGTGGATGTAGTTTTCCCACTCTGGCACCAGTTTGGCAAAAAAGTTTTCGAGATCCTGTAACACATCCGGATCGGCATTTTCTTGGATCAGCAGACTTGCCGACGTGTGACGCAGAAAGAGCGTGCAAAGTCCGGTTTGGATTTGCGATTCGGTGACGATCGCTTGCACTTTCTGTGTAATTCTAGCCATCGATTTCCCTCTGGTCGATAGTTTTAGCACCTGTTGATAGTGAGTCATCAAAGTTCTCTAGTAGACAACACCTCAGTACGTTCGCCCTGGCACCTTTTCAGCTTGAGGCTGTTTGGCCTCAGGCTCACCCAATCGAAATGGCTCAGTGTGCTTAAGTTCATTCAAGAGTTTATCCAGATGATTGCTGGGATTTACACTGTCAATACCAGCAACCGTCGGTTGCTTTAACAAACTGTGATTTGGCGTATCAGCGTAAACATACCAACGCCCATTAATTTTGAAATAGTGATGGTGAGAATCTGGAGAATCTGGCTCAAGCGCCTCCCAGGCGATCGCTTCCAGCAACCTGATGGTTTGACCAGACTCTTGATATCTATAATACTGTCCATTTTTCGGATGAAATTTGATCGGTGACCAGTCCGTCATAGTAAGCTCTCCAACTTCTATACATATGCCACCCTGCGTTTATGAAACAATTTTAGGAGTGGTAGTGGAGCGCCACGTAATTATACGGAAGCTATACACAGGCTTTGCAAGATTAATAACCGGATTTAAGCGGTTTCTCTGTTTTGCCTACGCATAATCGCTTAGAGCTTTAGCTAGCTGCGATTTAATTCACCTCTTGTAGATCCGTTTGTATGACTGTGCGTGTCACGTCCAGTCATACAAACGGAGCTGTCGTGAAATCGGTTTAAGTCGGTGTGCCAATTTTTTGCTTCTGGCTCAAAAGCAACAACCCCTCGCCATAGATGACAAGGGGTTGCTGCTTACTGCTTACGCAATCTCTTTTTAGACAACGTTATCCGAATTTCGCTGCAGTGGCAGAGATCACGAAGGCCGCATACGTCAGGATGTAACCGACCGTGAAATGAGCCAGACCAACGACACGGGCTTGAACGATTGAGAGCGCAACGGGCTTATCTTTCCAGCGAACCAGGTTCGCCAGTGGGGTGCGCTCGTGTGCCCAAACCAGAGTTTCGATCAGCTCTTGCCAGTAGCCTCTCCAGGAGATCAGGAACATGAAGCCCGTTGCCCAAACCAGGTGCCCGAAGAGGAACATCCAGGACCAGACAGACAGGTTATTCATGCCATACGGGTTATACCCGTTGATCGTCGCACCAGAGTACAGCCAGAGGTAGTCACGGAACCAACCCATGAGGTAGGTAGAGCTTTCGTTGAACTGGGAGATGTTGCCAGACCAGACTGAAAGGTGCTTCCAGTGCCAGTAGAACGTGACCCAGGCAATTGTATTCAGCATCCAGAACATCGACAGGTAGAACGAATCCCACGCTGAGATGTCGCATGTGCCGCCTCGTCCAGGTCCATCGCAAGGGAAGGCATAGCCGAAGTCTTTTTTGTCCGGCATGAGCTTAGACCCGCGTGCATCCAACGCACCTTTGACCAAGATCAGAGTGGTGGTGTGCAGACCCAATGCGATCGCATGGTGAACCAAGAAATCGCCAGGCCCGATGGTGAGAAACAAGGAGTTCGTGCCGCTGTTGATGGCATCCAGCCAGCCAGGCAACCAGACGTTACCGTAGTTAGGCCAAGCAGTGGTCGCAATACTGTCAGGGTTTGACAGCAGTGTATCCAAACCGTAGAGTACCTTCCCATGCGAGGCTTGAATGAACTGTGCAAACACAGGCTCAATCAGAATCTGCTTCTCAGGGGTACCGAAGGCAACCACCACGTCATTGTGGACGTACAGACCCAACGTGTGGAAACCGAGGAACAGCGAAACCCAGCTCAAGTGAGAGATGATGGCTTCTTTATGCTGCAAGACCCGATCCAACACGTTGCCTTTATTCAGGTCAGGGTCATAATCCCGTACCCAGAAGATGGCTCCATGAGCAAAGGCACCCACCATCAGGAATCCAGCAATGTACTGGTGATGGGTATAGAGAGCTGCCTGCGTCGTGAAGTCTTTCGCCAGGAACGCATAAGGCGGCATAGCATACATATGCTGTGCGACCAGGGAAGTGATAACACCTAGGCAAGCCAGGTGCCAACCCAACTGGAAGTGCAAAGAGTTGTTGTAGGTTTCGTAAATGCCTTGGTGAGGCATGTTGAAGGGACCTTCAACTGGCTTACCAAAGAAATCCTTGGCATCCATCATCTCTTTGATGCTGTGACCAATACCAAAGTTGGTACGGTACATATGACCCGCCACAATGAACAGGACAGCGATCGCCAGATGGTGATGCGCCATATCCGTCAACCAGAGCGATTCTGTTTGAGGATGGAAACCACCCAAAAACGTTAGAATTGCCGTCCCAGCACCTTGAGCTGTGCCAAACACATGCCCAGGAGTGTCGGGGTTTTCGGCGTATACGCCCCAGTTTCCGCTGAAGAAGGGAGCCAAACCAGCTGGATGCGGTGGGGTAGACAGGAAGTTATCCCAGCCCACATGCTGTCCGCGTGATTCGGGAATAGCCACATGAATCAGGTGACCTGCCCAAGCCAGGGAGCTAACTCCAAACAAACCAGCCAAGTGATGATTCAACCGTGATTCTGCATTCTTAAACCAGGCTAGCGAGGGGCGGAACTTGGGTTGCAAGTGCAGCCAGCCAGCAAACAGGAAGACAGCAGACAGGATCAGGAGGAAAATGGAGCCTTCATAGAGTTCGCCATTCGTCCGAATACCCTGTGTGAACCACCACTGGTAAAGACCAGAGTAAGAGATATCAACCGGATAATTAGCCCCACCCTGGGTGAAAGCATCGACCGCAGGTTGACCGAATTGAGGGTCCCAAATCGCGTGGGCGATGGGACGGATGTTCAATGGATCTTTAATCCACTGTTCAAAGTTGCCTTGCCACGCTACGTGGAATAGGAGACCAGATGTCCACAAGAAGATGATTGCCAAATGACCGAAATGAGAGGCGAAAATCTTTTGGTAAAGATTCTCTTCTGTCATGCCGTCGTGACTTTCAAAGTCGTGGGCAGTGGCGATCCCGTACCAAATCCGACGAGTCGTCGGATCTTGAGCGAGGTCTTGGCTAAATTTGGGAAATTTAGTCGCCATAGTTCTACTTCGTTCTCCTCGCGCTTATCCAAGTGCCAGTGTACGAGCCAGGAAGAATGCCCACGTGGTGACGATTCCGCCCAGGAGATAGTGCGCTACCCCCACAGCCCGACCCTGAATGATGCTCAGTGCGCGGGGCTGAATTGACGGGGCAACCTTCAGCTTATTGTGCGCCCAAACAATCGATTCGATCAACTCTTGCCAGTAGCCGCGACCGCTAAACAGGAACATCAAGCTGAATGCCCAAACGAAGTGTGCACCCAGGAAGAGTAAGCCGTAAGCCGAAAGCGCTGAGCCGTAGGAGGTGATTACCTGCGTTGCCTGTGCCCAGAGGAAGTCGCGTAACCAACCGTTAATGGTGACTGCGCTCTGAGCAAAGTTACCGCCTGTGATGTGGGCCACCGTGCCATCTGGATTGACCGTCCCCCAAACGTCTGACTGCATCTTCCAACTGAAGTGGAAAATCACGATCGACAGTGAGTTGTACATCCAGAATAGACCCAGGAAGACGTGGTCCCAACCAGAAACCTGGCAGGTGCCGCCGCGACCAGGCCCGTCACAAGGGAAGCGGAAACCCAGGTTAGCCTTATCTGGAATCAGACGAGAGCTACGGGCATACAGCACACCTTTGAGCAGGATCAACACGGTGACGTGGATGGTGAACGCATGAATGTGATGCACCAGGAAGTCTGCCGTGCCAAGCGCGATCGGCGCGATCGCCACCTTACCTCCCACTGCCACTGTTTCACCACCAAACACATAGCTAGCAGGAGCTAGAGCGTTGGGTGCGGTGTTACCAGGAGCCAATGTGTGCAGGCTCTGTACCCACTGTGCAAACACAGGGCGTAATTGAATGCCTGTATCCGAGAACATATCTTGAGGACGACCCAGTGCCCGCATCGTGTCATTGTGCACATACAGGCCAAAGCTATGGAAGCCCAGGAAGATAGAAACCCAGTTCAGGTGAGAGATAATTGCGTCCCGGTGACGAATCACGCGATCAAGCAGGTTGTTCTGATTCACTACGGGGTCGTAGTCACGCACCATAAAGATGGCACCGTGAGCTGCTCCCCCAACGATGAAGAAGCCACCCAGCCACATGTGGTGAGTAAACAGAGACAATTGGGTCGCGTAGTCAGTCGCCAGATACGGATAGGGTGGCATGGAGTACATGTGCTGAGCAACGATGATGCTCAGGGAGCCAACCATTGCCAGGTTAATTGCCAACTGAGCATGCCAGGAAGTCGTTAGCACTTCATACAGACCCTTATGACCTTCGCCAGTAAACGGCCCTTTATGTGCTTCCAGAATTTCCTTGATGCTGTGCCCAATGCCCCAGTTCGTGCGGTACTGATGTCCCGCAATGATGAACAGCACCGCGATCGCCAGATGGTGGTGTGCTGTATCCGACAGCCACAGACCACCTGTCACCGGGTTTACACCACCCTTGAAGGTAAGAAAGTCAGAATATTCTGCCCAATTCAGAGTAAAGAAAGGCGTTAAGCCCTTTGCAAAACTGGGATATAAGTCCGACATCAGCTTTGAGTTCAAGATGAACTCATGGGGCAGGGGAATATCTTTTGGAGCCACCCCTGCATCCAGCAGCTTGTTGATGGGTAATGAGACGTGAATCTGGTGACCAGCCCAGCCCAGCGAACCGAGACCAAACAACCCAGAGAGGTGATGGTTCAGCATTGACTCCACATTCTGGAACCATTCCAGTTTGGGAGCCCGCTTGTGGTAATGGAACCAGCCTGCAAACAGCATCAGACCAGCCATAACCAAACCACCGATCGCGGTGCAGTAAAGCTGGAAGCTGTTAGTGAACCCAGCAGCCCGCCACAGGTAGAAAAAGCCAGACGTAATCTGGATTCCGTGGAAGCCACCGCCAACATCTGCATTCAAAATTTCTTGTCCGAAAATCGGCCACACAACTTGAGCGCTGGGCTTAATGCCAGTGGGGTTGGTCAGCCAAGCCTCGTAGTTTGAAAACTTAGCGCCATGAAAATACATGCCGCTGAGCCAGATGAACACAACGGCAAGATGACCGAAGTGAGCACTGAAAATTTTACGAGATACGTCTTCTAAGTCACTAGTATGGCTATCAAAATCATGAGCGTTGGCGTGGAGATTCCAAATCCAGGTGGTGGTTTTGGGACCTCTAGCCAGGGTGCGATCGAAATGACCAGGCTCTGACCACTTCTGAAAAGAAGTCGGCACCGGGTCGTTGTCAACCACAATCCTTGCTTTCGCTTCGCGCTCCCGTGGAGTAATTGTCATTGAGACTCTCCTCTCTCTAGACAAGGAACGAGGAATCCCCCCTGCCAGACGCTGCTCCCATTAAAAACAGCCCCTTGCTGCAAAACACCCTTGCGCTCAAATGAGCAACCATTAGCACTGATCGAAAACCAGCGTCTGGATTCCAACGTGGCTAGAGAACAAAAAGATGTTAGCAACGATCGCAGTTCAAAGAACGGAACAAATATCATCATCAGAACCGGAAAGGTTCGCTCAGACAATACAACTAGCCTGGTAGGAGTTCTCATCGTGTCATTATATGACTCGTGTTACGCCGAACTTGGACGCAATTAACAATAATTCAAACTCCTTCGAGTGCGGACATAGACGAGCTTGCGAACCTGAGCTAAGTGAAAAAGTCAAGCAAAACGGTTGTTGCGTTTACAAAACTAGATACTCCGATAACTAGAGATATAATCCCTGGGATCGCGATTTGGAAGCCAATTAAGGATTGAGTTACTTCTATTTATTGAGCAGAAATACTCTATACATTTCACCAGCACAAAACGTCTTGCTTGTTTGCTTTTGTGCTGTTCTTTTTGAAACGTTTTATTGAGCATCGCTCAAAAAAGGTTAAGTGTATATAACTGACTAACCAAGTCACGAGCTATCTAGATAACTCATGCCAGCCATTTACGGTTCTGCCTAAAGCTCCATTTCGTCGCGCTAGAGACATGTCGCTTAACACGAGCGACGAAACTTTGCACGGGTGGCTTAGTCTTTTCCGCTATAGTTCCCTATGGGCAGCTTTTAGGAGTGGGTTCTGTGTTGGGAATGAAGCGCTGGCAGGCGATCGCTAAATTGATCGTGACATTCGTCGCCATCCTTGTGACGGTGAGTTGGGGTGAGGCGGGGAATGCAGCACACGCTGCCTTTTGGGGGCGATCGCAAGCAACCGCTACAAAGCAGGCAACTGTTAAGAAGGCAGGAAAAATTGCGGAAGCCTCGCCACCGATCGTCCTGCAAGAGTTACGACAGGCTCTTGATGATTATCAACCTCAAGTCACCATTATCAGCCCCCGCAAAAACGACGTGCTGACGGATACTACCGTGTCTGTCCGTTTCCTGGTGAACGATCTGCCCCTCTTTAAAAACGAAACCTTCGGCTTAGGACCACATCTGCATGTTCTGCTAGACAATCGCCCCTATCAGGCTGTTTACGATACAAGTCAGCCCTTGGTTTTCGACAAGCTAGAGCCTGGAACTCACACCATTCGGGCCTTTGCATCTCGCCCCTGGCACGAAAGCTTCAAGAATGAAGGAGCCTTTGCACAGACGACCTTTCACGTACTGACCAAAACTCAGGATAACAATCCCGATTCCGACCTGCCGCTACTTACCTATAGCCGCCCCCAAGGAACTTACGGCGCAGAGCCGATCCTGTTAGATTTTTACCTGACCAATGCCCCGCTGCATCTCGTCGCACAGGCCGACACAACGGATGACATTGCTGACTGGCGCATTCGCTGCACGGTAAATGGCGACAGTTTTGTGATTGATCGCTGGCAACCGCTGTACCTTCAAGGCTTCAAGCCTGGTAAAAACTGGGTGCAGCTTGAGTACCTTGACGACAAAGGTAACCCGGTGCAAAACGTGTTTAACAACACAGTGCGGCTGGTGGAGTACCAACCTAATGGCGACGACACGTTGTCCAAACTGGTGCGGGGAGAGTTAGCTGCCGCCGATGTGCGTGGCATTGTTGACCCTGACTACGTACCGCCTGCACCAGAACCTACTCCAGAACCAAGTCCGGAACCCACTCTGGAACCAACGTCAAAACCCACTCCAGAGCCGACGATCGACCCGACAGATCAACCACCGTCTACGTTGGCAACTCCCCAGGCAGAACCGTCACCAGATTTAGAAGCGACCGATCGTCCCTCACCGATCATCCTCCCTGAACCATCCCCTACTCTCAGCCCAGCACCACCATCAGAGCCTTTCACCCCAGAACCAGCGCCGTCCGTTCCAGAAGTTGTCTTGCCGCCAGAGTCTGAAGCGCCTGAAGCAGAACGCGTGCAGCCAGAGACACCGATCGTGGTTGAGCCAAAACTAAGCCATCCTACAGTTAAGCCAGCCTCACCAAGCGAAAGCATTTCAACGAATAACAAGACGCCTAGTGGGCAAGAACGATTGCGTCAATTGGGACAGCAATTCGGCCGATACCTACCGCAGAAGCGCAGAGCGATCGCGCCATCTTCTAGTGCTAGACCTACCGCAGAGAGCGATCGCTCTAAAGTAATGTCAGGCGATGAAACCAGCCCCATGCCAAACATTGCTATCCCCGATCCGTTGCCTCCAACATTGCCAGAAATTATTGACACGGCTCCGCTAGAAGCTCCGACCTCAGGCGCACCAGCGTCAGCCGTGATCGAGAAACTTGAAGATCGAGGAACCTGAAGATCGCTAAACGATCGCTCAAACGCGCGTTCATACTTGCGATCGTGCAAAGCTCTGCACATTGCGGTTTCTAAATACAGTCTGTCAGGCATCCACGAGACAGATATAGTATAGTACTTATGTACTAAACATCGAAAACGACTACGCTCTAATCGCACTCTGCATTTTAGTGGATGCGTAGATGAGTGAATGCGTAGATGAAATCATTTGCGGTAGTGTGAGAAGCAAGGCGGCCATTAAGCGGGGAGTTTGAGTTCATGCGCTGCACGATCGCCATTGCTGTAACCGCGACTCATGCGGCTCAACTCACCCCTCACCAGCCCTCCAGAAGGAGTCTCTTGTCTCACCTATTCTTCCGATGGCAACAGCGCCATCACCTGATCGATAAAGGCTTGATAATCTACCACTGGCTTAGAAATATAGCCATCGGCACCACTTTGCTGAAGCGACGTTTCTTTGTCGCCAATCATGGCGTGCGCTGTGACCAAAATAATGGGCAACGAAGCTGTGCTGGGGTCACGTTTCAGCAGTTGCGTCAGCTTGATGCCATCCACCGCTTTGCCCTGATACAAACTGTGAGACAGCGAGACATCCATCAAAATCAAGTCGGCTTGCCCAGCCTTAGCAATTTGCATGACCTCTTCGGCATTTTCCGTATGCTTCACCGCCAGACCGCCCAGGCGCGTCAAATAGCGCGAAAAGACTTTTACATTAGCCAGGTCATCCTCGACCAGCAACACCGTTTTTGTCATTGGTCCCTAACCTGTTGGCAGCAATGCCATAACCTGATCAACAAACGCCTGATGATCCACCACAGGCTTAGAAATGTAAGCATCTGCTCCACTTTGCTTCAAAAAGTTTTCGCGATCGCCTTCCATCGCATGGGCTGTGACCAGAATGATCGGCAGCGTCGCCGTCTGGGGGTCTGCTTTCAGCATCTGCGTAATCTTAATCCCATCCACCGCCTTGCCCAAATAGACACTCCGCGACAGCGAAACATCCATCAGAATAATGTCGGCTTCATGGGCATGGGCCATCTGCATCACTTCTTCCACATCTTCAGTATGCTTGACTGCCAACCCACCTCGTTTCGTCAGGATTTTAGAAAATACCCGTGCATTAATCAGATCGTCCTCGACAATCAGAACGGTTTTCATTGTGCTTTCCTCGAAACGTGACCCAGATGAAGCAGCAGTCTTACCACGTGCCTCAGCGTTACTGTGAAATAGAAACAGGTACGCTCAGACTTGTTCCCATCGTAAACGTCGCTTGCGGCAAACGCTACAAACCTTTGATGAAATCAGCTTTTATACAATCAATGTGTAAGGAACAACGCTCATGGCTGTAATTACTACTGCTCTACACACAGAGATGCAGCAGTCCTATCTGGAATATGCCATGAGCGTCATCGTAGGACGTGCCCTACCAGATGTGCGTGACGGGCTGAAACCAGTACATCGCCGTATTTTATACGCGATGCACGAGTTGGGGTTGACCCCCGATCGCCCCTATCGTAAATGTGCCCGCGTGGTGGGGGATGTGCTGGGTAAATACCATCCCCACGGCGATCAGGCCGTTTATGATGCGCTGGTGCGGCTAGTACAGGATTTTTCCAGTCGCTACCCACTGTTGGGGGGACATGGCAATTTCGGTTCGGTGGACAACGATCCCCCAGCCGCCATGCGGTACACCGAAACTCGACTAGCACCGTTGGGTAACGAAACACTGCTGACGGAGATTGGCGAAGCAACCGTTAATTTTGTTGGTAACTTTGACAATTCTCAACAAGAGCCAACCGTACTACCCGCACAACTGCCCATCTTGCTGCTCAACGGCAGTTCGGGCATTGCGGTCGGCATGGCAACCAACATTCCACCGCACAACCTGGGCGAAATTGTGGATGGTCTGGTCGCACTGATTGACAATCCCAACCTGCCAGATGCCAAGCTCTTTGAACTTATTCCAGGGCCAGACTTTCCCACGGGTGGCGAAATCATGGGCACGGAAGGCATCCAGGAAGCTTACGCTACGGGTAAAGGCAGCATTCCGGTTCGAGGTGTGGCGCAGGTCGAGGAACTGCAAATTGGTCGTGGTCGGCATCGACGCACCGCGTTAGTGGTGACAGAACTGCCCTACCAGGTCAACAAAGCAGCCTGGATTGAAAAAATGGCAGAACTCGTCAATCAGGGACGGTTAGAAGGCATTGCTGATCTGCGCGATGAGAGCGATCGCGATGGTATTCGAGTGGTCATCGAACTCCGTCGAGATATCAATCCCCAGAAGATTCTCAACAGCTTGTATCGCCAAACGGCTCTCCAGTCGAACTTTGGTACCATCATGCTGGCTCTTACGGATGGGCAACCTCGCCAAATGCCCCTACGGGAACTGCTCCAGCAGTTTTTGTCCTTTCGAGAAGACACCCTCACTCGCCGCTATCGTCATGAGCTGAATCAAGCCGAAACTCGTCTTCATATTGTCGAAGGTCTCTTGTTGGCCTTGTCCAATCTCGATTTAGTCATTGATATTCTGCGTCACGCTCCGGACGGCAGCACTGCCAAGTTGCAGTTTCAGGAGCGGTTAGATTTGAGCGATCGTCAGGCCGATGCGATCCTCTCAATGCCGTTGCGCCGCCTGATCACCACAGAACGGCAGAGCCTTCAAACTGAGTTTGATGAGCTAACCGCGCAAATGCAGGAACTCCAGCGTTTGTTAGGCGATCGGCGCGAATTGCTCAAAGTGCTGAAAAAAGATCTCCGGGCACTGAAGAAAAAGTTTGCCGATCCACGACGGACGAAGATTATTGCCACTAGCGGTCAGCGGTCAGCGGTCAGCAGCCAGCAGTTAGAAATCGGTGAGCAGCTTACGCTTGACCAACCCCTGCTCACATCCAACAGCCAATCACTAACCGTTGAAAACTCTACTCACGAATCTGAGGTAGAAGAAACGGTGATTGAACTCACCCAACGTGGTTACATTCGCCGACTCACACCCAAAGCCTTTCAACGGAACCAGAGTAAAGCGATCGACAGGGTAACTCAGGTGCTAGAAGATGGTGATGACTTTATGGTTCAAACAGAGTTCGCCACGACAGCACAAACTTTAGTGGTGTTTACCCGCAGCGGAAAAGCTTATCCACTGGATGTAAGAGAGGTGCCCCAGTCTACCGGTAAGTCGCGGGGCGCACCGCTGATTACCCTACTGCCGCCCTCCGCTCAAAATGATCCGGGTTCGGTTGTGGGTTGCTTTGTGCTGCCAGACGATCGAGACGAGGCCGATCTTCTAGTAGTCACTCAGCAAGGACGCATCAAACGGCTACCGCTAGCAGAATTAGGCGAATTGACTGGGCGTGGTTTAACCGTGCTGAAGTTGAAACCAGAGGATCAGCTTGCCTTTGTCAGCCTCACGGAAGTGGGCGATCAGCTTGTACTAGCAACGGCAGGCGGACGCTTGCTGCGGTTAGTCATTAACGATGAGCAACTGCCAGCACTGAGCCGAGTGGCACAGGGTAATTTGGCAATTCGCTTGCGGAAACAAGAAAAATTGGTTGGCTACACGCTCATTTACCAAGGTGACGATCTCCTCTTGCTCTCTGAACAGGGCGATGCCAAACGATTGTCGATCGACACTCTCCGCCTTTCCACCACAGGCGACCTCGGCACCCAATCATTTAAATTTACGCGTAAAACCGATGCTCTTGCAGGTATGGTGGCGGCCCCCCCCGATACCGTGGTCACTGTATTAACCAGCAACAACCGCATGGCACGGATGACCAGTGGTGAAACACCTCTCAAAGGCCGAGATGAGTTGGGCGATCGCACACTCCAGCTTGAGCCAGACGAGCGTATTGCTGGTGTCATCATTCCCAAATTACCCCTACCAGAACCGGAAGAAGCGACGATCGAGCCATAGTAACGATCAAGCGCTCAACCGGGAAAATCGCGCAAACGCAAATCACTTTACCGCTGTAGCAATGCTTGGAGCTGTGGTGTTTGCAGTAGCGTCTGAAAATGAGCATCGCCTCGTGCTAGCGCACGATAAAGGGGAGGATTAAGCTTAATCGCCCGTTGCAGATAACTGAGTGCCAGTTGAGGTTCCCCCTGAAGGGCATAACACCGGGCTTTGCTATACCAGGCATCGGGGTTGTTTGGCTTGTTTTGCAGAGATTTATCGAAGCTAGCGATCGCGCCCTCATAATCGCCCTGCCGAGTTAATATAGTACCCCGGTAGTTCCAGGCGTAATAGCAAAGTGGGTTAATGGCTAGTGTTCGATCGAGACCCTCAAGCGCCAGGTCAAGTTTTTCGAGGCTGGCAAGCACTTTGCTACGGCTGTACCAGGCTTTGTAGTCACTGGGATTCATTTCAATGACGCGATCGAAACAAACCAGTGCTTCCTCATCACGATGCAGATGCGCCAATGCTTTACCCTGGTTGTAGCGCGCTTTCAAGTCGTTGGGGGTCAGCCGCAGCGTTTTTTGAAGACAGACTAGCGCTTCCTCGTAACGACCCAATTTAGCAAGCACGATGCCTTTGCCATGCCACGCTAGAGCAAATTCGGGATGAATGCGCAACGTTTGGTCAAAGCTGGCAAGGGCTTCCTGAAAGCGGCCTAGATTTTCGAGTGCGTAACCACGGTTGTTCCACACCTCGTAGAGGTCGGACTGTGCAGCTAAAACTCTGTCATAGCCAGCGATCGCGCCTTCATAATGCCCTAATCCATATAAGATATTGCCGTGACTGTACCAGGCAGCAGAGTTCAGATCACTCTCCATAACCTACCCTAAGCCCCAAGAACTCCTATTCCTAGAGTTGCCAAAAACAAGCAAAATTCTCTCACAGTCGTCTATTTTCCGTAAATTTACGCCTATCCTCAATGAAGCAAGCAAAAATTTCTCCTTAGCCATCCCCCGCGATCGTGTGCCTGCTCACCCATTCATCTACTCACCCATCGAGGCGAAGCTGTATTTGAGATGAAGATCTATTTGACCCATTGTTCAGCCGAAAAGGACAACGCCTTGAAGGGCGCCCACATCGCTACTAGCCCCGACAAGCTTTACACCAATCCTGAGCTGCAAGCGTTTATGCAACGTTGCCAGACTAAAGGTGTCGCGTGGGCGATTCTTTCTGATCGGTATGGGGTGTGGCTACCTGAAGTTATGCACGAATGGTACGAGAAACATCCTGCTACCGTGACGGAGCAGGAAGCCCAGCAGATTGTGGAGCAGTTCGATCGAACGCTGCAAGCCTACAATGAAATCTATTTTTTTGTCCGACCAAAAACATTTCATCCGTTTTACCAAACGGTTCTGACGAGAACAGTTTTGGCTTCACGCGTTACACAATTTAGTGATTTGCAGGTAATTGAATCAAACTGATGCAATCGGTTAACGCAAGACACCCAGTCTGCGCTGACTACAGCACACTAGGTTAAGTGTGGAAATGACCGCAAAGATGTTTCGGGGTCTTGTACGCGATCCGTAAAGGAAGCTGTCTCGTCTAAACGCTCAGCTGCAATGCGACCTTCGCTGTCATCTTCACGGGGAAAAGCTTGCAGCGATTGATTGCGATCGAGCGCTAAAGCGCGACGGCTTTGTGCGTCGGGAAAGTTTGGCTTAATTTCCAGGGCTTTATCATAACTGGCGACGGCAGAGGCATAATCACCTAGATGCCCTAGCGCCGAGCCACGGCTGTACCAGGCAGGATGAAAGTCAGGATTGATGCCAATGGCGCGATCGTAGCTTTCGATCGCAGCTTCATTTTGTCCCAAATGACCCAGCGCAATGCCTCGGCAGTACCAGGCTTCAGGCATCTCTGGCTGAAATTGAACTGCCTTATCGTAGCTGGCGATCGCCTCTGCATAAAGACCGAGCTTGCGAAAGGCAGACCCACGACTAAACCAGGCTTTAGCAAACCCTGGGTTGAGCTTCAGGGCATGATCATACCGGGCGACCGCCTCACGATACGAGCCAGACTTGTACAGCGCGCTACCCCAGTTGTACCAGGCTTCACGCAGGTTTGGCTTGAGGTCGAGTGCCTTGCGGTAACTCGCGATCGCCTCTTCGTATTGTCCAAGGGCGTCAAATGCATTACCCCGGTTATACCAGGCTTCGTAAAGAGTGGCATTAATGGCTAACGCTTTGTTGTAGCTGTAAATGGCCTCTTCGTGCCGATGCAACTTATGCAGCACATTGCCCCGGTTATACCAGGCTCCGTACCACTCTGGCTTGATGGTTAGCACACGATCGTAGCTACTGAGGGCTTCCCGGTGGCATCCAATCTGGTTCAGCGTGTTGGCACGGTTGTACCACGCATGGGAGTAGTGCGGCCTGTATTTAATGGCGTGGTCATAACTCTCGATCGCCGCTTGATAGCGCCCCAGCTTGTATAAAATAATGCCCCGGTTGTACCAGGATTTGGAGTAATCTAGCTCAAACTCCAGGGTTTTATCGTAGCTTTTCAGTGCTTCTTCGTAGCACCCCGACTTGTCAAGGGCGTTGCCACGGTTGTGCCAAGCTTGATGAAAGTTGGGTCTTAGCTTGATTGCCTTGTCATAGCTGGCAATGGCCTCTTCGTAGCTATGCAGGTTATAAAGTGCAATGCCGCGACTATTTAGCGCTTCAGGGTAGTTGGGTTCCAGGTCGATCGCCTGATTAAAGCTAGCTACTGCCTCCTCGTAGTGACCCAACTCAGACAGCGTCACGCCACGCGTATGCCAAACGTGGTGCCAGTCTGGATGAAACTGCAAAACGCGATCAAAACTGAGTAGCGCGTCTTCAAAAGCTCCAGCACGGCTAAGTTGCAACCCTTGCTGCAAGAAGAACTCTGCGTCTGAATCCAAATGCTGAGACATATTAGTTGCTCAACAGGGAACGAACCTTGACTACAAAAAACGGTGATGCCATGACAAGAATCTAACCGGAACAAGAAAAGACTAGCAAGAACAAGAAAAGAGAGCGAATGCCTGAAAGCTAGATGCATCGATGTGCGTCACGACCGATCGTCGTATCAACTAGCACTAAATTAGCGCCAGAGGCTAAGCGATGAGTCAGGATGCAAGAGCCAAGCCACTATTAAGTGCAAGGTACAACCAATAGCCCTCATCCAGAACAGCCCAACCGATGCCAAAAATAATCGGCTAACTCAGTGGACATACTGATTGTAACTTGAGTTCGTAGAGAGGGTTGGCATCACGACTCCACATACACCGTCAAGCCAGGATCACTATGGCTTAGCGAGGTTTTGCTGGCTTAAAACCGAGGCTAACTGTGAGCGATTCTGACGTGGCTTCATGATCGTTACCTCTAAACAGCAGCTCGTTCTATAGATTTTTCATGACAAAGGAAACGTTTTATAAAAAAATCTCATCTATGGCAGCAGACCTTATTAGCTCACCTTGGAAAATCAACCGAAACAAACGTGATCGTGCTAGAGATGAACTATAAAGAAATATGTATCTCCCCAGGAGGATGTGGTTAAAACAGATATTCCCGTATCAACAAAGAGAGCCTTTTTGTTCACGCTACTTTACAAACGCAGCTGTACAACTAAGCACTAAGTGCGGATTTGGGCATAGATTGTCATTTTTTGCATGTCTTCACGGGTAAGTGGCAACTATCAGACGTGATGGGATCAAGCAGCGTGTCGCTGGCATTACGGCTATTTCGATGATTTCGCAATTGAGGATGATAAGACTCTAAATTATAAGCACCTGTGATAGGTGAGTTATTAACCCTTCTTACAAGGGATGCTGCTAGATGTTCCTGTTTCCATTTTTGTTAATAGAAGAGATTTTAAATATTCATGGTTGACCTAAAAATGGCCCGATCGCCACGTTTAGCCTGGTTGGAGGGCATTCGCATTTTAGCGGCAGTTTTACTCTTGCTCTATCATGCTCAACTGTTGTTTACAGGCTATGCTTATACGCCCCAGCCAACCGGACTGGCGAATAATTTGAGACAACTGGTCACTCCGGTAGACGGAGGGATTGACCCAGGCATGTTTCTGCGCCTTTTGGGCATTCCAGCCTGGTTTGGCTTTCAGTTTGTGGATGTATTTGTTCTCATCAGTGGCTTTAGCCTGGTGCTGTCGCTACGGGGCAAGCCGATCGCGGTGGGTAATTTCCTGAAGCGCCGAGTGCTGCGGATTCTATGGCCCTATTGGACAGTGGCATGGCTTTCCTATCCGGCACTCTGGGCGATCGGTGTGGCAACTCACAGCTACATCCCAAGCCTGTGGCACATCTTTGCGGGAGTGACCTTTCCACTGCTGTTTGACTACAGCGGTGAGCTACTCCTGGCGACTAGCGGACCGTGGTGGTTTGTGCCACTCATTCTTAGCTTTGCGCTGATTTTTCCCTTTCTATGGCATCTCTTACAGCGCTGGGGCAGTGCAAACTTATTGCTCATCAGTACCTTGCTCACTGTAGGGTACCGTGCCCTGGCAATTTATAAATTTGACGGTCATCCGACCTATGTGATTTTGGATACCCCCACCGACTGGCATCCCTTTTTGATTTTCCTTTCCAAGCTGAGTACGTTCGTGTTGGGTATGGTGGTTGCCCAGCTTTACGCGCAAGGGAAAGGGCCAATTTTCTGGAACGCTCAGCGAGCCTTGGCGTTGGGGATTCCACTCTATGCGCTTGGGTTTGTTTGCCAGTTTTATCGGGCAGGCTGGGTGTTTGTCGATTTGCTCTTACCCGTGGGGTTGACGCTTTGCTGTATGGTGCTGTTGCGTGCCCTTGCCCAACTGCGCCCACTCGCATCGGTATTGGTTTGGTTAGGTGCCCATAGCTACAGCTTTTTCTTGATTCACAATTTTGTAGTCGATCGCACGATCAGGCTAGTGGTGCAAGATGATCTCGCACTCTATTACTGGCTGCTTCCGGTCATGGTGGTAGGGACGCTTATTCTGGCGGTGCTGGCAGATTATGCAAGCCCATTCTTGCAGCGCTTAGTGGGGGCACTTTTACGCGATCTGGACTACGTGTTAATGCCAGCCACCGTGCGACAGCGGCGGAGCTGGAGTCCGCGCATGGGTGAAGCGGTTGTGTACCAAAGTAGAGTGGGTTGGACGGTGCTGAAAGTTGAAAAACTGTTAGACGAACGGGAGTTCTTTTTGTGTCAAATCAGCGATGGACACCGATCGCTCTGGGTGAATGAAGATGATCTAGAACCTGCCGTAAAGTTATCTCAACCTGGGGAAGTTAGTAATCACTCTGCCTTTTTCTAAGCATGACTGACTGCTGACCAAATGTTGATACCCCTGACCCTAATGATTGGAGGATGGCTAAAGTGAGGAATTGGACGGGCGACATACCGAAGCTGATTTATACCCATGTTTTGCTGATTGGGGTTCCAACAATTTTCTACTACTGTCTGCGCGTCGGCGGCATGCCCTTAATCAACATTCATCTGGCGATCGCCACCTTTTTTCTGTTAAGTTCCCTTGTTATTTTTTTAGAAGCCACTAATGCCCTCTTTCGACGCTTTGCGGTGAAGCGCAAGCGCACTGATATCGGTCATCTGGCTCAGTTCAAGCAATCGACGAAATCTGCCCTAGGGGTCAGTGGTAGCCAGCGTCCTCCAGCAACGAATCCTCTACCGCGCTGCTCATTTTTGGTGGCGGCCTATCTACCCAACGAGAAGGACATTATTCTAGACACGCTGAAACACATTCTCCATAGAGTGCAGCGATCGTCTGAAGGGCTGGAAGTCATCCTGGCCTACAACACGCCTATCGATCTGCCCATAGAAGACGATTTGCGGCGGCTGACTCTCATTCACCCAGAGCTACGGTTGCTGCGGGTGGAAGGCAGCCACTCTAAAGCCGAGAATTTGAATGCCGCTCTGCATGTTGTGACGGGTGAGATCACTTGCATTCTGGATGCAGACCATCATCCAGCACCAGACTGTTTTGTGCGGGCTTGGCGTTGGCTAGAGCATGACTACGATGTGGTGCAGGGGCGCAACATTATTCGCAATCACGGGCACAGCTTGCTAACGCTGAATGTGGCGATCGAGTTTGAAACGCTGTACGGCGTTAGCCATGCGGCAAAGTCGTTTCTGACCGATTCCACCATTTTTGGCGGCTCAAATGGCTACTGGCGCACAGAGGTGCTACAGCAGATCCGCTTTAACCCAGCGATGCTAACTGAAGATATTGATGCTTCTATGAGGACTCTGTTAAGCGGCTACCGCATCCTCCACGATCGCAGTATCATTACGACCGAGCTAGCACCAGCAGACTTCAATTCCTTTTGGTTTCAGCGCAAACGATGGGCGCAAGGGTGGCTTGAGGTTAGCTTTAAGTATCAGCGTCGAGTCTGGAAGTCCAACCACTTTAGCCTGTGGCAAAAGGTTTACTGGACATATCTGCTCTACTTCTGCGTACTCTATTCGCTGATCGCACTCCAAATCTTGCCGCTAATCTTAAGTCTGTTCCTTTACCAGGGAGATCTGCCACCCTCCGACAATCCCTTTCTCTGGTTCAGTACAGTGATTACGTTTTCAAGCGGTGTTTATCAAACGCTGGTCACGATGAAGGTAGCAGCCGTGCGTTATCCGGTGTTCTATTTTCTGCAACACGCGGTCATCATCTTCTTGTACACCATCCTGAAGAACATGATTGCGGTCGTTGGACTCTACGATCACCTGCATGGGGTGAATAAATGGGTGGTTACACCCCGTGGCATCAAGCAAAAGCGTCCGCTACCAGTCCGCAAAACGCCAGTGCTTGCTTCTACCGCAGCAGGGGTCAGCTCCGCCAAATAGTAGGGGAAGCGCACCATTGGAATTCGTAACGTCTGGCGTTACCAGCGCTAAGTCATAAAAGCTGAATTTTGAGCGGGGCTTGGTCAAGGCTAGACAAGCCTGGAGTGTGTCGTGCTTTTGAAGTCGTCGGGCACTCTAGGTGAACTTAGAGCGATGCGGCGACATGAAGAAGTCACAAAAAACTGGTTTATTGACACGTAGGCAGTTTACGCACCTGGCAATGTCAGGCATGGCGTTTGGAATGGTATGGAGTGCCGATCGCGTACAGGCAATGACTCGCCCTATGATCCCTTTACAGTCGCTAGGGCTAAGGCGACCATCCAACCTGGGTACCACGTTTAGCCAGCTTCAATGCCACTATATGGGGTTGGATTACCAGGAAGCCTTCCGCCAAATTTGCTCTCTGGGGTTTAACCGCCTTCGCCTCTGTAGCTACTGGCACGAAATTGAGCCAGCCGAAAAGCAGTTTGATTTCACCACCCTGGACTGGCTTCTGGAAGAAAGTCATCGACACGGGATTGAGGTAGTGCTGACGGTAGGCATGAAAGCACCCCGCTGGCCCGAATTTCACTTCCCTGATTGGCTTCGTGCCCGCCTGGATACTACGAACCGAGCAGCGGTAGATTTGAATCCTGAAATTGCCGATCGGGCGTTGCAGTTCACTCAGGCAGTGGTCAACCACACCCGTGAGGCTCCAAACCTTACATACTGGCAGATCGAAAACGAGCCGTTTACCCGTTTGGATATTACCGCTGGACGCTACCTGAGCTATGGGTACGTGCGCCGAGAAGCTGAGCTTGTCCGATCGCTGGCACGACCTCACCAGAAGCTTTTAATGACGACAGCCATTAGCTTGCCTGCGGCCGATCTGGCAGAGGACGATCGCGCGTTTCAGGAAAGCCTGCAAATGGCAGATAGCATTGGCATTAATGTTTACACAAAAGTGCCTGCGGGAAATTCAACCTTTTATCTACAACCCCAACCATCCTATTGGCAAAAACTCAAGGAATGGCAAACCAGCTTGATCAACAGCAACAAAGAAGACTGGATTGCTGAAGCCCAAGCAGAACCCTGGGAACCCAATCAACTAGTGGCAATGGCAAAGGCAGAGTACCCTAGCTGCACGCCAAAGCGCACCAGCAATCTGGTCAATTCGCTAACCGATTTGGGCTACAGCACCGTGATGCTATGGGGTTGTGAATACTGGTACTGGCAGAAGAAAAACGATCGCAACCTCTGGTGGTGGACGATGCAACAAATCGTCGCGGCCTAAAAGCTTCTCACAGCCTGTCGTGATTAGGGAGAAGTAACCGTTGCTGGGGTGGCGATCGTCGTTTGGACTCCGACTGTACCCGTCGTCACGCTTGTGGTGACTTGCGCTGACACGGGTTCTGGACGTGGGGCAGCACTACTTGCAGGTGTTGCAGGCGTCGCAGGCGTTGCTGGTGTTGCAGGCGTTGCTGGAACGGACGGCAGCACAGGCGTTGTGGATGCAGGTAGCGTTGTCTCAGGTGTCGTTGGTGTTGTTGGCGCTGGAGCGGGTGATGGCGTCGGTGTCACTGGAATCGATGGCTGAACGGGCGCTGTAGTGCCTGGAGTTGTTGTTGGCGCGGGTGTCACTGGTGCAGGTGTGACTGGGATTGACGTAGCCGGAGTCGGCTGCACCGATGTTGAAACACCTGGACTTGGCGCGGCAGGTGTTGTTGGCAGCGGTGGAACAGCCGTTTGAATCGGCGCTGTAGCGCTTGGAGTCGTTGGTGGTGCCGCCGATGGCCCAGGGGGAGAAACGACAGTCGGAATGGTTACGGAAGGTGGAGTGCCGGTACCTGAAGGATTAGACAGCACTGGTACATTGGTCGTGCCTGGACGCGTACCCGACGATGATGTCTGTGATGAATTAATGGTCTGTCTGGCCGTTTCCCGATCAAAGCCAGAAGAAATGGGTGCTGCCGTGCCTAAAGGGTTAGGTGTAACAGTGATTTGCGTTCCAGGAGCAGGCGTGAGGCCAACAAAGGCTGGGTTTTCAGCAACCTGACCCGTGATAGGTGTCTGTTCTTTAACCGCTTGAGAGGTTTCTGCCTGTACCGCAGCAATGCCCGGATCGGCGTTTGGCGTAGCTTTACTGAAGGGTAAATCCAGATCTTTGACCAGTTCGCTGGTTTGGTAGAACGTGTTCAGATCAAAGTTGTAGATCTGAATGACCTGATTTTGAATGATGACCGCCATTTGCCCTGCTTTGAGGGTCCGGGCTTGAGGATTGTCTCCATTAGAGACCTCAATGCGGCTGTTGGTCAACGCTCCCACGATCGTGGTGTTGGTGTCTTCGTTATAGCGAACAAACAGGGCTGAACCACGGATACCTGCGGCGGCGTTAGGGGTGCGCACATTTGTACGTCCCTGACCAGGTGGAATGAGCAACAGGGCTGTGCCGTTGCCCAGGTAGAAGTTGCGGGTGTTGGGGACAAACTGAAACAGTGCCCGCTCACCAATACGGGCTAGAGAGCTGTCGTTGAAGCGTAGCTCGGCGAAGGATCGGCGAGCCGTTGCCAAAGCATCTCCAGGCGTCATCGTATCGGCATTTCGAGCAGCACGAGTCACCCGATTTTTGAAAATGAGCTGGACTTGATTGCGAAGTGCCTGAACAGTAGCTCTGGTCAGTGGGGTTTCGGCACTGGCTTGCTGGGGTAACAGTAAGGTTCCAGCACTAAACAGACTCAACGTGACGATCAGGAAGAATTTGCGAGACATATTGGCTCCAAGCGTTCAAGATCACTCAGCGATCGCACCCTGGCTGCGCTGCCTGAAAAACGCACTGAACCACATTCCCTCACTTGCACTTCACAGTCTTTGGACAGGTAGTGTAAGTTACTGCTCGATGCTAACTAGCCCTAGAGCGCTAGCGCTCAATGCGTCAGCCTTAGGAATTGGATCGAAGTAAGATTTTCAGGATTTGGATGAATTACGTATTTCCTCTTAAGTGTAAAGCGCAGCTTTAATTAAAGCAGATATGAAGCCTCATACTCATAAGCTTACTTTCAACAAATCTAAATGTCACTCAAAACGCGAACAATCCCTAATTTGAGCGATGGCATTACATTTGTTTGAGTTGCCTAATGGCATAGGCTAGAAGAATATCCCTGAAAGCCATCAAAGCGGTTGTGTTCCCTGGCGCAATCTCTGTCGTTCGCAGTCCCTCCATCTCAGTAGTTCCACGGTTCCTGATTTGCAGACTCGTCACTCATTGACCCCCTTTGGGCTGTATCTACCCCTCCGGTTAAACATCTGGCAGATGATGATGATTTGGAGCAGCTTATGTTTTAGTAGCCTCGTCTGGTCTGTGCCCAAGACCCTGGCACTCCCTAGTGCTAATGTTGCCTCTCAAGCGATCGCGCCCCCCCCTGCTACTACCACTGTGCCTCCGGTACCCCGTTCCCCAAAGCCGCTAGCGACAACCCAGCGACAACGTCATCGTGCGGCTGCCCTCTTACCCCTCCAACCACTGCAAGCGACAATCGACTCTACCAGGACGATCAGCCCCACTCAGGCTGACGCGGCTACGTCAAATCCGTTTAAAGATTTAGCGATCGCCGATACGGTTGCACAGAACGCTGCCCCTGCTCCTAGCCCGCCTGATAGCAAACCGCTTCAGCCGGGTGACGGCGATCCCGAACTGGGCATCATCCGGTTGCAAGTGCCCAAAAGCTCTCCCTCTGCACCCACAGGCGACGCGATCGGGCAAGGTGCGACAGACCCCCAGCAAACGCCCTGCGCGTCAGGAATTCAACCCGATCCAGAATTGGGGTGTTTGCCCTTGCAATCATTGCCGCCACCACCACCGCCTCGTCAGCCTGCTGTCTATCTTCTGGTGCACCTTGACTACTTTCGCAGCAGTAACGTATTTTCAGCGGTTGACCCGGTTGATGATGGGTTGGTCAGACCGGGGTTGACGCTGTTTACAGCGCCTGCGATCGGGCGCAACACTTACTTTGTTGGCTCGATCGATGGCAATTTGATTCGCTACAACACGCAGTCTCAAATTGACTACAACGAACTGAGGTTTAGAGCAGGCATTTTTCAGCGGCTTTCGCCAACCATGTTTGGTGAGCTTGGCTGGAGCAATCAACAACTGTTCATTGCAGGGAGCAAGATTCCAGGGCTGCCTGTAGGCACTCGTTTTTTGAATGACCACGCACTTCGCTTGGAGCTAAGCCGTCGCGATCAGCTAAACAAGCGGTTAGCGCTGAATACGTTTTATCAGTTCCGGCTAAGTTTTGCTGATCCTGATATACGATCGCGGCTTCTGAACTCATTCATCGCATCCTTCAGCTATGACCTCCAGCCCAACCTTCAGGTGGGACTCGACTACCAGTTTGCGCTGGCAAACTTCACAGCGATTAGACGGGATGACCAGTACCATCAACTGGCGGCTCGTCTGACTTACACCGCGTTTCGGAATACACAATTTAACGTCTTTGTAGGTTATAGCTTTGGCAATTCGTCTGATCCCTTGATCGACTTTAGTGGTCTCATTTTAGGCGTGAGTATGACGGTCAATTTGGGGCTTTTTTAGATGCACTCGATCGCAGGCACTTTTCAGCGCCAAACATGTCTATCGTGAAAGCCGCAGTCAGGGTTGTCTAAGCGAGCGAGGGGTGCCACGCTTCAAGGCCACGATCAAAGCCGCTGTAAATTCACTTAAAACTCTCTGGAATAGCGTTGCCTCCCTGAGTAGAAAGAGGCAGAAGCCGATCCATTCAAGCGTTGACCACAAGTATCAAGCGACCGTTCACGGTAACACCAACGTAACGCCGACAGCTAACTTCAAGACGATTCTCACGCCCAATATGGGATTACTAGCTACGCGCATCTTCGATCATCAGGGGAGTCTACCTACGTTCACACAATGCTACTGGTAGTGCTCTGGAGTCACTTCTATGTTGACGATTTCTCAATGGCTTCCCACTAGCGGGAGGTTGAATCGCATCCTGCTGCTCTTTGTTTGTGCGCTGTGCGTTGTGCTGGCGACACGATCGCCCCTCATGGCGCAAACACCGACGATCAATCAAGCCAAAATTACTCAAGTGCTGGACGGATCTCAAGTGTTTATCCAAAATCGGCAAGCGAAGGTTAACGACGCAGCAAGTAAAGGTCAACGCGTGCGTACAGGCGAGGCACGGGCACAGTTGACCTTTAATACAGGTGCGATCGGGCGGTTAGCTCATAACTCAGTGTTAACGGTCGGACAATGTGCCCGTCTGCGACAAGGAACCCTCCTGGTCAACGGGGCAATGAATGGCTGCACATCGTCTGTTGTGGCGGGTGTACGTGGCACAACCTATGTTCTGGAAGCAACCGACGCGGGAGAAACAGGCATTAAAGTGCTGGAAGGGGAAGTGACGGTGACTCGTCAACGGGTTGCAGAGGAGGATGCAGAGCCATCTCCTGGCAGCAAGCAGTTCTCACTGCCTTCAATCATCCCCTCGCTGCCATCATCTGCACCCGAACCCGAACCCAGTCCATCGCCCGATTCAGTTGAGGCACCCGTTGAGCCGATCGCCACGCCCGTACCGACTGATGCAAATCAGGTGGTGCTGCAAGCGGGTGAGAAGGTTAGCGTGAGTCCGACTGGCACTTTGGGATTGGTCGAAAAGCTGACTCAAAGTGAATTTACTAATTTGCTGAGAGGTGGCTTGTTTAATGGCTTTACGCTGTCGTTGCCTGGAATGTCAAAGATTCAGTCGAGCTTTCAGCAGTTGTTTCCAGGTGTTCCCTTTCCGATTCGGCTACCGAGCGTTTCAATTCCAGGTCTGCCGATTCGGTTGCCCTTTTAGCACCTGAAGGATAGAGGGAGGGGTGCATGACCCAAACTAAACATCGATGGCAGGTCAGACCAGAGGCGATCGCGCCCGTCTTCATTAGCCTGTTAGCGGTCACTAGCGCGATCGCGACTGCGGTGAATTTTCAACCGTTGTGGCAGTTAGAGTTGCAAACGCAAGCACTCTTTTTTCGACTGCGAGGCCCCGTTGCACCGTCCCAGCAGGTGGTGATTTTGGCGATCGATGATGATTCGCTCACGCGAGGGCGAGATTCTAAAGAGTTGAAGTCGCTGGCAACGATTCAATCATGGCCTTGGCGACGCACAGCCTACGCAGAGGCGATCGACAAGTTGATGGCAGCAGGTGCAAAAGCCGTTGCGGTTGATGTGCTGTGGGATTTGCCAAGTGAGCGACCCGATGACGATCGACGGCTTCAGCAAACCTTGCAGAAGTACGCGGGACGGGTGACGCTGGCAGCTCTTCATGCCTCGTCTCAAAGCAATGGCGGCGGGTTAGATCAGTTGGTTTATCCCGATCCGATGTTTCAAGTCGAGCCAAAATCCATTGGGTTTATCAACTATCTCACTGAACCAGATGGTCGATTTCGACGGTTTGCCAGCGCCTATCTCGATCGCATTGACGCCGACTTACGCCGATCACAACCCAATCTAATTTCGTTTGACGAAGCCAGTTTGCAAGCGTCTAAACTGCCTGTTGCGCAGCCCAAAGGAGACTATATCTTCTTCTACGGTGGACAAAACACGTTCACAACGGTTTCGTTCTGGCATGTGCTGTATCCCCAAAACTGGGCCTTGCTCAAGCAGCAGCAGGTGTTTAAGGACAAAATCGTGCTGATCGGCCCGACGGCTGCCTTTTTGCAAGATATTCACTCTACGCCGTTTGGGGATGTTTCGGGGGTGGAAATTCACGCCAACGCGATCGCCACGCTGCTGGAAAATCGGACATTGGCAGAGGTCGTTCCCGCTCCACGCTGGCGAGGCTTCTACCTGTTGCTTAGCATTGCGGGCATTGGGCTTGCTATTAGCCAACTCGCCAGACGCGCCACGCAACGCTTCTTTCTGGCGATCGTCATTGCGGTCATCTGGTCAATCATCGGCTATGGCAGCTTTGTCTATGGTGGCTGGATTCTCCCAGTTGCCACGCCCATGCTGGCGATCGGCCTGAGCGGACTGTCCTTTCTCGGCACCGGAGCCGTGAGCGATCAACTTGAAAAGCTGCGTCTGCGTCGCACATTGGAACGGTATGTGGCAATGCCTGTGGTGGAAGAAATTCTGAACCAGCCCGAAGACTTCCAGGCGTTGCTTCAGGGGCGCAAGCTCAAAGCTGCCGTGTTGTTTTGCGATATTCGCGGGTTTACCACACTGTCGTACAAGCTGCCTCCCGAACAGTTGGTTGCGTTGCTCAATATTTACCTCAATGCAATGGTGGAAGCGGTAGCCGCTGCCAGTGGCACGATCGACAAATTCATTGGCGATGCGGTAATGGCAGAATTTGGCTCGCCCGTTTCCTATGGTGAACAGGTGGATGCGATGAATGCCATTCGCGCGGCATTGGGGATGCGTCAGGCGTTGGCAACGCTGCGATCGCAGTGGCAGCAGGAAGGCAAAACGTTGTTGTATCACGGCATTGGCATCAGCTATGGCGAAGTGATTGCGGGCAATATTGGCTCGCTACGACGGCTGGAATACACCGTGATGGGCGACACGGTCAACGTTGCCAGCCGTGTGGAAGGGCTAACTAAAAACTTCTGGACAGATATTTTGATCACGGACTCGCTGTATCAACTGGTGCAGGAGCAGGTAGAAGTGGTGTTTGTGGGCGAACATTTACTGCGGGGACGCGAAGAAAGCCCCACAGACCTCTACAGTCTGGTGGGGCTGAAAGGCGAATCACCAACGCTCTACCATCAAGTACACGAAGAACTGCGCCGCTATCTGGGCTACAAAGAATCAACCTCATAGAAATACAAACCTCGGAGGTTTGAACCAAGAATCAGGCATCGTCACCCATATCGTTGCTGAAACCTCCGAGGTTTTGGGCAACTAAACATCTGGGTGTTCGATTGCAAAGACCTGAGCGATCGTCCGATCGAGTGCTCCCAATTGATGCGAAGAGAGCCGATCGCTGCCACTGAGTGTCGCCATCTCTGCATACACACCCTGTTGCAACACCAACAGCAGAATCGTTTGCCGTTGTGGATCGACCACCCAATATTCAGGAATGCCGCGATCCTGGTATTGCAGCCGTTTGGCAATGTAATCTCGATCGCGCTGCAACTCACCGGGGCTAACAATTTCAATCACCAGGTCGGGCGGTGCCATCGAGAGCCGAATGGTGTTGCGTCGCTGCAACTGCTCAATGTGTTCTGCACGAATGATAGTCAGATCCGGGTAACGATTGCGCGGTTCGCCTCTCACCTCAAGCTCTAACCCGTGCCCCCGGAGCCTGCGATGCCCCACGATCGGCAGAAAAATGGCAAAGAGGAGGTTGGCAATCTCAACATTCAGTCCCGATTCTGGTGGCCCTTCGATCAACTCCCCATTAAAAAGCTCGTACAGGTTCTCTGTGCCATCGTCGTAGGACAGATACTCGTCAAAGCTAAGAAAGCGCGGCTTGGTTTGAATCATAGTGCTGAGCAGAACGGCACGATCGCTCCTATCCTAACCAGAAACCGAGTCTCTTTGATGCTAAAACCTCGGCGGTTTGAGTCCCCCTGAGAAGATAGAATCTCTAGAGCGTTTTGTTTGATTGACTTCCTTACTGATGTCTACATTCCTGCTCCAAAGTCGTTATATGAAGCGAGTTGTGCGCGGTTACGAGAAGAACGGCGATCGCCTGATGCATGAATTTCTCCTCAAAGATGCCAGCTTGTCAGAATTACAAGATTTGTTTGAAGAACCGCGCCAGCATTTAATGGTAGACAGTTATCCTATCGCCAACATTCACTCTGCTTACTTTCAACAACACCTGAAGGTTGTCCTTGACTTCGATCAGTTTGACTATTTCCTGGAATGTGATGCGGTGTAACTGTGAAGTTGCTCAATGACAATCGCGTAGTGCATCGAAGCATTGCAAATGTAACGCGATCGATCACGATTGCATCCGGAGCAATCTCAATTGGATAGTGATCGATCTCGAATGTCAGCCGATCGATCTCGAATGTAACGCGATCGCACTTGACGGATCAAAACCTCGGAGGTTTCAATCAAGCGCTGAACGTGCAATCAACATGACGGCTTAAACCTCCGAGGTTTGCATCAGCCGTTGCAGCGTGTAACTAAAACTTCGGAGGTTTCAACCATTGCGTTGATGCCCCCGTGATGTCTGGTTAAACCTCCGAAGTTTGGTTTGTTCTGATTGATGCTACGTTGGTTGCAGGATTTTTTGCGATCGACGAAATAGGTATGGCAGACAGCGCTGTTTTCATCTCCAGTTCCAGCCGCGATCGCGTCGATCATGATGTGTTCATTTCTTACTCGCGGCGCGATAGTGAGTTTGCGCGTCAGCTTTTAACTCGACTCAAGGGCGAAAACCGGGATGCCTGGGTTGATTGGCAATCGATTGAAGCAGCGGAAGACTTTTGGCGGGCGATCGAAATTGGCATTGAAGCCGCCAATACGTTTGTTTTCATCCTCAGCTCCGATTCGGTGGCATCTCAATACTGCAAGCAAGAAATTGACCATGCGGTAAAGCACAACAAGCGCCTGATTCCAGTCGTGTGTCGCACGGTAGACGCAACCACTGTTCATGCCGCACTGCGTCCCCTCAATTGGATTGCCTTTCAAGCATGGAACGATGACGTTGCCTTTGCTCAACTGGTACGGGCGATCGACACTGACTTACCCTACGTGCGAATGCACACGCGCCTACAGGTAAAGGCGATCGAATGGAACAAACGCGGACGCGATGACAGCTTTTTGCTGCGAAAGATGGATCTAGCCGATGCGGAAACCTGGTTGACTGGCAGCAACGGCAAAGAACCCACGCCAACCGCACTGCAACAGGACTACATCACGACCAGTCGCACCTTTGAGGATAATTACAATCAACTGCTGGCACGGGGAGAACGGGCAGGTAAACAGGTGAAGGTTGCGGCGTTTGTGGTGCCGCTTGCAGTTGCGATCGCATCTGTTGCTGGAGTGGTTGCCTTCTTCAAAACTCAAGATGCGACGGTTGCAGTGCAGTGGGCGAACAGCGCGGTTCAAAGAGCAAACAATGCAGAACAAAGGCGAACCGACGCAGAAACGCAGCGTAAGGATGCGGACGAAAAGCGAACGAGTGCAGAAGGCAAGCTGAAAGGTACAGAAGAGAAGTTGTCGGATGCAAAAGGAAAGTTATCTAACGCAGAAGCATTGCGGCAGCGTGCAGAAGCAACGCAACGAGATGCAGAAGGAAAAGCGCGTAATGCACAACTAAAGCTAGCGGGTATAGAAACAAAATTTACCATTGCTAGTGCTGATTTGCAGCAGAAGGAAAAGAACATTCAGGATGTATGGGAGTTTAGTGAGGCTGAATCTCAGCGCCTTCAACATAACTATACTCAAGCCCTAGACATCATCAACCGAGTTATTCAGAAAAATCCCCATAACACTTTTGCTTTGTTTAGCCGAGGCTGGACTCATGATTTAATGAAGGACTATCGGGCGGCTGAGGCGGACTTTCGTCAAGCGATTAAGCTTGACCCCAAGTATGCTAGAGCTTACAACGGCCTTGGGCTTGCCTTATCAGATCAAAATAGGCTCGATGAAGCAATTGTCAATCTCCGTAAAGCAACCAAGCTTGACCCCAAACTTGCTACTGCTTACAGCAACTTAGGTAACTTGCTATACCAGCGGAATAAGAGCAGTGAGGCAATCACTGTCCTTCGTAAAGCAATCAAGCTTGATCCCAAGCTTGCTAACGCTCACAACAATCTTGGACTTGTGTTGATGGGTGAGAACAAGTTTGATGAAGCAACCGCTGCTCTGCGTAAAGCAATAGAGCTAAACCCCAATGAAGCTTTTATTTATAGCAATTTAGGACTTGTGCTGAAGAATCAGAAAAAGCTTGATGCAGCAATCACTGTTCTTTACAAAGCCATTGAACTTGACCCGAAATATCCTGAGGCTTATTACAATCTGGGTCTTACTCTGTACAAGCAAAATAAACTGGACGAGGCAATCACTGCTTACCACAAAGCGATCGAGCTTGATCTAAGCCACGCTGAAGTCTACAACAATTTAGGTATTGCACTGTATAAACAGGACAAGCTGAATGAAGCAATCACTATGCTCCACAAAGCTATTGAACTTGACCCGAAATATCCTGAGGCTTATTACAATCTGGGTCTTACACTGTATAAGCAAAACAAGCTGGATGAGGTAGTTACCGCTTTCAAGCAAGCGATAAGATTTGCGCCTCAAAATGCTGAGACTTACTACAATCTAGGTGTTGTACTGTTTAAGCAGTACAAACTAGATGAGGCAACTACTATGCTCCGCAAAGCTACTGAACTTAACCCAAAATATCCTGGAGCTTATTACAATCTTGGTCTTGTGCTGTACAAGCAAAACAAGCTGGATGAGGCAGTTGCTGCTTTTAAACAAGCGACAAAATTTGACTCGAAAAGTGCTCAGGTTTACTACATATTGGGTGTTGTACTGTCGGAACGGAACAAGCTAAATGATGCCGTTAATGCCTATAGACAGGCGGTTGAACTAGACACTAAAAATGCTGAGGCTTATTATAACCTGGGGATTACGTTATACAAGCAAGATAATCTGAATGAGGCAGTTAACGCTTTTAATCAAGCGATAACACTCGATCCGAAAAATGCTGAGGCTTACTACAATTTGGGCATTGTATTGTTTGAGCAGAACAAACTGGATGATGCCGTTAATACGTACCGTAAAGCGATCGAGATTGCTCCTAGAGAAGCTAAAATTTACAACAATTTGGGAAATACGCTGAGAAGACAGAATAAGCTCAATGAGGCGATCATTGTCCTTAATCGCGCGATTGAAATTAGTCCTACCCTTTCTCCAGCCTATGCTAACCGAGGTTTAGTCTATTTCAACTTGAAACGGTATGCAGAAGCCCTAGCAGACCTGAATCGAGCCATCGACGAGCTTAACTTCAAGAAAGATTGGGTGTTGCAGTTGCGGGAGCAGGTGAGGAGGGAGGTGAAGTGAGCGTGTAGGGTATGGGGTGTAGGGAGGAGGGGCGCTCCTTATACTAGTAAGCATTTCAGAGGAATGGAGAAAGCGCACTACTATAGAGTTAACTGAGCAGTTGTTAGAGTTAGTCATGGTTACTCAGCTCAATATCAACGAATCTCTGCTCCAGGAGGCACTAGCACTCGATGACCAGGCAACCATTGATGCCCTGGTAGAAACGGCCCTGCGCGAATACATTCAACGCCGTAAGCGGCTCAAAGTGCTAGACCTCTTTGGAACGATCGATTACGACGAAGCTTACGATTACAAGCAACAACGACAGCAGGCATGAGCGTCATTGTTGATACGTCTGTTTGGTCACTGGCGCTACGTCGGAAAGCCCTGCCTACTAATTCTTCGATCGTTGCAACTCTACAAGACTTAATTGCCAATGATCAAGTCGCCTTATTAGGCGCGATTCGTCAAGAAATTCTTTCAGGCATTCGTAGCTCCGAACAGTTCATTCGCTTACGAAACTACCTGAGAGCTTTGCCAGATATAACGCTCGCGATCGAAGATTACGAACTTGCCGCAGAGTTCTTTAATACCTGCCGGAGCAAAGGCATTCAAGGCTCAAATACGGACTTTCTGATCTGTGCAGCGGCTCATCGTCGCAGTTTCAGTATTTTTACAACCGATCAAGATCTGCAAAATTTTCAAGCACACATTCCCATTGTTTTGTTGCCAACTCAAAGCTAGGAAAAGCATCAATTGCATAAGCAGGTACGGATGAACGCGCACGATGGACATGCTCACAACCGGATGCGACGTTAGACTGAAGTCAAATCATTCTGGGCGATGGCATGAGAACGATCGAAACCACAGCAACGATTACTAAAGATGGGCAACTTACCCTGCAAGTGCCGCCCGATCTTGCGCCTGGTCAGCACCGCGTTGTTGTTGTTATTGATGAGCAGCTTGAATTATCGCTGCCTCAGGCTCAGACTGATCCTTTGATTGGTCTCTTTTCCGGTACTCCTGAGCTTGGCACACAGTCAGAAGCGATTCTACAGTCCGAGATTACAGCTAACACTGGTTGGACGTGGAAACAATTACCGCTGTAGCAGACACAGGCTTTGTCGTTGCCTTACTTAATCGATCGGATGCAAGTCATGCAGCCGCAGTCAGTGTATATCTCCAACAGCAAAGCATCCTGCTACCACAAACGACCTTAACTGAAGTTGCTTACTTGGTCGGGCGTGATGCTAGCACTGCAACCACGGTCGCTTTCTTACAAGGACTCTCTGCCAGTCGCTTTCACTTAACAGCTCTAATTGCACAGGATTTGATTCGAGTCGCAGCGATTCTTGACCAGTACGCAGATAGTCGGATTGATTTTGTTGATGCCACTGTAATGGCGATCGCTGAACGCTACCGTAGCCAAACCATTTTGACCCTAGATCAACGAGACTTTCGCATCCTCCGTCCCCAACACTGTGAGAGCTTTATCTTGCTGCCTTAAAGATTCGGCGATCGAGCTTGGCTTCAAAGAAGATGCCGTCTTGCAGTTGCGAGAGCAGGTAAGAGAAAGGCTAAAGGCTAAAAACTAAAGGCTAAAAGATAAGGGATGAATGGGGAGGGATGAAGAGAGATGAGGGGCGACGAGGGGCGATCGGGCTATTCTTAATCTGCTAAGGTATAAGACATGAAAGCCACGACCGTCTACTTATCTGAGGAAGCAACGTTAGCGCTAGAGAAACTGGCTCAGCAGCTAAACCGTCCTGCTTCTGAGCTAATTCAAGATGCGATCGATCGCTATCTTTTGAATAGCCATGCATCGCTTCCTCCTTCTATTGGGCTGGGAGCCAGTGGCAGCGGCGATCTTTCAGAGCGCGATGAAGAACTGCTGTGGCAAGAATCGATGTCCTAGCGGATACCAGCGGCATTATTGCCCTGCTCGATCGCGACGATCGTTATCATCAAGCTGCGATCAAAGTTGCTAGGGCAAATACGCTTACGGTGCCTTCAACCGTCTTACCTGAAGTTGATTATTTAGTCAGCAAGTATTTGGGTGAGGCTGTGGCACAAGCGTTTATTCAAGATTTGGCAGATGCTCATTTCAACTACCTTACCGTGGAACTTGATGACATCAGAAACGCATTAGACGTTATGACTCGCTACAAAGGCGTTCCTCTTGGCTTAGTCGATGCAAGTCTGGTTGCGCTAGCAGAACGCTATCGTGTGCAAAAAATACTGACGCTCGATCGACGACACTTCAGCTTGATTAAACCGAGAGGATTGGAATACCTGGAATTACTACCCTAATGGTTTTCAGGGAATGTCTTACAGGTAGCGCGATCGCCAAAAATGGGAGACATGAGGGCATTGCTGTTACGATCGAAGACACAGAAATCGTTTTTGATAACCATCATCCTCGTGGCATCCCCAGAAAAACCTGGTTAGCGAATCTTCAGTTCCACAACAAAGCGTTTAGTGGTCAGCCCTTCCAGGTTACCGAAACAACCTTTTGAGAGGTCATCATGCAAGAAGCGATTCAGTATCCAGCCGCGCACCAGGCGGAGTATCTCTACCCGCTGCTGCATCGAATTAAAGCAAGACCGGGCATGTATCTAGGGCGACCCTCTCTCACTCGTCTCAGAATGCTACTACTGGGCTACAGCTTGGCGCGGCGAGAACTAAATCTGCCTCTGACTGAGCAGGAAAAAAGCTTCGATGGGTTTCAAGACTGGATACAACAGCGCTTTCAGATCCAGTCTTCCCAGGCATGGGACAGCATCATTTTATTCCACTCAACCGATGAGCAAGAGGCTTTAACAAGATTCTTCCAGCTCTTTGAAGAGTTTTGCGAAGCGGTGAAGCGACCTTAAGCGATTGTAGGGGTTGATAAAGGGGCGATCGGGCCTGGGTGAAGCGCTAAACTAAGTTCAAATCATTCTGGGCGTTTGTATGAGAATGATCGAGACCACAGCAACGATTACTAAAGATGGGCAACTTACCCTGCAAGTGCCGCCCGATCTTGCGCCTGGTCAGCACCGTGTTGTTGTTGTCATTGATGAGCAGTCTGTTCCTACTCCCCAGCGATCGCCCCTACAATTTTCAGCCTACCCGGTTGGGTTAGTCTCTCCCGCTCTAACCTTCCGTCGAGAAGATCTCTATGGCGACTCATAACGCTGTTTTCATCGACATAGACGTACTCATTTATGCCAAGCTGTCTCTCTCGCCGTTTCATCGTCAAGCTGTAGAGAGATTGCAGACCTTAGAGATAGCAGGAACCCAATTCTGGATCAGCAGCCAAATCATCAGGGAATATCTTTCTGCGTTGACGCGCCCTAGCGACTTGTCCGCGCACATTCTCGTTGCGACACTGGTAGAGGATAGTCACTATTTTGTCAGCCAATTTGAGGTTGCTGAAGATAATCGTGAAACGACAGAAAGGTTACTAACTTTGATTGAGCAGGTTAGCGTAGGCGGCAAGCAAGTCTATGATGCGAATATCGTTGCTACAATGCAGGCCTATGAAATTCCATCGCTGCTAACTCACAATACTCAGGATTTCAACCGTTTTTCCAATCTCGTTACTTTAATGCCGTTGGTCTAACGACGCAGCAGGTGTACTATTTGGGTCATGGCGAGAGACGATGACGATCGGACGTATCTTGGCAGCAAGCCCCAAATCGACCAACCATACTCCGCCTGGTTTAGGGTTCATCGAGCGAATCCAATACCTCTTGTTCAACGACTCTAGAGCACCTGGCAGCTAGTCAGACATATCCTACTTGAGATAATGAGCGTATCCTTCCGCAAGTACAGCCATGTTTGCGATCGTCTCCCATAAGAACCTTCAACTTCGACCTGGCGGAGTCTTACGATTGCCTGCTACGTGGGACGAGTATGAGAGCCTGAGCGCACAACGCGGTGACGGTTCGTTGCCTCGACTTAAGTACCGCAATGGAGAAGTCTTGCTAATGTCGCCTCTGCCACATCACGGAAAAGATGCCAGCCTGATCGCTGATATCATCAAAACACTGCTAGATCACGCAAATAGCGAGTATGACTCCTTTACGCCAATTACGATGAAGCTACCGGAAGAAAGCGGGATTGAACCAGACTATTGCTTCTACATTGACAATTGGGAAGCCGTGCTAGGCAAAAAGCGGATTGATTGGCGCAGTGATCCACCACCCGATCTGGTGCTTGAGATTGATGTCACCAGTTATTCCGATATCAATGATTATTTGCCGTATCAGGTTCCCGAAGTGTGGCTGTATAAGCGCAACCAACTACGTATCTATCAGCTTCAGGAGAATGCTTACCAACTGAAAGCTCAAAGCCGCTATTTCCCAGCGATCGATCTGCCAACGCTCATTGAGTCTTGCCTTCAGCTTGCCTACGATCGCAACACCAGCGCTGCCATTCGGGACTTAAGGCAACGGCTCAGAGATGGCCTGTTGTAGATTCAAACTAGGAGAAAATTTGTTTAGCCCACTGTCCTAGCGCCAAGCCAAACAGCGAGAGACCGCTGAGAATAAAAAACGTGTAGGTTTTTCCAAACAAGCGGAGTAAGTCGTTTCTCGCGCCAGCGACAGTTTCGGGCAACGTCACCGCAAAAATGCCTGCGATCGCTCCTACACCAGCCATACCCAAGATATTCAACAAACCCATCGTCTTAGCCCACAGCATCGCAGCCATTACGCTGATGGCTCCAGCCATCAACATACTCGCAACGCCTGGTACCGTCCATCCCAAAAAGACCACCATCGCAAAGGCCGTTGCCAGTTGACCTTCTGCAATGCCAAAGACGCTACCCGCAAAGGCCCCAGCCAAGCCTCCAGCCAAGCCACTGCTCAACGTCCACGTTACAGCGGGTGTCAAAATAAGAATCTTGGCAATGGTCAGTGCAAAAGCAAGCGGCAACACAATGCTTTGCGCCCAGGATGGCGTATACGCAAGTAGAAAGCCAACCAGTACGTACCACAAGAAGTTAAGCGCCAGCCAGTTAAGCGGGATGGTGGTTGTTTTCATACATTGCAACGTTGTGATGACGGGGTTGCTGACTCAAACTGAAGCTCTGTGGTAAACGCACGACCATGCAGAGGCGATCGATCCGTTATCGACTACTGTACTGAATTCGTTAGGACAGTGCCGAGGAGATTTACTTTTTTGATTGTCTCAATCTGCCGCTTTTCAACAAACAAGCTATTTACAGTGACTGTAAAGCTTTCAAGAAGATTGCGATCGCCTTCTCAGGTTAGGTATGGCTTGCAAAAGTTAGCGCGTCGTCTGCAATACCTGTTTGGATCGCACAATCTGATCTTGACTAAATCCTGCTTCATCTAAATAGTTCAGAAAGGACGCATCGCTATAGCGAGGATCGACACTAAGCGCCTGACGATATGCCTCCTGCGCTAATGCTTTTTCGCCATTGCCCCAGTGGGCGATCGCCAGCGTTACAAAGGGATGAGGATTGGTCGGTTCTAAGCGGACGGCTGTTTTGGCGGTAGCGATCGCAAAGTTGTACTGCCCGATGCGCTCACAGGCAAGACTGAGATTGTAGGAAGGAATTTCGTTGTCTGGTTGTAGTATGGCTGCCCAAGCATGAGCAGCGATCGCCGACATCAACTGGCCTTCAACCAGATACACAATGCCCAGTGCATTTAGGGTTTGTACATTGAACGGGTTGAACTGCAAGGCTTGTAGAAGGGTGTCAACCGCCGCCACATTTTGCTTTGCTTTATGCTGCGTCCAGCCCAGTAAGATTCTGCCAGAAAGATTGTTGGGTTCAAGAGCGCTTGCTTGCTCAAGGGCCGCGATCGCCTCCGGGTAGCGCTCCTGCTCCCGATAGCTCAAGCCTTGCTGCCGATACGTTTCTGCCGATATGGCAAACGCTGGTATCGCAGACAGACTGCTACTAACAACTATCCCAGCGACAACCCATCCCTTCATCTTTTATCCTTTAGCGATCAGCGGTCAGCTTAACAAGCAGGCGACCTTTAGGAAAACAAGCTACAGCGTTCAGCAAACATGCGCCCTTAAACTGCCAGCTTCAACTCAAACCTTATCCCTATTCCCAATTCCCTATGCCCGACTCCAACTTCTGGCACGTCGGGCAAAAATGCGCCGATCGCCCTGCCATTTTAAAGCGTTCGATCATCGTTTCACAATTGCGGCAGCGATCGCCATCACGCCCATACACCCAGGCAGAACCGCCATAGTTGCCGTTAACGCCTGCTACGCTGCGAAATGTTCGAAACGTGGTGCCCTTTGCCTCAATGCTGGCTTGAAGGACTTGAACAATGTTCGATCGCAGTCGCTCAATGTGGGATTGCTTGAGGTGAATACATAGCGTTTGAGGATGAATACCACTGAGAAAGAGCGCTTCATCAGCATAAATATTGCCAATGCCAGCGACGATCGTCTGATCCAGCAAGGCATTCTTAATCGGACGGCGACGCTGCAACTGCTGAGTCAAGTAGGCAACCGAAAATTCTTCAGAAAACGGTTCCGGGCCTAACTGTTGTAATCCAGTGATAACTTGCTCTGGCTCGTTCTCTGGCGGCACCCACCACATCTGCCCAAACGTCCGCTGATCGACAAAGCGTAGTTCCTTGCCATTTCCAAAAAACAGCCGCACTCTGGTGTGTTTTTCCAGTGGTTCCGTTTGGTCTACCCAGAGAAGTTGCCCGGTCATGCGGAGATGGACACCGAGCCAGCTATGAGAGTGAGGGGTGAGGGGTGAGGGGTGAGAGGTGAAATAGGTTGCTGAGGGAGAAGCGGCGATCGGACGAGAGGGAAACGAGGAAATCGCTGCCAACGGCTGATGGCTGACCGCTGACCGCTGACCGCTGACCGCTGATTCTCCTAACTCCGCCAGCAAATACTTTCCACGTCGATGCCATTGAACGATCGCAGCGCCCTGCAACCCGGCCAAGAAATCTGCTACTGAAAAAGGGTGGGCGATGGTGCGATCAAGCAACACATCCCCACCCTCAATTATTTGATGCAGGGTCACGTCATTTAAACCCCGCCGAACCGTTTCAACTTCGGGTAACTCAGGCACAGAAAGCAATGCTCCCAGACAACCAGTGTCTAAACGTCAGACAGTTAATCCTTAGTCTAACGTGCATAGCCTATAGCCTGAAGCCAACAACTACTGCTAGCGAGATTCTGTACCCTGGTTAGCATCACCTTCAACACCAGTGCTGCCACCTGGAGCATCGGCTGTCTGTGCGGGATCGGCTGTTGCTGTACCCGTTGTTGTACTGGAAGGCTTACCAACCTCTTCTTGGCTACCAGTCTTACGAATAGCAGGCTCGATCGGGGTCTGTCTACCAGTCGTTTTGGCTGCGCCTGTCTTTTTAGTGGGGGGTGCAACTTCAACCACTTCACTTGCAGCAAAGTTGTTAGTGTTCACGCCCGCGTAATTGACTTTATCAAACCGCACAATCACCGAGTACTTAATGCCGCTCTGATCGATCGACGCAACGGTGCCATAATCCTGGAACCAGTAAGACTCTTTGCGAAGAATTTTGACTTTAGAACCGCGCTGAACCATGAGTGTTTTTCCCTCTTATTGTTAAGCTTCAACTCATACAGCTTTAATGACCCTAACTTTACTACGAACCGATGACACATTCAGCGCGAGTGTGGGTGGTTGCAACAATCTGAAATATTTTGCATTGCGTCAGAAGTTAGAAGTCAGGAGCCAGAAGTAAGCGTTGCCTTCAAATTCTGATCAGCCTTTTAGCCTTCATCCCCCCATCCCCCATTTCCTATCCCCTCATTCCCATTCCCCATCCCTCATCCCTCCCCATACCTCCTCCCTCTCCATTGCTTTGGCGTTTGGAGTGAAGACAGAAAGAGCCGCAAGACAGCGATCGGATCGGCAAGAGGTGAGAGCCAAAAAAGCCATGCTGGTTTAGCGTGAGTACGATCGCAAGAGGGCGCGATCGCGAACGTGAGTCCTATTCGAATCAGCACGAGCAGTAAATTGAGGCTGAATGCTGTGATGACTACAGGTGCAGAACGACCGCTGAGCATGTCACCAAACAGTAGCAATACAACGGGAATGGGAAGCCCCTGAACGGCGAGCAGCAGCAGCCAATCACCCCAAACTTGACTGCGAGAAGCGGCATCTTTGAGATCGAGCGATCGCCCCCATTCGCGCCACGTTTCAGCCGCTCCTTCATACATCCGCACTTTCAGCACATTTGCTCCATCCAGAAAGGCGACTTTGGCTCCTTGAGCCGCGATCGCGCGTGCCAGCGTGACATCATCACAAAACGAGCGGCGAGCAACCGTATAACCGCCAACCTGAGCGAGTTGCGATCGACGGCAGAAAAAGCATTGTCCATTTGCCATCACGCGATCGGGTCGATTTCCTGTTTCGCCTGCTGGCCCAAAGCGATACACCAACGTCAGCAGCAGCGCCGGATGCAGCAACAGTTCACCGGGGTACCTTAAAAGAAACTGAGGTGCCAGTGAAATTAAATCGTATCCCTCCCGATTAGCCGTATCAAGCAAACTGGCAACAAGACCGGGTTGAGGTTGCGTATCGGCATCGATTCCCAGTACCCAATCACTGTCAACCGCGCTTGATAAAAAACCATGATGCAATGCCCAGGGACGACCCACCCAATCCTGGGGCAGTGGATCATCGTTGAGGAGACGAAAGCGTGGATCAGTCGCCTGCGCTGCTTTCACTAGCTCTGGTGTGCGATCGGTTGAGTGGCTATCTACCACCAAAATCTCTCGCACTTCGTAGCCTTGACGGCTCAGCCCCGAAAGGCACGGCATCAGGCGTTCTGCCTCATTAAGGGTCGGCACGATCACACTAACGGTCGCTAGCTGATCTGGCGTTGGCTGTTTGGGTTGCAACGGTGGATAGCGGTCCGGCCCTCGCAGCAAGCGAGAAAGCAAAATAGCCGTAGCTGGCACCTGAGCCAGGAGCAGACCGAGAAGCAAAACGTCTCTAATCACGAGGATGACTTGGATGCGGCTGCAACCGGCACGGTAGAAACGTCACTATGGGCAACAGCCGTTTTTTCGAGCTCGTTGCCGCGAAAAGACGCTTCTGTATCGATAGCAGGCTCAATCGCTACAGTCGGCTTAGCCACCCACCAAAGGGCGATCGCGGGTAGTACCCCTAAAACAGCGCCGATCGCAGTAGGAATCCAGAACCGCACATCCAACTGATTCACGGTGATGACAGCGCCAAACGCAAAGTTCACAAGGTAGATCACCAGTGGGACGGTGAGTTGGGGACGGGTAAGGACGATCGACGTGTTGCGCCAAAAGAGCGCTGCAACCGACATAAACAGAGCACCCGTACCCAACCAGCCTGTCAGGTTGCGGTAGGGCATCCCAAAAAACTGACCCAGATCGCGGAATTCCCAGAAGGGATAGGCCGTCTGACTCATGGCAGGGTCAAGCACAAAGTCCCACGCGGTGAGGAGAATGGCACCCAGCAAAATTGCGCTGACTTGCTTCTGCCAGCTTTTGAACCCAATCGCATCCAGCCCAACCCGGGCCAGCAGATACGTCGATAATCCTACATAAAACCAGGACAACGGAATCGTAAACGGGACGAGTCCAGCGATTTTGTAGCCTAAGCCGTTGAGATAACCATAGTGTCCAAACGGAAAACCTGTGCTGGTTCCCAGTAGTTCGCTGCTTAGCGAAAGGCCGATCGATGGCACCATAAACAGCAACCAGGCACGCAAGCCCAGCGTGCGATAGGCATAAAGGGCCACCGTCACAGCTCCCAAGAGAATATAAACGACGCCACCACCCGCCATGCTCCAGCCAAACAGAGCTTGTCCAAAGGACGGTAGGGTGGCGATAAATTCAGGGTTTGGCAACACTAGCAGCAACCCTGCTAACCCAAACACCAACGATAGAATATGACCCGTCAGGCAGAAACGCTCGATCGCGACTAGCTGTCTCATAGAGACTCCTCAAAACACAGGGCACTGAAAAACCGCTAGCTACAAGTTTACAAATGTTTATGAGAATATTGCAGACTGCGATCGGTTTTTAGCAGAAATTTGGTCGAAAATACAAAACGCTTTGTTGCTCTTCTCCACTGAGCAAAAGCCCACTGTCATTAGTAACAGAATGTTCAGGTTTAAGCTATCACCACACAACCCACCAACTTTGCATCTTTTCTAGCCGAAGCACGATCGAACCTCTGGTGCTGAGGTTGGGCGTGCCTCCTGATGACGGCAAACAGAGTGTGATAGCCTAAACTAGGAGTTGAGCAGGCTCATTGAGCAAGATCAGCTAGCTTCAACGGGATGTGGCGCAGCTTGGTAGCGCACTTCGTTCGGGACGAAGGGGCCGCTGGTTCGAATCCAGTCATCCCGATCTTAAGCGCCTTGTTTTTCAGCACCTTTAATCTGAAAAGCATCAATTTCAGCAGAGAATGCTCTCTTTAATGAGGAATCTCTTTGCTGTTGTTTAGAAAATTGTGAAGTTCTAGTTGTAGACTTGACAAGACCCTTTATAGTATTTTTGTACTAATCTCTCTCAGCACTTAGTTAGATTTGTTCATACGCGATCGCACAGGATTGCTCTCAGTGCAACGGTTGTTTAATTTCAACCATCACTCTGGTAGCAAACCCTGAAGTGACGTGTCTGAGCACATCCTGTTTTGTCAGAAGCATCCACTGACAACCGCGATCGTACTGGGAGAGCACCGCGCGCTTCCACGAGTTTGAACATGGGTGCTTGAAGCAGGCTCGCCGTATCGATGGTTTGATATCAATTTGAATTGAAAATGCGACACATCCTGTAGGGGCAAGGCAATGCCTTGCCCCTACACACCGATTGATCTGTAGCCGTCATTCTTTAAATCGGTATGAGGCTCTTGTTCACCTGATTTAACCCGTCACTAAACCTAGTTACTTTCACGACTTGTCACCTTCGAGGACTGGAACGATGCATCGTCGTAAATCTCGCACCAACAGTATGAAATACATGCTGGCTGGTGGGTCTGTCGTAGCAGCAGTTGGCTTGTTAGCGGATCCACGCAGCTTGTTGCCAACGCCTGCCCCAACTAAAGCGATCTGCCAGGAGGTTGTGCAGTCGAAAGCCACGCTGTCGAGGGAGCAGTTATCCCAGTTTTTGACGATTCCTGAGCGCTCTAGCAAAGCGCAGGTACGTCAAATCATGAAAGAGCCTTACTGCCAGTTGCCGCCTGTGGATGTACGATCGAGCGTTTCTTCGCGTCGTGAAGCCTATCCACTCGCCTTTGATACCCAAACCTGGTTGATTGTGCTCTACGAGGGCAACGAATATGCAGGTTATGCGTTTAGCTTCCGTCACTAGCATGCGAATCCATCTCATTCTGAGAGGAGCAAGGTTGCGAGGGGCTGTTTTGAAAGGGACGATCGCAGGCATTGCCCTGTTGCTCTTACCGTTTGGCTGTGCTCGTGCGCCGAGCAATTCTTCCACTCTCAATATCAAGCTTTACCAAACGTGGGAACTTCAGCCAGGCGATGTCTTAGGCGATCGCCGCATTCTCGGTGGGTTAGGAGACATTTCTATTGCTCTCAATGGCAACAGCGTCTATGCCCCTTTTGACGGTCGCACCCAACTCGATCAGCATCAATGCCTCATTTTTTCTAGCCCAGATGTGCCTGCTTATCTGTTTCGCCTGTGTGGTTTGAAGGATGCACGCCCCAGGATAGTCAATCAGGGCGATGCGATCGGCAGTGGTACCCTGCTTCAGTTCGCAACTCTGCGCAAACAGCCCAACGGCACCTGGGCCATTGTTGAACCTGCCAAAGCCATCCTGGAACGCACGCTGAAGAAATCTTAGATGGTGCGCGATCAATTGAAACGTGCAATTGGCAACGTTTTATACCGATTTAAAGAATGACGGCTACAGATCAATCGGTGGGTAGGGGCAAGGCGTTGCCTTGCCCCTACAGGATGTGTCGCATTTTCAATTCAAATTGGTATTAGCTTGCTGACCATTCACAACGACTGACCATTCACAACAACTAAAGACTCTGCTCTTATCCTTATTACCGTTGCTTCCCCGCATGAAAGTCTCTTCCCTGGTTGCTTTTAGTTTGCTTGCGTTCCTCTCAACCGTCCATCAGGCAGCACAGGCCGATGAGAGCGGTGCGATCGATTTCTCGTTGACTGCAAATACGCCATCCAGCTCCGTTGCCTCTGCACTGATCGAACAGTCGGAGGCAGCGCCAGCCCCGCCATCAACCCCTGCTTCGTCCGCCCTCAGCTTTGCACCACCTGCCGCCTCACCAAGCCCTCCAGCGCCCAAACCAGTTGCTCTGAAGGAGAGTCCCACACCAGATGTTGCGACTGAACAGGGCAGCGATATTTTTGCAGGTGGCTCAGACTCTCTGGTTGCCCGTACCGTGGGTCATGCAGAAGGCACGCGCACAGCCGACGGCAGCAAAACCCGCGCCTACTACGGACACTCTGATCCCGGTAATGGAGTTTGGAATTTAGGTAGTTTTTCTTACCAGCATGGGGCGAAATCACCGGAAGAAGCTGATGAGAGGCAACTTCGGCGCTTACAGCAGCAGGCAGATGTGATTCGCCAAAGAGCAGACTCACACCGCTTGAACCTATCGCTAGAAGAAGAACTGAACGCCATTGACTTGGCAAATCAGGCTCCTCTGGCTGCGTTGGATACGCCTGGATACATTGAATGGCTGAAGAAAGCGCGCGATCGCGGTCTTACAGGGTCTGATGCGGTACTCTGGGCACGCACGCAGTCTTACTGGAACCCACGGCGAAATCGTTGGGAAGCTCCTGGGTTGGGTAATACAGAAGATGGGATCAGCCACGATCAAAATCGACGCCTGACTGCGATCTCACGAGCGCTAGGCACTTACCAGCAGCAAGCCTTGGCACGTCGCAAAGAAGACGAACCGCAAGATAAAGTGGCAGACAAACCCCCTGCCGAAAAAGTTGCTAACAGCATTATTTTTCAGGATTTGTCTCAGCCGAAACCGGGAGAGATTGCGCAGGCAAACTAATACCAGTTCTGAGTTTTGCGTTTTGAGTTAAAGAGCGGTCAGCAGTCAGCCGTAGCCTTCTTCTAAAAACCAACAACTGCTTTAGCGATCAGGGTAGACGTTTTGAGTTAAATTTCCGTCTTCCCCTGCTTCCCTAGCTCCCTCCGCATCCCGACTCCCCACTCCCTGCCTTCTGCCTTAGTGAGGCGATCGCTTCGCGGCAAGATTTGCATCTTCAAAGTTGTGTTGACTTTTATTAACCTGACGTTAACCAGACCCCCTCTGCAAGTCCGTTATTCTAACGGGAGGACTGTGTTCAATCCCAGATTCTCCAGCAGAACGGTCGTTCCCAAGCCTTTAAGATGTCTTCTACGTTATTTGAATTGTTATCAGATGGTGGCCCAGTCATGATCCCAATGGCTGGGTTATCTGTGGCGACGCTTGCTTGTGCGCTAGAGCGGGCCTGGTTCTGGTTCAAACTCTCTCGCGGTGAGGATCGCATCGCCCACGATGTGCTAGAAGCCGCTCGCTATAGCCTTGACGACGCACGGCTCATCGCTGAGCGCAACCAGACATTACCGATCGGTCGCTTTTTGCTGGCACCGCTCAAACTCCAGCACCCCACACCCGAAACCTTTCGGCTGGCGATGGAAGCCGCAGGCGATCAAGAATTTGTGCGGATGCGGAAGGGCGATAAACTCCTCGAAACGGTGGTTGCGCTTGCGCCCCTATTGGGGCTACTGGGAACCGTGACTGGTTTGATTAGCACGTTCAGTAATTTAAATATTGGCGGGGGTGGCACAGGGGCTGACACGTCCAAAGCCGCAGCGGGCATTGGCGAAGCGCTGATTGTTACGGCGGCTGGGATGGTGGTCGCGATTATTGCGCTGGCGGCCTTTCGGGTGTTTGTCACACTCCAAACGCAGCAGATCGAGTATTTTTCCAAGATTGGCAGTGAACTTGAGGTAATTTACCGCCACGTCTGGTATGAAGCGGGGCAGTTAAATGGCGATCGGGCGATCGCGTCAAAGTCCGATCCGGTTGTCAGCGGTCATTCCTAGCCGTCATTGCTTCAGCCTTCTTTCCTGTCAGCATTGTCCAGCCAGATTCTGTCCAGAGCGTGTCATGAAATTTAAAGCACAGCAGCAAGGCTCTCAGATGCCGGAACCCAATCTGGTGCCGATGATGGACGTGATTTTGACCGTCCTTACTTTTTTCATTATCGTTTCGATGACGCTGACTAGCTTTCAAGCGGTTGATGTGCCGCTACCCAGCACGGACAAAGGCGTTAGCAAAGAAAAACCCATTGAGCCAATTATTATTGCCATGAACCGCCAGGGGCAGGTGTTGATGAACAACACCCCCGTATCGGATACTCAACTGGCGCAACTTATTGTGACCTATCTGCAAAAGAACCCGAAGGGGACGGTTGTTCTCAAGGCGGATAAGGGGGTTACATATGAGAAAGTGGTGCAGGTGTTAGGTACGCTGCGTGATATCGGCGGCGATCGCGTTTCCCTGGCGATCGAATAATCGTAGAGATAGGGCATTGTTCCCTACTACATATGTCGCATTTTCAATCTAATCCAGGGCTTATACATTTTGACCAAAACCTTGGAGGTTTAGGCCACTACATTTAGTGATGATGCCTGATGTCTGGTTAAAACCTCCGAGGTTGGCGCAATTCCAACTGATATCAGGTTTGCCCCGTTAATTTGGCTTCTTTGTCCAAATCACAGCCACAGTGCCGCCTGCTTTACCGGGCACCAGGTTCAAATAGCCTGTAAATTTGCCTTTCTTCAGCTCGTATAGTGAACCACCCCCGTAGGAGCCAGACTCGGTAGCACTCTCAAATTTTTTCAAGACAGATTGCAACGTCTGGTAAACCTGTGCGGCTGGCTGCCCTTCAATCACCCGTGTCTCAAAGATCCCATCCACGTACACCTGGTTTGAAGGGTTATCTTTGTCCGGTTCAAGAAAGGCATCAGGATCAGGCAGGTCGAACGAGGTGGCAGAATTATCGGACGAGGTGCTGTACGTTGCGTCAAGCTCCTTGGCAATGTCACCTAATTCTTTGGGAATGCCAACCACATCCCCCTTCTTGATTTTCGCCAATTTGTCTTTGTCTAACTTATCGGGGCCAAGCAAGTAGAACGTCTGTGAACCGTCTTCTACAACACTGAGGTAGTAGCTGACACCCCCCTTGGATACCTTGAATGTATTTTGCTCCGGTTCATCGCTAAGGGTGAATTTCTGGACAGGCAACGCCTTACGAAAATGAGCGACCACCGAAGCTGGAGACGCACTGTCTGCAACCCGCAAGTTTTCGAGGTTCTGGAAAGGGGTTGCACCAGGGTAATGGGGAAAATCAGCAAAGGGGTTTTTGGCATCACTGGACGTAGCGCCTGCTGTCCGTTGCGACGTTGCTGGAGTCTTTTGCACCGGAGGCGCGATCGCAGGTTTGGGGCGACTAATCTTTGGCAGTGAGGGTTTTGCCAGTTTGGGGCGTGCCTTAGCGGCTGGTTTGGCTGTGGGTAACTGCGTGATTTTGACGGGGTTTTCCTTATCGTCCGTTTTCTTGGGCTTCTGCTCAGACGGTAGGGGGGTGAAGAGCAACAGTGCGTGTAGGCCGATCGCCGCAATCAGCATCGGTCGGATAAGCAATCGTATAGGCGCAGGCAACTGCTTTAAGGCTGGAATGGTGGTCATAAAAATGATTGCAGCAAGGAACGCCGTGTAGAAAGCAACAAAGGGAAAGGGACGGGCTGAATCTGCGATCGCGCCATTGATGAAGACGTTAGCCGTCAGCAGCGTCAACGCTGAATGTCACGGTCATCGCACCACAATGGTTGGTAGAAGCGCAAACCTCAAGACATTTCACTCCGATTGAACTAGCTAAATAGTACGTGGATCAGGGCACAATTCACAATAACGAACGCGATCGCTCTAACGCTTTGCAAAATAGATTGACTTGACTTTGTAAAGAGATCATTCAGGGTAGCCCAATGCTGCAATGGGTGGGTCGATCGCCAGTATAAACCGTTAACAAAAGAGATATAAGCACTATAACTCTTCCTCCACAATTTCACCGGATGCTATGACAATCACCTTATAGCAAGGCTTTTCAGCCTCTAATCGTGTTGCTTGAAGAGCGAGAAATGTTCATACAGCACGTTAAAGCGAGCCGACCAGAAACATTGAGTTGAAACAAAATATGCCGATAGGGAGAGTGTCTTAAACTAACGTTTAATCAACCTTAACCTGCTGTTACAGCTTCTTTGGTTTTCACTTAACTGCTGTAGTTGTACGGTTGTCATTGTTACCCAATCTAACAATTAAGTCTCTTTGTGAGGACAAGGCAAAATGGCATTTCCTGCAATTGCATTCCGTCGCGCCGTTACTGCCTCAGCCGTAACTGCCGCGATCGCGCTTGGGCCACTGTTAACTGCGATCGCGCAGGCAGTCCCCTTGACGGGCGCTGGAGCGACTTTCCCAGTTCCTTTGTATGAGCGTTATATCGCTGAATTTAAGAAAGCCAATCCCGATATTGACGTGAGCTATCAGGGTGTCGGTAGCGGTGCTGGTATTCGTCAGGTGATTGCGGGCACCGTTGACTTTGGTGGTAGCGATGCTGCCATGACCGATGCTGAGATCGAAAAGGTCAAGCAAGGCGTTATCCTCGTTCCCACTGCGGGTGGTGCAGTTGCCGTGGTTTATAATCTCCCCTTTGTACCTAACCTCAAGCTGTCTCGTGATGTCTTGCCTGACATTTTTGCAGGCAAGATCAAGAAGTGGAACGACCCCAGAATTGCGAAAATTAACCCCGGTGCAAAGCTTCCCGATTCTGAGATCAAGCCTGTCGTGCGTGCCGATGGTAGCGGTACCTCCTTTATCTTCACAAACCATCTGAGCGCCGTTAGCCCCTCCTTCAAATCTGAGGTTGGTGTTGGCACCGCTCCTAAGTGGCCCGGAAGTCCGCTGAAGGGTAAAGGCAATCCTGGTGTGGCGAAGGAAGTCAGCAATGCTGAAGGCACGATCGGCTACGTTGAGTATGCCTACGCCAAGCAGAACAAAATCCAGACCGCACTGGTAGAAAACAAAAAAGGACAATTCTTGCCCCCTTCCATCCGCGACACAAACAAGGCGCTGTCTACTGTACAGTTCCCTGAAAACAATCGCGTGTTTGTAGGTGATCCTAATGATGGTTACCCCATCGCTGGATTGACCTGGTTGATGGTTTACAAACAGTACGACAGCCCTGAAAAAGCAGCGGCGATTAAAAAGTTTGTGAACTGGGTGTTGAACGACGGGCAGAATCTCAACGCGAGCCTTGATTATGTGCGGATTCCTGCTAAAGACGCAAAGCGCATCGTGAGTGATGTGAACGCGAACGTGAAGCCATAGGTGCGATCGACCCATTCACAGCTTGAAGCGTCCTCTGGTTGATCTGGAGGACGCTTTCAGGTTGTTGATTGCTTCATGGAGATGGTTCCTGGCCGAAAGATGTTTTCACTCAGTTTTTTAACCGGATTTAGCCTTTGGTATGCCTCTGCATCAGCAGAAACTCAGCTTCTGACTCTTTATCGGCAGCAACAGATTATCGGCAGCAACAGACATCACTCTCTTGCAAGTCGCTTCGCCCCTCACCGTTCACTCCTCACTTTCCACCCAATGAGTTCAGCCGAACCGCCTCAATCTGCTTACACGTTCTCGACCAGCCAAATGTCCACCGATCGCGGCGCAGACATTATGGCAACCGATGGCATGTTCTCCTGGCTTAATCAGGGGTTTCTCTGGTTAACCCGTGGGTTTGCACTCATCACGGTGCTAACGCTTCTATGGATGGGATGGGTGATTTTTAAGCAGGCCCAACCTGCTATCCAAGCCTTTGGCCTCGGCTTTTTGACCAGCCAGGAATGGGACATTGCCAATGTGAAATTTGGGGCGCTGCCTTACATCTTTGGCACGGTCGTGAGTTCGACGATCGCCCTGGCGTTAGCCCTTCCCATCAGTCTGGCAGTGGCACTCGTCACCAGCGAAAATTTTCTGCCGCCCTGGGTGCGATCGCCGATCGCCTTTTTGGTGGAACTCATTGCCGCGATTCCCAGCGTCATCGTTGGTCTTTGGGGCATTTATCTACTGGTGCCGTTTTTGCAGCCGATTCAGCTCTGGCTTTACCACCACTTCAAGCAGATTCCCCTATTTAGCACGCAGCCCTTTGGGTCTGGCATGCTGGCAGCTGGGGTGATTTTGGCGATTATGATTTTGCCGACGATCGCGGCCATTAGCCGCGAAGTGCTGTTGGCGATTCCGTCCGATCTGCGTGCCGCCTCCATGTCGCTGGGAGCCACGCGTTGGGAAACGATTTTTGGGGTGATTCTGCCGTCATCGGTATCGGGCATCTTGGGAGCCGCCATGCTGGGATTGGGGCGCGCGTTGGGTGAGACGATGGCGGTCACAATGGTGATTGGTAATTCCGCGCAGATTAGCCCTTCGTTGTTCAATGTGGGGTACACCATCCCGGCACTGCTGGCAAATGAATTTGGCGAAGCGCTCGATCCCTTGCACATTGGCTCACTGATGTATCTCGCCTTGATTCTGTTTGTGCTGACGCTGGTAATCAATGTGCTGGCAATTTTGATGGTGCGGGTACTGGGCTATGGAAAATGAGGCGGCTATGAAAAATGAGGCGTTAGAGCTAACAGCACCGCTACCCGCTGGCCGTCGCGCTTTAAGCAATGGCATGACGCTGCTTGCCTTCTTGGGCACCGCGATCGCGCTGTTGCCGCTGCTGGCAATCCTCCTCAAAATTTTGTGGGAAGGTGCGCCTCATCTCAAGTGGGAGGTGCTGACCTCGCTTCCGGCACCAGTTGGCTTAGAAGGCGTGCCAAATGGCTTTGCCAATGCTATCCAGGGTACGGTCATGATGGTGAGCATTGCAACCCTGATTAGCGTTCCAATTGGGCTGCTGACCGCCATTTACCTGTCGGAGTTTGGGAAGCAGTCGCCGCTTGCACAGGGTGTACGCTTCTTGATCCTGGTTCTCAGCGGTGTCCCGTCGATCGTCGTGGGCGTGTTTGCTTATGCTGTCATTGTGCTGAACTTCAAATTTTCGGCACTGGCGGGTAGTTTTGCGCTGGCTGTCATCATGCTACCGATCGTGGTGCTGACTGCTGAAGAAGCCTTGAAGCTTGTCCCCATGCAGCAACGGCTTGCCTCTGCTGCACTGGGTGCTAACCCCTTTCAAACGACGCGTACAGTCGTTGCAACTGCTTTAGCAGGCATTACTACGGGTGTACTGTTGGCTGTGGCGCGTGCAACAGGTGAGACGGCACCGCTTATTTTCACGGCTCTGTTTACGCAAGGTTGGTCGCAAGGCTTATTACAGCCAGCACCCTCGCTATCAGTGATGATTTACAACTACGCCAATTCCGCGTATGTTCAACAAAACCAGCTTGCGTGGAGTGCGTCGGTGATCTTAGTCGGTATGGTTCTGCTGACCAATCTTCTCTCTCGCTTCATCACCCGTAAACGCTTGCCAAACCGCTAGACTATCTCATCCAGTGAGGACGAATGTTTCATGCACCCTGTTGATACTGCTGCGTCAATCGCCACGGATAGCCCTGCCTTGAGCGTGAAAAACCTGAGCTTTTACTACGGCAGTCAAAAAGCTGTAGAAAGCATCTCAATGGATGTTCACCAGGAGCAAGTAACCGCAATTATTGGGCCTTCTGGCTGTGGTAAATCCACCTTCCTCAAAGCGCTAAACCGCATCAGCGAACTCGAAACAAAGGTGCGTGTCGATGGCATCGTTGAGTTTTTCGGTCAGAATATTTACAGCCCACGGGTCAATCTCAATCGCCTACGACGCAAAATTGGCATGGTGTTTCAAAAGCCAAACCCTTTTCCCATGAGCATCTATGACAACGTTGCCTATGGAGTGCGCGTGTTTGGTCGTCCGGGCCGTGCGTCACTGGATGAAATGGTGGAGTCTGCCTTGCGAGGAGCCGCACTCTGGGATGAGGTGAAAGACAATCTGGGCAAATCTGCCTTGGGGTTATCAGGTGGGCAGCAACAACGCTTGTGCATTGCCCGTGCGCTGGCAGTAAAGCCCAAAGTACTCTTGATGGATGAGCCTTGCTCTGCGCTTGACCCGATCGCCACCATGAAAATCGAAGAACTCATCCACACGCTGCGGCAAGAACTGACGATCGTCATTGTCACCCACAATATGCAGCAAGCTTCTCGCGTGTCTAACTACACGGCGTTTTTTAGCACCGATGAAAGCCGGATTGGTCAACTGGTGGAATTTGGGCCAACCTCTCAGATCTTTATGCAGCCTGCCGAAACACGCACACGAGACTATGTGGAAGGTCGGTTTGGGTAGATAGGGATGAGGGATGAGGGATGGGGATGAAACACCGATCGCTTGCCATCTAGAGCTTTGCCGCTACAATCTAGTCACACCTGCTGGACATGATTGATACGTGTAAGATGACGACCGACCCACCCCAACCCAGCACTCAACAATTGCTCGACGCTCTTTTGCAGTCGCAAGCGTTAGGACATCACAAGCTTGATCTCCTCACAGACCAGATTGGACACCTCACTGAGGTTGTAACCACTGGGTTCGCAGAACTCAAAGAAGGGTTCGCAGAACTCAAAGAAGGGTTCGCAGAACTGAGGGGTGGCTTTTCTGAACTGAGAGTAGACCTTTCGGAATTAAAAATTATCGTGAAAGAGCAAGCGGCAAGCCTGGAACGTATTGCTGAAACGGCTACGCAGCAGAATGAAAGCATTGCCCGCCTGGCAGCGACAGTAGAGCGTCAGGCTCAGCTTGTCGATCGACTACTGCCGCCAGGTTAATCCATCCATCGCTCAACGGTAATAAATGCAAGCCTTTTGGCTACCGCTCAAAACTAACGCAACGGCAAGACAGCGGCACGATCATGACGATGTTGCTTTATCGATCGCGCCTGACTGATACCGATCTTTATTGAAGAAGCGCCAAACGTTGTAGCCAACAAACAGCAGCACTGTAAGCACTGCAATACCAGAGACCGTGGGCAAGGCAATCGCCAGCATAGTCAAGCCAATGGATGCCATTAGCTCGATCGTCGAGAGAATGGGATTGGTCAAACCACCAGATGTTGCTGTCGAGCCGATACGCAGCAAGTTTAACAAACCTTTAGTCAGTCCGGCGGCTCCTCCACCCGCGATCGCGGCCAGCGTCCATTGTGCCAACGGACTCATATCTGACGCAGTCGCAGCCGTCACAATGGTACCTGCCACGATCGCCAGTGGTGTGGCAACTGTATCGAGTAGATGATCAAACCAGGGGATGTAGTAACCAGCGACCTCTAAACTGCTGGCAACCGCAAACGTAATCAAGGCATGATCCGTACCAACCCATGCAACATTTGCTGGTAAGTCTAGATGACCGACGATCGCCGCTGTACTCACAACCAACAGTGGTACAAAGACTCTAAACCCACAAGCAGCGCTCAAGCTCACACCCAGCAGCAAACTAGTTAAAGTATCCAAGTGTCCCCCTTCCCTGCCTCTGCTTGAGCTGTCTCGACTGAAGCGGCTCCATCTTCGCTCATTGTGACAAATCGCTTGCGAGCAGACATCAACCCAAAGACCACGATCGCACTCACGTCAGCAGCGTTTTGGTGATGTTGCGGGGTCGATCGACATCAAAGCTGCGCTGCACGGCGATCGCATACGCCAACAATTGCAGGGGAATGACGGTGAGCAAGGGTGAAAGCCTTTCATCGGTTGCGGGTACAGTCAGCAAATGATCAAACATGGCGTGATCAGCTTGCGTGGAAGCATTGGTAATACCAATCAGAGGCGCTCTATTGGCCTTTACCTTCCGAGCGTTGGCAAGCATTGAGGCATAAACAGTGCCAGCAGGCGCGATCGCAATCACAGAGACGGTCGCATCCAGCAGCGCGATCGGGCCGTGCATAAACTCACCGCTTGCATAACCCTCAGCATGAAGGTAGGTCGTTTCTTTCAGTTTGAGTGCGCCTTCTAAGGCGATTGCATGATTAATGCCTCGTCCCAAAACAATGCAATCCTTTGTGTCAGCAATGATTTTGGCAAGCATTTGAATGGGTTCATGCTGTTGGTTAAGCAGTGTTTCGATCTGGTCGGGCAGCGATCGCAGCGCACCGATCAATGGCATCGCGTCCTGAACTGACAGCGCACGACGACGGAGGGCAAACTCCAACGCCAAACAGCAAAACACTACCAGTTGAGACAAAAAGGTTTTAGTAGCCGCAACGCCAATCTCTACCCCAGCTAGCGTTGGAAAGATGTAATCAACTGCTTTAGATAGCGAACTTTCTGGCTGATTCGTGATGCCGAGTGACCAGGATTGCAAGGAGGCATCTGAGGGCGATCGCCGTTTTGCCACCGCGATCGCAGCTAACGTATCTGCCGTTTCACCTGACTGAGTGACGGCGATCGTGAGTGTATTGGCCCTTAACGGAAACGGGCCAGAGACAAATTCGGAAGCCGATCGCACTCTGGTAGGAATGCCCGCCAGTTGCTCTAGCCAATACTGCGCGACTAAGCCTGCATGACGACTGGTGCCACACGCTACAATCTGAATCTCTGCCACATTAGCAGATACCTGCTCTGGTAGCGCCAAATTAAAGGGAGTGGACAGCACTGAGGCATCCTGGCCATCCCAATCAGGCTTGAGATACGCCGCCAGACATCGACGCACGACCTCTGGCTGCTCGTAGATTTCCTTGAGCATGAAGTGAGCAAACCCTTGTCGATCGGGCAGTTCAGCGTCAGTGTTTTGAATCGGTTTGTGCCCTACCAACGGTAACCTCAACTCATTTCTCAAGTAGCGCCATCACTATTAGCGTGGTATCCTCGCCTCCTACATGGCTCGATCAAAGAGCGCAACAACTGGTGTTTCATCCGTGGTAGCAGTGGCATCCACTGGAAGCAGCTTGAAGATATAAGCACCAAGAACCTGATTCTGGAGCAGCCGCCAGAGAAAGTCAAACATCGTTTCAACGCTGGTTAAGTAATCGGGCTACAGCGGTTTAGACAACAATTGAGACGCACAGGAGCGATCGCAGTTCAGTTTCACGTAAGAGAGCGATCGCGGCTGTTACAGTTTTCCTGCGAGTATTTGACCCGCTGTTAATCGTAAAGCGGGAAAGGTAGGAGATTCAATCAACGCTTCGTCTACAAAGACAGCCTCATCATAGCGACCTTCGTTCAACTGGCAGATGGTTACCTTTCCTTCTAACGGATCAACAATCCAATATTCAGGAATCTCTAGAACGCTGTATTCACTGTACTTAGCGCGGTAGTCTGCCGATTTCGTCGATTCGCTTACTACTTCGACGACTAGCAATGGTGGTGGCTCGTTGAGAGTAATCACAGCTTCGCGATCTACCATTGCGTCCCATTGCGCGATTGACAACACGGTGACATCAGGACTGCGTGACGTGTCCCACCGTCCTCCGCGAGGAGAGCGTACCCCAACCCGCATATCCTTAGCTGTCCACGAAAATTCTACTCGGCTAATTTCGCTCTTAAATTGGTCGTTGATAAATTCCGTAATCGCTCCGTGCTTTCCCATTCCCAAACTCATTGGGCGTAACTCCCCATTAACGAGTTCGTAACGGGTATCTGTCCCGTCATCATAGGCAAGGTATGCCTCGAATGTTAGCTTTTGGATCGTAGTTGTCATTGCAGGTAGCCGAATGATTTCAACCCTCCCCAGGTTCACCGATGAGCCGGAGTTGCCCCTATTCTAGTGTGATCGCTCCAAGCAGCAATCGCCCCAGCATCTCTAAACCCTCACCGCATCGGCAAAGCGAATTTTGAGATAGTCGTCTTCCATTTTGGCTCCCGCAGGTTCGAGGGCGGCTAATGCTTGGGGTAAGACCAGGTTGCGACGGTGATTGCCGATGCGAATATTTAGCTCATCGCCGGATTTGCTTAGCTCGATCTGATGTTTCTCAACGCCGGGTAGATAGACCTCAAGGCTGTACTGCTGCTTGTCTTGTACGACTCGCAGTGTGGTTTCTTTGTAGTAAACCTGTGCCGGATCTTCGTTGTTGGGGTAGAGGGTATCTTTGAGGCGATCGAGCGCTGCCAGTCCGCACATTTCTTCGGAATACAGCGGTACTTCTTTGATGGGCAGTGGCGAAAAGTTTGCGTGGATTTCTTGCCGATACTGCTGCTGCTGCTCTTTCCAGCGCTGAAAGAAGGGGTCAGAAACCGTATTGGGAAGGATACGGTTTGCTACGACCATATCGGTTGCCACGTTATACAGGCTCAGGTAGGCATGAGCACGCAGCGATTCTTTGATTACCATCTTTTCGGGGTTCATGACCAGCCGTACCGAGGTTTGGGTGGCATCGGTCAGCACTTTTTCCAGCGCTTCGATTTGCTCGTAGAACTCGTAGGGCGCGTCCATTACCTCCTTGTCGGGGAGAGAGAAGCCTGCGATCGGTCGAAACAGCGGCTCTACCAGCGGACGCAACGCAACGGAAATACCCTGAAACGGTTTATAGAACTTTCGCATGTACCAGCCGCCCACCTCTGGCAGGCTCAGTAGCCGTAATGCGGTGCCAGTGGGAGCAGAGTCAATAATCAGCACATCGTATTCGTCTTCGTCGTAATGGCGCTTCATCCGCACTAGACCAAAGATCTCGTCCATGCCGGGGAGGATGGCGAGTTCTTCTGCCTGCACGCCTTCCATACCACGCGCTTGTAGAACTTGGGTGATGTAGCGCTTTACTGCACCCCAATTCCCCTCCAATTCTTTTAGGGCATCCAGTTCAGCTCCCCACAGGTTGGGACGCACCAGTTTAGGATCGTGTCCCAACTCCAGGTCAAAACTGTCTGCCAGAGAGTGAGCGGGGTCGGTGCTGAGAACAAGCGTACGGTAGCCCAGTTCGGCACAGCGTAGTCCAGTCGCCGCTGCAACGGAGGTTTTGCCTACGCCCCCCTTGCCCGTCATCAAAATTACGCGCATGGCGATCGAACCTTTGCTGAGAATTGTTTACGTTCTTTTACTTTATCGAGTTTTCGGCAGAAAGTGCTGCTTCAACACGTCCAAGCGTGAACATTGCCAGTAATCAACGTGAGAGGCAATTAAACCGTCAGCATCTAGCGTGAGTTCGCTCCAGCCAGGAATGGTGATGCGAGGATTCCAGGGGAGAGGTGTCTGCCAACTCAACGTCCAATCAGTGCGAATGATGTCACCTGTTTGCTCGATGTGGTGCAAATCCATCCGACAGTGGCGAAACCAGGTTTGGATAAAGGCGATCGTTTTTTGGTAGCGATCGACCCCCCGAAACTCACTCGTTGGGTCTTTAAAGTACACATCCTCAGCGTAGATGCTGTACGTCTGCTCGTCTGGAAAGCGCTGGTAGTCGTCTTTAAGGATCTGGAGAATATCCATGAGAAAAACGGGGCAAAAGGAGCGGGGGAAGCGGGGGGAGCGGAGGAAGATAAGATAGCAAAGGGAAATGGAGGAGCGGAGAAAGAGTTTTGAATTGCTTCCCCTGCCTCCCTAGCTTCCCTAGCCTCCCCTGCTTCCCTAGCCTCCTCTCTACTCGTCATACCGCATGAGCTTACGATAGAACGCTTGCGAAAAGTCTGCCAGGTGAGCGCGTTTAAAGTTGAGAATCACGTCAATGAGAAAATCAATGAACTCAAAATTCGCCATCATGAGTTCGTAGCTGAGATCGGCGTTGCCATCAAACTGGATGCGGCAACGGGTCAAGTCAGCAGGTAAGGTTGACACACTCCATGTGGCAATGAAGGGGATACTTTCGCCACCTTCAATCTTCCGCTGACCTTCTAATGCCCCTTTTTGGTAGAGGCTAATTGCCAGGGGCAGGTGCGATCGCTTGGCTGCCTGTGGGTAGTAGGGCACGTAAACGCCTACATGTTGGTTAGCGGCGGGTTGAAGTTTGTCGATGGACATGCTCAATCTTCCTAAAGTACGTCGATCTGCTCACGTTGCGATAGTTCAGTATGCCCCAAAAAAAGCAGACAGTAACCTGTTAGCAATCATGGGATAACCCTCCTTGTCGTAGCTTATGACCACACGTCTGCAAGCCTCTAGCGGTTATGCTTTTGTTCTAAGCAGCCAGTGAGCTAAACAACAGCCTGCCAACGATTCCCCTGAAAATACTCTATAGTTAAATGCTTGTCTTCCTTACCCGATCGACTTATTGTGAGTTCAGTGGGGACTAAACGTTAGATATTTTATGGCACCTCTGGTTGCAAACTACTACCTGACCTACCGATGTAATGCTCGGTGTCACTTCTGTGACATCTGGGCGCTAGAGCCTAAGCAAGAGGCAGATTTTGACACGATTCGTCAAAATTTGGCAGATCTCAGACGGCTCAACGTGAAGTATGTAGACTTTACGGGCGGCGAGCCGTTGTTGCGGAAAGATGTGGCACAGGTCTTTGCCGAAGCCAAGCGGCAAGGGTTTGTGACGAGCATGACCACCAATACCATCCTCTATCCCAAGCGTGCCAAAGAGATGCAGGGGTTAGTCGATTTTCTCAACTTCTCGTTGGATGGTGCTGATGCTGAAACCCATGATCATTCGAGAGGGGTGAAAATCTTTGACACTCTGGTTGAGTCCGTTCAAATCGCACACTCGCTAGGCGAATTTCCGGTGCTGAATCATACGGTAACGGCGCAGAACTACCAGCGCATTGGTGAAGTAGCCGCATTGGGACAGCAGATAGGAGCGCGGGTTTGGCTTAATCCAGCGTTTACCGCACACAGCAATTACAACTCGAAGAAGAATCCTACACCAGAGCTGGTGACAGCGATCGAGGCGGCGGCAAAACAGTACAGCAATGTGGGCTATAACAAAGCAGCACTCGCCTTTATTGAGGCTGGTGGGAATGATACTAGCAAACCTCGTTGTAAAGCGGTGGATGCTGTGATTGCCATTTCGCCGCACGACGAACTGTTGTTGCCTTGCTATCACTTTGCTCAGACGGGCTTGCCCATTAACGGGCGGCTTTACGACTTGTACAAGCAGTCCGAAATTGTAGAGGACTATCGGCAATCTCAAGGTAAGCTAGCCGTGTGTGAAGGCTGCACGGTTTGGTGTTATCTGATTCCGAGCTTCTTCAAAGGTTTAGACAAATATTGGTGGTTGAATCAAGTAACTTATGCCGGAGAGTTCCTGGCCCGAAAACGATTCCTACAGCGAGCTTGAACCGCTTCACTCGTTGTTAGGCGATCGCTCTGATCTGCCTGAAGCAGACGGCGCATCTCATCAACCCGATCGCGGTGAAAACCGACGAAGACGAGCAGCGGTGGCGCTGGTTTGCATTTGGAGTGGCACGATCGCGCTGCACCTTGTGACGTGGGGGTATTGGGTCATCATTGGCTTGACAACGTTGATGAGTATTCAGGCCGTCAGAATTTTGCTGTCACGTCCGTTGCCTGTCCCTGGCCCTTTATTAGATACAGAGGAGGATGTGTTTCCTCTGGTTTCCATTCTGGTGGCAGCGAAGAATGAAGAAGCGGTCATTGCTCGACTAGTCAAAACACTATGCGCATTGAATTACCCGGCTCAATGCTATGAGCTTTGGGTAATTGATGACAACAGTACCGATAAGACCCCTCTCTTACTCCAAGAACTGACAGAGCAGTATGAGCAGTTACGGGTCTTTTACCGTTCAGCCAATGCTAGCGGCGGCAAGTCAGGTGCGTTAAACCAGGTGTTGCCTTTGACCAGGGGAGAAATTATTGCCGTCTTTGATGCGGATGCCCAGGTTTCGCAAGATATGCTGCTGCGGGTCTTACCGCTCTTTAAGCGCGAAGCCTTAGGGGCTGTACAGGTCCGAAAAGCGGTTTCCAACGGGTCTGAAAACGGCTGGACATGTGGTCAGGTCGCTGAAATGGCACTGGATTCGTTTTACCAGCGACAGCGCATTGCGATCGGCGGTATTGGTGAATTGCGCGGGAATGGTCAATTTGTCCGTCGTGAAGCGTTGGAACGGTGCGGTGGCTGGAATGAAGCGACGATCACCGATGACCTGGATCTCACGTTTCGGCTGCATCTCGATCAATGGGACGTTGATTTTATGGCGGTACCAGCCGTTGAAGAAGAAGGTGTTACACGGGCGATCTCGCTCTGGCATCAGCGAAGCCGCTGGGCTGAGGGAGGCTACCAGCGCTATCTAGATTATTGGCAGCCGATTCTGCGCAACCGGATGGGCACCCGCAAAACGATCGACCTCTTCATGTTTTGGGTGATTCAGTATTTGCTGCCCACGGCGATCGTGCCGGATCTGTTGATGTCTCTTTTACGCAATCGTCCCTTGCTCGTAACCCCACTAACGACGCTTACACTGGCGCTGTCGGTGTTCGGTACTGTAGCAGGACTGCGGCAGATTCGATCGCAGGTGAAAAATTCGTCTCAACTGGCGCAAGAGATACTTTTACCAAAGCGGAGTGCAGTGAGCCAGCAGTTAATCTCATCTTTACGACTGTTGTTTCACACGCTTTTTGGCACACTGTATATGTTCCACTGGTTGCCAGTAGTTGCCGTCACAACAATGCGCCTCGCAATTCGCCCTAAGCGGCTGAAGTGGGTGAAGACAATTCACCAGGGTGAGGGGTGAGGGAGTTTTGAGTTAAAAGTTTTGAGTTTTGAGTTGCGAATTACCCCGCGCCTCCCCTGCTTCCTCTGCCTCCCCCGGTACCCTTTCTCAATTCTGCCGCACTCGATCGGGGACTCCAACGGGTGACAGTCCAGACAGGGATCGCAGATTTTGCGATCGCAAGAGTTCGGTAAAGTTCAACGGACGACCTTCAATCTCGGCAACGGCTTCAATGGCGGTCAGGAGATGGCGAGCGGCTTCGGTTTCTTCGTAACCACGACGTTGAGCAACACGCAGGGCAGCTTCGTCTGCATCCAGTTCGGTTTGGGTGCTGCGGTTACTTCGCCAGATCTGGGTGCCTGCGATCGCGGTTAGCCCACCTGCGGCAATGATGCCAACGGGATCGCCCTGCACCAGTTCTACAATGCCGCCCACAACGCCTGCCAGCACGACACCTTGATAGAGGCTGGGACGAAACCATTTCACGCCTGTCAGCCAACTCACGGTGCGGAGAATGAGCAGATCGCGCTGAGGGCGAGAGAGTCGATCCCACAGATCAAAGTTAATCCAGATGAGGCGATCGCGCACCCACGGCATGGGAAAGGTGCTATCCACCACGAGCCGTTGCTCTGGTTTGCTGACTAGCTTTGTTGCCATGCGACCAGAGGCTGGCATCACATCCAACAGACGGCGCATCTCAAAGTCTGGGTTCATAGCGGTTGCTGCTTGTCTTCACCTGTGAGCATTGTCGCACGAACAAAAGTGAGGTTGTTGAAAAGGCGAATAGGAAACCGAAGTTTGTCTCACCATTGCAGATACACCAGCGACGCGAAAGCAAAAAGACCGAGGCAAGATTTGTAAATGGCCTGAGCCTTTGGCTTTAGAAGTCCAAGGTTGAAGTTCAGAGCTGGACGGTTGCAGCAAAAAGCTCGGCGTTTCGAGTTCAGAACTGCATTAGTCGAGTACAAAGCTCGATGAGTGGAGCAAAACAGTCGAAGTTCCGAGTTCTAAGCTTGAAGTGCCGAGTTAAAAGGTCGGCGTTCCAGGTTCCGAGGTCGGCGTTTCAAGCAAAAAGGTTGAGGCTCCGAGTTCAGGGATTGGAAGGTGAGAGTTAGAGGGTGATCGCAGTGATAGGAGGGCTAGAATGTGTGAAAAGATAAACCGTCAACGTTGATATGACCGATTTAGACCCCTATATCTCCCGTCAGTCAGCCCAAAAACTGCTAGACAATTTTGGCAAAGCACTAAAACAACCGGAGGTAAACCCTCTGGTCTTCTATGCTTATGGTATCGGGGGCGTTGGTAAGTCCACTCTTTTAGACAAATTGCGGGAAACGTATGCAAATGACGCAAAATTTGCCAGAGCTTTTTTTGGTTCTACATCCAAAGTAGACAGCCCACTGGCACTCATGGAGCATCTGTATAAGCAGTTGCCGGATGATGGCTGGGGCGACGACACGTTTACGGAATTATGCCAAAAGTACAGAGAGACGCTGCACAAACTAGAAACGGAATCTGCTGATGGTAAAGGTGCCGCCAGCGCAGAGCAGGTGAGTCTGGTTAAAAAGCTAGTTGGCGGTGCCGTCAAGATGCTTGCTTCATTGCAACTGTCAGAGAAAGCGGCGGAGCAATTTGGTAAAGCGGCTGAGGGGGTTGTGGATGTCGCATCGTTGGCCTTGTCGGAAAAGGATCGACTGGAACAGTTGGTGAAACAGCATCGGGCAACCAAGAACAAGCGTGAGTTGCAGGAACTAATGCTAGACCCGTTGCCTAAGCTGACGCAAGCTTTTGCAGCAGGGGTAATTCAGAAAGCGCAGCAACACCCCATTGTGTTAGAACTCGATACTTACGAGAAGGCATCATCGGATTTTGATGTCTTCCTGTGTAAATACCTTCTGGGAGACACAGCGCTGCAAACCTACCCCGTTCGTATTGTGATGGCAGGGCGTTACTCGCTGAAGAATAAACGCTATCAGCGGATGTTTCAGCATCACTGGAACCTAATTTATGAGCGTCAGCTTGAGAAATTCATTCCGAGTGAAACAAAAGCATATTTAAGGGCGATCGGCATTGATAAACCGAACGAAGTCCGCCGATTGACGCAAGCATCAAAAGGGCTTCCCTATTTTCTTAAATTGATCAAAGACCAGAAGGAAGATGGACGATCGCTTAATGCTTTGCGCGACAACGACGAAATTGTCGATCGACTACTGGATGGACTGACTCCTATACAGAAGCAAGCTGTACGCCTGGCAGCTCACTGCCGCTGGTTCGATCGTCCAATGATTCAGTATCTGGTAGAGGCTAATTTAACTCTTGAGAATCAAGTAACAGAAGCCCAAATTGACTGGTTTGACTGGCTGATTGATCGAGACTTTGTAGTTCGGGGTACCTATCGCATTGATGATGTCGCACGCGATGTGATCCGCGCAGAACAACACAAGGTAGACGAGCAAGGCTTTCGTCACGTCCATGATCAATTAGCTCAATACTTTCAGCAGTTAGCAGATCACGAAGTCGCTCACGATCAACCTGCTCCAGCGAGATATGAAAACTCAGATTGGCGCAGATATGTTGCCGAAACAGCCTATCATGCTCTTTTCGCTAACAGAGATAAAGGACAGTTTCGACTGCTCACCTACTTTTTTGAAGGCGCACACCTCAAACAGCCCGATGTTGCGATCTCCGCCTTCATTGCAGTCGCCGCCGAAGCAGAGCCCAAAGACAATAAACTGTTGCCTGAAGATACGCAACGGTTTCTAGACAGCATTCAATTGGCGATTATGTTTGGCTGGCAAGTGATCGGGAATCATCCAGATCAGTATGAATTTAACCTTGAAAAGCCTGAATCCGCTAAGAATCAAAAAAATGAATTAATTAAAGCTCAAATTGAGTCAGCGCTGGAAAGCTGCTTTCGGAAAACCGATCATCTCACTGGATTGGCAAAGTATGCGGGATTAATGAGCAAAATGGTGCGATGCCAACCTAATCAGCAACTTACTTTAGTTAGACAAGCAAAGGAGGAAGCGGAGAAAATTGTTACTTTGGCTTATCCGGAGTTCAGCAGTGTTCTCTTCCTTGATATTAGTGATGCTTTTGATAGCCTAGACCTTTCTCAAGAAGCACTCGATAGCTTTGATAAAGCAATTGGTCTTGAACCTGATCACTATGGAATTTGGAATAACCGAGGGCTTGTACTGCGAAAGCTAAAACGCTTTGAGGAAGCACTCGATAGCTTTGACAAAGCAATTGAGCTCAAACCTGATGCTTACCCTTGGAGAAATCGAGGTCTTGTTCTAGAAAATCTAGAGCGCTATGATGAAGCGCTTTGTAGCTATGACAAAGCGCTTGAGCTCAAACCTGATTACTACAAACCTTGGAGTGACCGGGGGAATGTTCTAGAAAATCTAGAGCGCTATGATGAAGCGCTTTGTAGCTATGACAAAGCGCTTGAATGCAAATCTGATGCCTACGAAGTTTGGGCAAGACAAGGTGATGTCTTACGGGAGCTAAGGCGATATGAAGAGGCACTTACTAGCTATGACAAAGCATTAAAAGTTACAAAGGGTGATACTGGTGTCTGGAACTCAAGAGGTTTATGCTTGAGCTTTTTACAACGGCATGAAGAAGCTATTAGCAATCTCAAAAAAGCAAGGGATCTTGATAAAAAAGAACCCTTATATTTAGCCAATCAAGGCATTGTTTTGGCTCGTGTAGGTCGCTACGCAGAAGCTTTAGATCTTTGTGAGCAAGCCCTCAACTTGAAAGAGGATGAAGGAGGACATTACGGTAAAGCTTGTTGCTATGCTCTACAGGGTCATGATGCCTTAGCTATTGAATCTCTGCGACGGGCGATTGAATATGCGCCTCGTCGATGTCGATTGGAGGCAAAATACAACCCAGACTTCGATCGACTTCGACAAAATGAAGCGTTTCAAGCATTGTTTTGAAATTTAGCCATCACCAATTCAAGGAGACAATAAGATGAAATGGCGTGTTGTGCTTGAAACCGATCCTGAAACGGGAGATTGGGCAGTTTGGTGTCCAGAATTGCCTGGTTGTGTATCAGCCGGTGAAACGGAAGAAGAAGCCTTAGAAAACATCCGCGAAGCAATTACCCTTTACTTAGAACCTGATCAAATCGAGTTAAAATCAGGCGCGGTTGTACGCGAGGTTCTGGTGGGATGACTCGTATCCGACCGATGAATGCCGCTGATGTAGAACGTATCTTGACAAGGTATGGCTTTGAGTTGGTGTCTCAAAAAGGAAGTCATCGAAAGTGGCGAAATCTGGAACGGAACCTTCAAGTGATCGTGCCTTATCACAAAGGTAGAAGCCTCCCGATCGGCACCTTACGCAACATCATGATAAGCGCCAGTATTCCAGAAGCTGAATGGAAAAAGGGATAGAACATCAGAAACTGTGTTGTATATGAGCAGCTAAAGCAATGCTCGTCTTGCTTCAGGCTACTAAAGAGCCACGTTGCTTGAAACCATAGCCTCTGCTAGCGTTTTCGTTCTCCGATCGCGTCAGGAACTAACGATCGACCGAGGGCTTTGCTGAGGCAGCGATCGGCAATTGCAGTTTGGGCAATAGCTTGGCGAGGTGAGGTTCAAACCGCTGGAAGTCTGCCAGCGTCTTAAATTTGCCCGTTTCAGATGTGGCATCAAACGCCGTTGTGATGACGTAAAGCGTCGAGCCATCAAAGGCCACGTAACCAATGTGCCGTTCGTGAATGTCCTTGTTCTGCTTCAGCCCTGCAAAGCTGTAGTGTAGTCCGGTTAGTTTGCCGATCGTGACTTGTGTGGGTGGTTGAGTTGTGAAGGTAATGGTTTTGCCGTATGCGGATGCGCGATCGGTTCTAAAGGTGGTGTAGTAATCGTCAACCCATGCCCTAAGAGCCGTCAAAACCCGGCTGCGGTATTGTGGGTCAGCGTAGTTTGCTTTAGCAGGAATCCCTGCATCTGTCAGCTTTTGCTTCAGATCAGCCCGACTGCTGAGGAGAAACGTACCCATTTCTACGGTGCCTACCAGGGTTTTCTGATCATAGACACAAAGTAGGGGAGCCTTGCTCTTGCTATCACAGGGAGCTACACGCCACGGTGAAGGCATTTTGGTCGTTCCCAGTGCCCGTGTCCAGATATTGGTCTCACGCAGATTAGCGGGCAGTATCGTTTTGGGTGGCTCGGATCTGGGTGGATCAGCGGTGATCGCTCTGCTCGCGGTGAACTGGTTGCTGGCAATGACAATAGCGGCAACGATCGTGCCCCAACTGACGACTGGCAATGCTCTCAACAGCAATCTCATCATGGTAGCGTAATTCAAGCTAAAAGGGGCCGGATTAAGATCATACGCCGTCTTTTTCAATCAATCAGGAGGAAAAAGACGCAATCAGGCAAAGCGTTTAGCGGTCAGCTATCAGTTCTCTTCTAAAAACCAATAACTGCTTTAGCAATCAGCGGAGAAGTTTTGAGTTTTGAGTTAAATAGGACTTACGCATTTGCCCCCAAACCCCCAATCTTGGGGGCTTTGATTGAGACGGTTCCCCCAAAGTTGGGGGCTAGGGGGCGAAAGATGACCGCTTTTGCGTAAGTCCTATTAAAGAGCGATCAGCGGTCAGTTCTCTAGCTTTCAACGGTCAGCCATCAGCTTTTTAGCCTTTAAGCCCTCATCCTTTAGCCTTTAGCCCTTTAGCCTTTGTCCATCTGCCTTTAACCGACTCCCCACTCCTTCCTTTTCCCTTCTACCTTCTGCCCTCTGCCTTCTACTTTCTACCTTTGCTTCACACACTACTTTCTACAGGAAGTCCGCGCATCGCTACTTTGCGGCTTTCAAACACTTGCAAAATCCCGTTTGTAATCGTGTCAACCACGGTGCGATCGCATGCAGCTAAAAAGGCTTCTGCGGTCAGCGTTCCTTTGAAGAAATCTTTCGCGTGGACAAGCAACCGTCGCGACTCCGAGAACCCGATCGATTTGATGATATAGGTTGCTACAGGTGAATTTTTAATGTCATAGGAGGATGATTGCCCACGGCCTTTTTCAACCAGGCTCAACACGTCTTCTTCGATCGCGTTACTGGGTGCAACAGTCATCACCACGTAGGGTAAAAAGTTCTCTAGCTGCGCCACCGATCGCCCCTGAGACGAGAGTTCACCCATCATCGTTGCCAGGGGAATATCGCGTCCAAGTCGCTGTGATAGGGCCTCGATGACGGCGATCGACAGCAGCTTACTGCCGAGATAGAGCCGTGCTACTTCCAGGTTGCGTTGGGTTCGTGCGATCAGTTGTTGATACACCTCTACAGGCGGTTCCGATTGAAATATCTGGAACACCAGTTCGGGCTTCAGAAAGTACATGAAGCCTTCCATCTTTTGCAGTGAACTCCGGTAGCCGCTCACCGTGTAAGAGTTGGCATTCGTCAAGTCATGGTTAGTTTCAGGCAAGAGGTTCCAGGTATTGTCGAGGAAATCTGCGGCTGAAGGATAGGCAAAATTTTCCACATCGCGATTGGCGAGTCGTACCGATCGCCGGACGATGTAGCTCACTTCCTCATCATCCCAACCAAAGCCCATGCTGGCATTAGTCTCTTGCAACCGCGCGTAAAGGCGATCGCTGGGACTCAAACCCGCCTCAGATAGACTGCGGAACGGGATGGTCGCCTCAATACAGGCAACGACCTGCGCAATGTGTCTTGCCTCAAGCGAGTGTTCCAACGATTTAGCGGCAATGAGCGCACTGAGAAATTCATTCTGGCCCGCAGCGGGTTTTAGCACCTCCTCAGGCACAAAACCAAACAAGTGCGTCACCAGGTCAAACAGGGGATCATTCGGTAGCTCGGTGCGATCGCGAATCACCAACTGTCCCGTGATTTCTTTCACGAAAGCAGAGATATAGCCACTGATATTGACGCTAACGCCCTGATCGACCTGAACGTACACCAGATCATGAAATAAGGCCGCCAAGACTTCAATAGCATCCCCCGATGCGCCCACCTCAAAAATATGTTCAGGCGTGTGGAAGAAGCGCCACGGGCCTGTCATCGTTTGAATCACCAGTGCGGCTGTTTTGTTCAAGCGACCGGGATCAGCATCTCCTCCTAACTGCTCCACTGCCCAAAGCAGCTTCTCCAAACAGCGTTCTTGATCCTGTCCCGATTCCCAATCCCGTTCAAGCGCCATAGGGGTTTCTCCACTTGGATTGAGTACGATGCACAAGTTGTTTGCATGGTATCAGGAACGCCTGTAGGAAACGACCGTTCTTGATGCTGTTAACAAAGATTCAACTTGCTCGCACAAAACTTGACGATCGACTATGACAGCAAGACTTCTAGTGAAACTTTTTGAGCCTTAACATCTCCTCACTGAAGGCTTTCGCGTGCCTTCGCTAAAGTTCAGCTAATGCTGAAACAGGCTCTTTAAGTCTGGCTCATTTCAGTCTAATCTGTCATCGCTATCCCGATCAGAGTGCCCACAACAGCAGCCAAACTAGCATGGTGGCGGCATTTTTGCTGGTAGCCCATTGAACTTGCTTCACCTGTTGACTCCAGAAGGATCAAGCTGCTTCCAGCGTTCCGCGAATGATTGCAAAACGAAACCGGGCTGCTGGACTTGGATGCCCAAACGGCATCTTTACGCCAGAACCCGGTTTTTGCCTTTTCCACAGGTCAAGTGTTGTGGGTTTTAGACAAGGTGTTGCCGCACGACAGAGACAAGTGTACCCGTCCAATGATTTACCAACTCATGTGTAGCAGCTTCGACCATGACGCGAATCACGGGTTCGGTACCAGAGGCGCGGACGAGAATACGTCCCTGGTCGCCCATTGCGGTTTCTGCCTGAGCGATCGCCTGCTGAAGGGGATCGCAGTTTTGCCAATGGAGTCGGCGATCGCGGTCTTCAACGCGCACATTTTGCAGCCGTTGTGGATAGGTTTGAAAACTCTGATCCATCAGAGCCGCCAGCGATCCGCCTGACTGCTGCACCAACATTGCCAGATGGAGTGCTGTCAACAAGCCATCACCACTGACGCTGTAATGGCTACAGAGGATGTGCCCCGACTGTTCGCCTCCCAACGCATAGCCATGTTGCACCATTTCGGCATGCACGTACTGGTCGCCCACCGCCGCACGAATCAGCTTGCCACCCTGCTTTTCCCAGGCACGCTCAAAGCCCAAATTAGACATGACCGTTGCCACGATCGTGTCTTTGGGTAGCTGCTGCGCCTGCCTCAGCATTTGCCCCCACAGGTAAAGAATATAGTCACCATCGACGACACGTCCCCTGGCATCAACTGCCAACACGCGATCGGCATCCCCATCAAACGCAAAGCCAATCTCCGCTTGATTTTCCTGCACAGCCGCTTGCAGTGCTGCCAGGTGGGTGGAACCACAGTTAACGTTGATGCGATCGCCATCGGGTTGATCGTGCAAACAAATGACCGTAGCCCCCAGCGCTCGAAAAGCTTCTGGCGCTAAATGTACAGCGGCTCCCCAAGCTAGATCTAAGACGATTCGCAAGCCTTGCAGAGGCTGTGCTGCTGCGTTTGCTTGTAGGGGCTGCTGAATCGAAGTCAGGTAGTCATTCAGCAGTTCGGAGCGGTAGTAGTGCTGCCCGTAGGAAGTGCCATCTGTTCCCTTAATTGTGCCGATGCCTCGTAGTGCCGCTTCAATTTGTTCTTGCAGCACCAGCGATAGTTTGCTGCCGCTAGCACCAAAAAATTTGATGCCGTTGTCTTCGGGTGGGTTGTGGCTGGCAGAAATCATCACACCCCCGATCGCGCCTGACGTGCTGGTCAGATGAGCGACCGCAGGCGTGGGACAGAGTCCCAAATTCCAAACATCTAGTCCGGCGGCATTCAACCCGGATGCAAGCGCCATCGCCAGCATATTACCAGAGTGACGCGAATCTTGACCAATGACAATAGGCGCTGTACTGGCAGCCTGCGATCGTAAAATATGCCCTGCCCAAAACCCAATTTGTAAGGCTAGTGGCGCGGTTAGCAGCTCTCCAGCCCGCCCACGAATACCATCTGTACCAAACAGACGACTGGCTGGAAGCTTGAGACCAACCCACCCAGAGCCAGCGTTTGCTAAAGCAGACTCTAGCGCAGAATCAACAAATGGTGTAGCTGAAATGGGCGATCGCGCCCGTTCGACGATCGATGATGGCTGCGGTAGCGCTAAGCCAATGCTATCGGACTCTTGCGTCCTCACAGGAGATTGAACCATACACTAAATAACCCCTCACAACACACTCACAGTGGAGGATAACATTTTCTTTAGAAATGCGACTGTATCTCACCACTTAAAAGTAAGCGTCCACTCACCAGCACCGCTCTAATTAACAGTCTGATACGGACAACCAACCTGCAAGCCTTTATACGCCTACGGACTCAAGCAGTGGCTGTATTGTTTCCCAGGTCAGCCCCTGTTGGATGTAGCGAGGATGGTTGGGATCATAAGGACTCTGTAGGCGATCGATGGACTGGATTACTGCATTCTCAGCTAGCATCGGAAGATCCGGATCAAACGCCGTCGATCGCACCAAAGAACTCGAAAACCCTCGAAAAATAGCAACCTGATCGATCTCACCCTCTACCATAGCTGTGACGAGTAGCACCTCTGGCTGCTTCTCGGTGTACCGTTCTAATCGATGGATGGAGGTGTCTAACGATGGAGCCATCTGTTTACTGCCCGGTCGCCGATCGGCCCTGTCTGCCTAAACGCACCACCACAAAGTAGCCCAGATACAAGACATAAATCGCCAGACCAACCAGGGCCAAAAAGCCTAAGAAAAAGGGTCTTGTGGTAGGGTGAAACAGTTCTCTGAAGGCCCAGGGTGGATCAAGCCAGAGGCGGCAAAACGGCTCCTTGATCAGGGTATCGGTACTCATCAGCGCACAGCGTAACACCGGAAGTTGGGCGATCACGCCAAGACCACAATACAGAGAGACTGCCCAGCGCCACGAAACAAAACCCCACTTCAGGCGACTAGAGGGCTGCTCCGAAATTTCTTCATTCAAATCGGCCCAAAACCAAAGAGAAACTGGGATTAAAATCCGTGCCAGCCAACCAGATAAAAAACCAACGGGTAGCGCCCCAATCAACAAATACACCGTGATTGCCAGCAGACTTGAAACACGCCAATAGATCATGAGTAGACTCTGTATGGCATCGGCTTTGGCAACAAAGGACCAGAGCAAAAGCGCCAGCGGAATCAAAACGGTAAACAGAACCGCGAGGCGGTAATCTGTCCAGACGAGCGATGGCAACCAGGATGGAGACGGCATAACGATCAGATCACCAATAAGTGAAACATCTAATGATTGAAACATCTTCTATATTGGACAGCTAAACGCGAAAATTGACGAGTAACCTAGCGCCAATCAGCGGTTTAGCTACTCGTCAACTCGACCACCCTACCAGCATAAACCGTGTGGGATGTTCAGCGTTAAGCGTGGGAAGTGGACACTAGTCCTCGTAGATCCGGCATTCAGCCGCTTCAGGATTGTCGTCGCAGTAAATTTCGAGAGAGTTCTTTTTGGGTTTGGATTGCCGTTGATGCGATGCTTCAGCCTGCAGCTCTTCAACAGCATCCCAGGCAGCGGCACACTCAGGGGAAGTGCTGCCATTCACGTCACAAGCGGCGCGGGCTTGCTGTAACTCGTCTTGGATTTTTTCTTGAATATCGCTCATGGATTGTTCGCTACTAATCATTCTTATCGAGTATGGGGTAAGCGTAGGTCTGCGACTGATTCATACGTTACAGCCACTTCTCTGCACTTTAGCATCGTGTCGATCGCCCGATTGATGTACGCTTACATCCATCGCCTTAGTCATCTCTGCTTGGGTAAGGCAGAGCGCGATCGCGCCTCAGGAAAACCGTACCAAATCGGTCAAGATTTTTCGCTACCCTCAAGATGAGGACGATGAGTACAGTTTCACCTTTACTTATCGTAACGCTAACACGACCTGACTAGAGCCGTCAGGTGCCATCGGAAGCTTGAGAATTGTTGAGGCCGTTCTAATAATTGCTCATAATTTTCAAACGATTGAAACATTTCCAGCTACGCTGGTGATCATCCTTTGCGCAAAGGAGGAACGCATGACGGGAGGAGACATCGCCAAAGCAACGTCTGCCAGTGCAACCCAGTGGGTGAGTGCGCTATCAACGCGTCCATCCTTGGAAGCTGCTGTGGATGACGTGGTGCAAAAGGCACAAGCGGCACTGGTCGGTTTGCCTGACGTTGGCTTTGTGTTTATTGCTGCTGCCTTTGCCAGTGAATACTCCCGCCTGATGCCACTACTACGAGAGCGGTTGCCCGATATTCCCCTCATTGGTTGTGGAGGGACGGGTGTTGTTGGCACAATCGGTACCCAGCCGCAAGAAATAGAGGGTGAACCTGCGATCGTGCTTACATTGGCAACGCTACCAGGTGTCACGGTGCGATCGTTTCACCTCACCGCTGAACAGTTGCCCGATTTAGATAGTGCGCCGGATGCGTGGGTTGAGTTGATTGGTGTCCCCATCGACGACCAACCACAGTTCATCCTACTGGCTGATCAAACTTTTAATAAAATTAATGACCTCCTTCAGGGACTTGATTTTGCCTACCCTGGCTCTGTCAAAGTTGGTGGCGTTGCCAGCGCTGCAACCAACGATGGCCTTGGGGGCTTATTCTGCAATTACCATCTCAAGCGCGAAGGGCTAGTAGGATTGGCACTGAGCGGCAATGTGGTAGTAGAGACGATCGTGGCCCAAGGCTGCCGACCGATCGGGCAACCCTACTGGGTAACGGAGGGCGAACGAAATATTCTCCTGGGGCTGGAAGAGCAGGAAGACGCCAGCCCCGTACCGCATGGCGGTGGATCACGGGTCTCTCAAAAGCGCACACCGTTAGAAGTATTGCAAGATCTCATCCAGACTTTGGACGAAGACGATCGGATGCTGGCACAAAATGCCCTCTTTGTGGGCGTGGCGCAAAATGAGTTCAAGCAAGACTTAGAGCAGGGAGACTTTTTGATTCGGTATTTGTTGGGGGTTGATCCCAGAGTGGGCGCGATCGCGATTGGCGATCGCATTCGTCCCGGTCAACGCATTCAGTTTCACCTGCGCGATGCAGAAACATCTGCCGAAGACCTGGAAATGCTGCTCGAACGCTATCAGCAAACCCATCCTCCTGGAACGATCGGGGCACTCATGTTTGCTTGCGTGGGTCGGGGTGAACAGTTGTACGACGAACCCAATTTTGATTCTCAGCTTTTCAGCCGCTACTTTCCACACGTGCCGCTGAGTGGGTTCTTTTGCAGTGGCGAAATCGGCCCTGTGGGTAACAGCACGTTTCTGCATGGGTACACATCCGTATTTGGCATTGTGCGCCAGTCAGCCAAGTAAGGCTTTTGTAGACGAGACCGATCTTCCTGCCGAAAGCTTTACCTGTAACGAACGATCGGTAGTAGTGTGGAAAATCGGCTCATTTAGCCCTTCTGCCCTTACCTTTTGCCTTATTTTTAGGAGGTGTTTTTCCATTGTCCATCGTGCGCGTGCGTGAACACGTCAACCCGCTCAGCAAAAAGTATCAAACTCCAATTAGTCCGCCAGATTGGAGCCAGGTTTATCGTGATCCCGATCAACCACTACATCTGGATATCGGCTGCGGTAAAGGTCGCTTTCTCTTACAAATGGCACAGGTACAGCCCGACTGGAATTATTTAGGGTTGGAAATTCGGGAACCGCTGGTTGCTCAGGCAAATGGTTGGAAAGCTGAGTTGGGCTTGACCAATTTGCATTATCTGTTCTGCAATGCCAGCAATTCGCTGCATCCGCTGCTGCGATCGCTTCCCGCAGGAAGGCTCCAGCAAGTCACGATTCAATTTCCCGATCCCTGGTTCAAGCGCAAACACCAAAAACGCCGTGTGGTGCAACCAGAACTAATCGAAGCACTGGCACAGGCGCTGGCGAACGGTGGTATGGTTTTCATGCAATCCGATGTGGAAGCGGTGGCGGTAGAAATGCGCGATCGCTTCGCTGCCCATCCTGCCTTTGTCTATAAACACGACGGCTGGCTAGACTCCAACCCTCTCCCCATTCCTACCGAACGCGAAACCTCAACAATAGAGCGAGGCGAAGCGGTGTATCGATCAATGTTTGTTAGGAAATAGTGGGCAGAAGGCAGAAGGCAGAGGGCAGAAGAAAGGAGTGGGGAGTGGGGAATGGGTTAACGGCTGATCGCTAGTAGCTCTTTAACTCAAAACTTCTCCGCTGACCGCTGACCGCTAATAGCTCTTCAACTCAAAACTCAAAACTCAAAACTCAAAACTCAAAACTTTTACGCTGCCTGCTGACTGCTGACTGCTGACCGCTCAATCAACTCAAGACTCTCTAGCCCAGCAGCGCAAAGTATGACTCAAAACTTTTAGCCTTTAGCCTTCATCCCTCATCCCCCATCCCTCACACCCACGATGGTAGCCACATCCGTAGCTTGAACCCCAGAGTGGATAGGGGCAACCCTAAGTAAATGGGTAGCCAGAAGATGAAGGCTAGAACGATGAGGACGATCGCCACAATGCCGAGCATTCGCAAGTTTGTTTGTTTGCTATGGAGCCAGCGATCGACTAACCAGGCGATCGCCATTGTCGCAAAGACTGACGCACCCATGTAGTGATACAGAAACGTGCACCGCGTTACTTTTACCCAGGGCAACAGGTTGGCAGCATAATTCACACCGATGAAGAGCGCCAGCCAGATTTCAGTTGTACTCAAGGTGAGACGGCGATCGGACGTAGCGACACCTTCCGTTGATAGCGGCGTTGTCCGCCAATTTAAAAGCTGTTGTACCAGGACGACGAAGACAAGCACAATCGCCAGTGTTGACAGCCACCAAAGAAAGGGGTTGCCGATTGCGTGGACATCGTAGATCACCATACTGCCAGGGCGCACAGCCGGATCGGTAGACAAGAGCGGCCCACCCTGCGCCTCGACTTTGTAGTAGTACGCTACTGGACGCAGCATCAAAATCCAGGTGTACCAATCAGCGCAATAGGGGTGCACTTTCGGCCCATTTGGCACCCGCTCGTGGTACTCCAGAATTTGCTTTTGCAACTCCCAAAAGCCAACCGTTGTGTTGAATTTGAGGTGAGGAATCCAGATCAGGCGATAAAAAACGGCTGGTACAACGCCCAGATTCAAAGCAATTTGCCAGGGCGCTACCTGGGCCAATCGTTGAAGCGGAATGCGCGGTATGCGATCGATCTGTGCTGTGTCTGACGCACCCGCGAATAGCTGTAGCCCAGAATGGTAAGGGAAGCGCTTCTGAAGCCAGCAGAGCAACCAGGCGGCAAGCCATAGCCCGTAAGCACCAAACAGAAACCACAGTCCGTTCCACTTAATGGATGCCGAGGCTCCAAAGAAAATGCCTGAGCCAATGAAGTAAAGGCTGCGACGGGTCGATCGTCCCTCCAACGCCAGCAATAGAAACCACAGCCCTAACAGCCCAAAAATCACCAGGTAAACGTTATTCAGGGCATAGCGCGACTCTACCAGAAACAACCCATCCAGTGCCGCAAATAGCCCCGCCAGAAAACTATAGCTGGGGCGACGAGTCAACTGATACGCAATGCCTGCAATGACCAGTGGCATAAACGATCCCGTCAGCGCATTCAGCCAACGGTAGCTCCACGTACTGTACTCAGCCCCCGCCAAACTGTTGACAGTATCTCGCCCGATCGGCCACTGATTACCCAGCCAAATGCCGATTGCAATGAGGTATTTGCTTAGAGGTGGATGCCCATCAAACAGCGGAGTCTGTGTCAAATAATCGTGGGCAAATTTGACGTAATACACCTCGTCAAAGACCAAACTGTTAAACCGTCCCAAGCCCCAAAAGCGTAGCGCTAAGGACGACAGCAGTAGCCCGATCAGGCCAATTTTGAACCAGGTGGCAGTCCCACCCGATGCTTTGTTGAACATAGCTCACGTTTTGTCCTTCCGTGTGCGTTCCTACTGTCGCATAGGGGGGAGCGATTGCCATAGATCTGAAGTGGCAAAGTTGGATAGTCAGGTTCTAGCGGTCAGCGGTCAGCGGTCAGCGGAGAAGTTTTGAGTTTTGAGTTTTGAGTTGAAGAGCTATTAGCGGTCAGCCGTTAACCCACTCCCGACTCTCGACTCCCGACTCCTTTCTTCTGCCCTCTGCCTTCTGCCTAGATTGCAACTCGTGTAGAATAAGCCAGACGATCAGTCGCGATCGCCTCTTAAACCTGCCATGACTACCGAAAAGCGCCTGGACACCATCGACCACCGCCTCGAAATCATCACCGAACAGATCGGTAGGCTTACCGAGAGTACAACCGAATTTAGGGCTGATATGGCAGAAATCAAAGAAGCCATCAAAGCTAATAGCGCTCAGATTGCTCAAGTCAGCGTTCAAATCAGTCATCTAACGGATGGGATGACTGAATTTAGAGCTGATATGGCAGAAATCAAAGAGACGGTTAGAGAGCAGTCTAAAATTAGCCAGCAGCAGGCTGAAAGTGTGGCACGACTGTCTCGCATTGTGGAACAGTTACTCGAAAGGGAGGCATGAGGCGATCGCGTCCTGCCCTCATTACTCAGTTTTTTCCTAAAGCATGAAGCCAATAGCCATCGTATTACTTTCCGGCGGACTCGATTCTGCGACCGCAGCGGCTCAAGCGATCGCGGATGGCTATACCGTCATTGCCTTGTCGCTTGATTACGGGCAACGCCATGTACGCGAACTTCTGGCTGCCAAGCAAATTGCAATACATCTCGGCATTCAGGAACATTTCACCCTGGACGTGAACCTGGCGCAGTGGGGTGGTTCCTCATTGACCGATGAGACGATCACAGTACCGCTAGAGGGTGTACAGTCCGATGTCATTCCCAATACCTATGTGCCGGGGCGCAATACGGTGTTTCTGGCGACCGCCCTTTCGCTGGCAGAAGCCAAAAACGCAGCCGCTATCTACCTGGGCATCAATGCAGTGGACTACTCTGGCTATCCTGATTGCCGACCCGCCTATCTAGAGGCATATCAGCACCTTGCAACGCTATCTTCTAAAGCAGGATTGGCAGGCAACGCACCGAAATTGATGGCACCGTTAGTGATGGATAGCAAAGCAGATATTGTGCGACGTGCGATGCAGTTGGACGTACCGATCGCTCAAACCTGGTCGTGCTATCAGGGAGAATCGGAACCATGCGGCTTATGTGACTCGTGCCGTATTCGCGATCGGGCCTTGATTGAAGCGGGATGTATCGAGCTGGCTACAGCGATCGGTCAGGCGTTGCACAACACGCTTTAAACCTTCAGGTCTCCAACATCTTGAAGACATCGGAGACCTGAAACTGAGCCTTTGAATTTGAGGCTTCTGTGGCAGCTAGCTATTCTTCCTCGCCACCATAATCCTCGCCGCCTTCGTCGTAGCTTGCTTCAGCGTCGCCGTAATCCTCTTCAGCTTCGTCTTCGGCATAATCCTCTTCTGCCTCCTCTTCTTCTTCCGATTCGTCTTCTTCGTAGCTGGCCTCTATTTCCTCGGAGTCCTCTTCCTCTTCAGAATCCTCGTCTTCAGATTCCTCCTCTTCCTCTTCCGATTCGTCTTCTTCGTAGCTGTTTTCTATTTCCTCAGAGTCCTCCTCCTCTTCATCTTCATCCTCCTCAGCGTCTTCCTCTTCCGACTCTTCTTCGTAGCTATCTTCGATCTCTTCAGATGCTTCAGATGTTTCTTCGTAGCTATACTCTGTTTCTTCAGAAGTCGCTTCAGACGTTTCTTCGTAGCTATACTCGGATTCTTCAGAGGTCTCTACGAGTGTAAATTCCTCATATTCATCCTCGTATTCGGCGTAATACAGAGCATCCAGATCTTCGCAGACTGAAGTATCGATATAGTGCCCATCGACAAAGACTGACTCTTGTACATATTCAACGGTGTAGTCGCTGTCATACTCTGCGGTGCGACCTGCGCCAGCAGACTGCATTGCGTGCGCGATCGCAGCCGTTGCACCACTAAACAACGAAGCCTGCTCACCTTGAATATCCTGGCTCAGGTCGATATTGGCATCCGCTACGTGGCGAATAGCCCACAAATCGCCGTTTAAGTCGGGGTTGGTCATGTAGTCGTAGGGGATGTAGCAGTAGCCACGGTCGCCCCAACCTTCGCCCCAGGAATTACGGACAATGAATACCTTGTCTTCATCGGAGTAGCCTACGCAGAGCATGGCATGTCCACCATCATGCTTTTCATTGTCTGGATCGGGCGTGGGCACTAGACCCTTTGAACCAGCCTTTTGAAACGATGAGAATAAATCTAAGCCAAAGGTGAAGGGGTAGCCATCTGCCAAACATTGCCGCATGGCATCCAGATTGACATCCACCCGGTAAGCATCTTCGATGAGAAAGTTTGTGGCTTCTTCATACGCGTTTTCATGGGGCGGCTCAAAGATGCGATGGAGATCAAACGGCCAGGTTGCTTCGGCGCAGGTACCATACTTTTTCAGCACCTTGATGCAACTCCGGAGGTACGTACCTTCATCAGAGTCGGGAGCACCGTCTAAATCACGAGCGTTGTAGTAAATGAAGAGGCGGCTGACATCGTGTGCAGACCCTCTAACGCGCTTTGCCAGATATTCATATGCGCCTGCCATCGCGTTGGCAGTGCAGCTATTAGAGTTCCCCTGGTTTTCCACTGGGGTCATATAGGGGCGCAAATCAACTTTGGCTGGCAGATCGTCGGTCGATCGGCTCGATTTATAGGTTTTGTCGTTAGGATTTTTCTTATCGGGACGATAGCTGCCCAGTTTGATTTGCCCACCATCGGGCGTTTTAACCACCGTTGTTTTGCGGACGTGACGAAAGTTCTTGGTTGGCATCGGGAAACCTTTAAGAGGAGTATCTGAGTGCAGTGCTCATTGATACAGGATTCCCTTGTCCAGAACCGGGCTAACGAGGTTTAAACACAAAGAATGTTCAAGCCAGAAAAAACCACCACCCATGAGGAGAGTCAAAAGCAGGATGGTGGTCATAACTGATCGCGTGCGATCAGGGTTATGAGGCTAAGGCGTAAGATGGGTGTTGGTGTTGTAGTAGTAAAGCGCTGCTACAACTAACATGCCAAGTATGATGGCAACCGTGCTCATGAGTAGAGAAAAGGACGCTCTCTTGCTGATGGGCTGTTCACGCTCAATTTGTTGCAGCGATCGTGTCGGGGGTTGACCAGTTTTCATAACTGTGATGTCCTAGCGTGGTTGATTCCTCATCTTCATGCCGGACCACAAACGCTGCATCTAACTTTTGGGTTAATCACGACAACCGTGTTTTCTACTGCATCCGATCTATTGTGCGGTACTGAATGAACTCAGCCACGTGATGGGTTTGCAGGTTCTCGTCGCCTGTTAAATCAGCGATCGTCCGTGCCACTTTAAGGATGCGATCGCGGAACCTACAAGAGATTTCTAAACTCCTCGCGCGTCAGCTTACAGTCTCGCAAGATCTGGGACAATAGCCCAGTGCCGATCGTTTCACCAGCATGGACTGGGACAACGGTTGCTCGACCATCCACATGCAGTAAGAAATGGTGGCTACCACGAACTCTAGCAACTGCAAATCCTGCTTTCCGAAGCGCTGCAATCACTTTACGCCCTGTTACACTGGGCAGTCTGGTCATAGTTCAACTGAAATTTGATGCACACCCACAAAATCTAGGGATTCGCTTAGACTACCCTCAACTTCCAGGCAAAGCTTGATCGCTTCCCGAATGCGCTCCATCAGTTCATCTAAAGATTTTGCTTGCGTATGGCACCCTGGAAGGCTTGGCACCGAGGCAACAAAATAGCCATCGGAGTCGCGTTCGATAATCACATTAAACTCTTTGCTCATAGTTCAGTGGTTTGCAGTTCGGATCATCTACTGCATCCTATCTATTGTGCGGTACTGAATCGCCTCAGCCACATGCTGGGTTTGTAGATGCTCATCACCACAAAGATCCGCGATCGTTCGTGCCACTTTGAGGATGCGATCGCTCGCCCGTACCGACAACCCCAATTTGCGAATGGCTGCTTCGAGTAAGTTCCGCGTGGCATCATCTAGCACACACCATTGTTTGAGATGACGGCTTTGCATTTCAGCATTGCAGCGTAGGGTTGTGTCCTTAAAGCGCAGTTGGGCACAATGCCGAGCAGTTTGGACGCGATCGCGCACCGAAGCGGACTCTTCGCCCTTCGGCTGTTGGGTAATTTCTTCTGGCTTCAAGCGATTCACCGCCACTTGTAGATCAATGCGATCCATTAGTGGCCCCGATAGGCGTGCCCAGTATTGTTCTCGCGCCCTCGGCGTACACGTACAGGGTTGCACCGTATCCGCAAAGTAGCCACAGGGGCAGGGATTAGCGCTAGCAACCAGCGTAAACTGTGCCGGAAACGACACTGATTGCCGTGTGCGCGAGATGCTGACGTACCCGTCCTCCAGCGGTTGGCGAAGAAATTCTAAGACATCGCGTTTAAATTCTGTTAGCTCGTCCAGAAAAAGTACGCCTCGGTGTGACAAAGAGATTTCACCGGGTCTGGGAAAACTGCCGCCGCCTACAAGCGATGGTCCTGACGCAGAGTGATGGGGACTGCGAAACGGACGCGTCGCTACCAGTGAACCCTTATTTTTTAGCAAACCAGCGACGGAATGGATTTGAGTGACTTCAAGGGCTTCTTCAAAGGATAAGGGCGGCAAAATGCCAGGAAGACGACGTGCCAGCATGGTTTTTCCGCTACCAGGAGGCCCTACGAATATAAGGTTGTGCCCTCCGGCTGCGGCAATTTCTAAGGCACGGCGAGCGTGTGCCTGCCCTTTCACATCCTTTAAGTCGGGGCCAGCAAATTGCGATCGCTCCAGTTCTTCCAATCCATCTACTTGAGTCGGCACATACTGATCCGCCGCACATAGAAAATTACCCACATCAGATAGATGCTTGAAGCCAAAGACCGATAGCCCTTTGACGACAGCCGCTTCACGAGCATTATCCGCAGGTACGACTAGCCCAGAGATCCCAAGACGTTTGGCCGCCGCTGCGATCGCCAGTACTCCCGCTACCGGACGCAAACTCCCATCCAGCGAGACTTCTCCCAGAAACAAATAGTCATCCAGCAAATCGGTGTTTACCTGTTCTGAGGCTGCCAGAATGCCCACGCCGATGGGTAAATCAAAACTTGGGCCTTCCTTCCGCAGATCGGCTGGAGTCAGGTTGACGACCACCTTACGCATGGGAAAGACGTAGCCTGCATTCTTCAGTGCCGCTCTCACTCGTTCTTTCGATTCCTGCACTTCTTGTGAAGGCAGACCTACCACAACGATGCCCGGTAGTCCGCCTGCAATATCAACCTCAACGCCGACCTTAACTGCGTCGATTCCAACCAGTGATGCACTCCAAACTCTGGCAAGCATACTTTCCCGCGATCGTACTCTTGCTAGAGTGCCCTGAAGACTCGATGAGACAACAGAGCTATCACTGATGCAGTCATCGCGTTGACCCTATGGGTGAGCCAAAAGGTGGTTGTATTACGGTACTCTTGAAGGCGATCGCGCCTGGGCTGATGGATCTGCGCGAATTTACACTCTTAAGGAACCCACATGGCTTTCATCTATTTCCCCACTGTCCAAGCAACCTTAAACACTGACCAGATCACTAGAATCATGTGGTCAACCAACGAAGTATTGACAGGTTTCGTCCATCTAGCCGCAGATGCGTCCGATCGCAACAGTGTCGTGACCCTATCTGGCAGTGATGCCGAGAAGCTATGGGGCATTATGCATCCCAATGAGCCAAAACCGTAAACCGATTTAGGGGCACAGAAGGCGAATCACCGTAGCGGCAATCGCGGACATTAGGCATGCGGATGTGTTTAGGCTGATTGATGCAGCGGTGATTCCTCATAGTGCTGTAGTAGATCGGCAGGATCGTCGTAGATGGCGATCGCGTCTGCGAGTTGCTCATCGCTAAAACCACCCGTCCGAAACGCAATGACAGCAACACCTGCTTTGCTTGCCGCTTCGACATCATAGGGCGTGTCACCCAACATAACCGCACGGTCAGGAGCAAGTTGCGCTTTGTTGAGTGCCGCTTCGACAATGTTGGGTTGTGGTTTGGAAGCTTCGGCATCACTAGACGTTGTGAATTCATGCACTAAGTCATCGATTTGAGCCACTTTTAGCAGAAGATCCAACTCTTCTGTAGTCGCGGAACTGGCAACCATGAGATGCAGCTTATTCTCCTGTAGCTTCTGAACTAATGAGCGTGCGCCTTTCGCTGGCATGAGGCGTGAACCAAATTTTTTCAGGATTAATTCTTTGCGACGATCGGCAATTTGCTTTCCAGTACCATCTTTATCGTTTAACTCTGGCGCAAAGCGAGGAATAATTTGGTCGCCACCCATACCAATGAATGGACGCACCTGCTCAAATGAAATCTCGTAGCCATAAGCCGCAAACGCTTCCACCCAGGCTTGAGCGTGAGCATCATTACTTAATACAAAGGTGCCATCAATATCCAGCAAAACGCCATCCAGCATCGCGCGATCGTCCCCTAGCTACCAGCCTATTAACGATGGTGCAGAACCCATCAGAAAACGTCTCCCTTGTTGCAGAGGTTATCTTGCCAGTGCCTTGAGTTGTAGTCGGGCTGACAGCGCAAAGTTAGCTCCAGCATCGGCGCTTGGGTACCTTAACAATGACATCTATCTATAAAAGGTATGCTCAGGTTCTTTCAAATTGCAGCAGCCGTGGTGATCGCTGCTCTGCAACTCCAGTCTTCTACACCCGCATTGGCTAAAGAAAAGTGGGTTTACATTAGTAGCGATCGTTCTTTTCAATATTACGTAGACGTAAATTCTCTGAAACGAAAGGGGAATTTCGCCTGGTTCTGGTCCGGTGCGGCTGTTATCATACCGCCCGATGTCAAACCTGACGATCGCTTTTATCGCGTTCGCTTTATCGCTTTGTATGAGTCTGTTGACTGTCGAAGCGGTGCCACTCGACTCAGAAGCCTGCGTTCATATGACAAAAATCAGAATTTAATTCCAGAGCTTTCTGACGATGCTAAAAATGGCGGTTTATTAGGTTCAGGTGATCGAAAACATCCTGTGATGCGCTACGTGTGCCGTCGTTGACTACTGAGCCGTCGTTGATTGATTGTGCTGGCAGAGTATCTTTTAGGTTGATTCTGACTCAGCGAGAGAAGGGAATCTGCGCTTAAAATAGAAAAGCCACAATTCCGGGTTCGCCCGCATTTTCTATGACTGTTCGCGTTCGCATTGCTCCCAGTCCTACCGGAAACCTGCACATTGGTACAGCCCGTACAGCCGTATTCAATTGGCTCTACGCTCGTCATCTAGGTGGTACGTTTGTACTGCGGATTGAGGATACCGATCAGGAGCGATCGCGCCCCGAATATACACAGAATATTCTCGATGGCTTGACCTGGTTGGGCTTAACCTGGGATGAAGGCCCGTTTTACCAGAGCAAACGGTTGGAACTGTATCAGCAGAAGGTGCAGGCGCTGTTGGATAAAGGCTTGGCGTATCGTGCCTATGACACCCCAGAAGAACTGGATGCCATGCGAGAGGCGCAAAAGGCAAACGGTGAAGCGCCTCGCTACGATAATCGTCATCGCAACCTGACTCCACAGCAGCGGGCAGCATACGAAGCAGACGGACGATCGTCTGTGATTCGGTTCATTATCGAGGACGATCGTGAGATTGCCTGGAACGATCTTGTGCGTGGCAACGTGAGTTGGAAGGGGCGAGACCTTGGCGGCGATATGGTGATTGCCCGTGCAGCCTCTGGAAATGATTTTGGTCAACCCCTTTATAACTTTGTCGTCGTCGTCGATGACATTGATATGAACATCACCCACATCATTCGCGGTGAAGATCACATTGGCAATACGCCCAAGCAGATCTTGCTGTACGAAGCGCTCGAAGCCACGATGCCAACCTTTGGACACACACCCTTAATTCTCAACGAAGCCGGGGCAAAGCTTTCTAAGCGGGATGGAGTTACGTCAATCTCAGATTTTCAGCGCATGGGATACGTTCCAGAAGCATTGGTCAACTATATGACACTGCTGGGCTGGTCACCGCCAGAAGGGATGACCGAAATCTTCGCGCTGGAAGAAGCCGCTCAGCACTTTGGGTTTGAACGAGTAAACCGGGCGGGTGCCAAGTTTGATTGGGATAAACTTAACTGGCTCAACGGTCAATACCTGCACATCAAACCTGCCGACAAACTGACTGATCTGTTGATTCCTTACTGGCAAGCAGCAGGCTTTCAGGCAGACTGGAGCGATCGCCCCTGGTTAGAACGCCTTGCTGCCGTCATTGGGCCAAGTTTGTCACGCTTGGACGAAGCTGTACCCATGAGTGAGTATCTTTTCAAGGATGCGGTTGGCTTTACCGAAGACGCGATCGCCCAACTCAAGCAAGATGGGTCTGCTAAAGCCATACAAGCGGTTGCGGATGCGATCGCAGCCCACCAGCCTCTCACCGAAACAACCGTTCAGGACTTAATCAAACAGGTCGTTAAAGACCAAAATTTGAAAAAAGGATTGGTCATGCGCACCCTTCGCGCTGCCCTTACAGGTGCCATGAACGGCCCTGATCTGGTGCAATCCTGGCTCTTACTGCATCAGCATGGTTTAGACCAGACTCGCCTTCAAGCAGCGTTAGAAGCAGCACAGGGGAAGTAGTGGATGATCAGGGGTCAGGAGTCAGGAGCCAACCTTATCCTTTAGCCTTTCCCATCAGGAACTCTGCCCTCGTCCGCGCGTCGTTGTTCCCATTGTTACCATTTCAGGTATGTCTTACACAAATCATCGCGACTCACGGATCGGTGCAGGCGTTCTTGCTGCTCTGACGATCGCGTCTGCTGTTTTGTTTGCGATCGCGCCCTTGCAAGCACAATCGACGCAGGATCTCGATGTTGTCACGATCGGGCCGCGTTTTGCACCGAATCCGTTAGACGTGCAGGGCACTGCTGGTGGTGATACATCTCTCAAGGAGATTGTGAATCTTGCCAAAACGCCAACGGGTGAATGTGTCGGATATGGCAATGCCAAACCCAACCAAACGATCGAGCTAACCGACTTTTTTGAATCGTTAAGCCTTGTTGTGCAGAGTTCCGAAGACACAGCATTGGCGATTCAAGGGCCTGGTGGCGTTTGGTGCAACGACGATTACCAGGGCAAAAACCCTGGTGTTTCGGGTCAATGGCTGCGTGGCACATATAAGATTTGGGTTAGCTCATACGCTAAAAATCGCACGCCTGCCTATGTGCTTCACATCACCGAAAAGCGCCAGTAGTAGCAGGGTTGTGGCGACTTCTCGTCTCTTTTTCACAGGATTAAACCAAGCGTGAACGGCTGACCGCTAAGTGTTCAAAGCCACCCCGTTATTCTTCAAAGCATGCCTGATCAACGCGTCATGATGAGACTGAGAGAACTCAGTTGCTTTGATCTGAGTAAATACGTTAAATTTAGTTAACAATTGTTCTCATACAGGAACTCATGGCCGATCTGCGAGTGTGCGATCGTCATTTGCACGAGCAAGATGAGGATTCTAGTTTCAGAAAAGGATATTGACTGATCGCTGGGTTATGACATTCACGATAGGTTTTGGGTGATGGCACCCATCGTTATCAAATTGCTTTAGTTGTAGTGAGAGGCGCTAGCGTATGAAATTTTCTTGGCGAACAGTCTTGTTATGGACGTTGCCAGCCGTAATTATTGGATTTTTTCTATGGCAAGGTTCGTCCATGAGCACACCTGCTAACATGGGCAACAATGCTGCCAGTACTCGGATGACTTACGGGAGGTTTCTAGAGTATCTAGATGCTCATCGAGTGACGAGTGTTGATTTTTATGAAAACGGGCGCACGGCGATCGTAGAAGCTGTAGACCCTGAGCTGGATAATCGGTTCCAGCGTCTGCGTGTCGATTTGCCTGGAAATGCGCCAGAGGTGATTACTCGTCTCAGAACCGACAAGATCAGCTTTGACTCTCACCCAGCTCGTAACGATGGTGCCATTTGGGGTCTTCTTGGCAATTTAATCTTTCCAGTATTGCTGCTAGGCGGCTTGTTCTTCTTGTTCCGTCGCTCTGGTAATGTTCCGGGTGGCCCAGGTCAAGCGATGAGCTTTGGCAAATCACGCGCCCGCTTTCAAATGGAAGCCAAAACAGGCGTCATGTTTGATGATGTGGCAGGCATCGAAGAAGCTAAGGAAGAACTGCAAGAAGTCG
>JAESFU010000147.1_pt1 | contig 99180 bp, 106 predicted proteins | sample 9269461 | NCBI WGS metagenome assembly JAESFU01 (sample SAMN14502556, study PRJNA617107) | algae metagenome | isolation source: Stenomitos rutilans HA7619-LM2 and co-occurring heterotrophs from cave walls | place: USA: Waikapalae cave, Hawaii | collected 2009-07-28
AGGATCTCCAGCACGCCGCCGTTACCGCCGATCTTCATCATGCCGCCGACCGGCAGCCAGCCGAGCTTCACGGAAAAGAGCACGATCATCATGATGCCCAGCCAGAAGCTGGGCGCGGCGTAGAAGAACATGGCGGCGATCGAGACCAGGCTGTCCCAGAAGGTGCGCACCTTCATCGAGGCAACGACGCCCGCCGCCACGCCGATCGTCACGGCGAGCGCAATGCTCGACACCATGAGCAGGACCGTCGCCGGCAGGTGGATCCAGATCGCCTGGATGACCGGCATGTTCTGGCGATAGGAGAAACCGAAGTCGAAATGCAGCAGCGCCCAGATGTATTTCAGCAGCTGCATCCATACGGGATCTTCCAGCCCGTAAGTCTTGCGAAGCAGCGCGACCGTCGCCGGGTCGCTCACCTGGTTCTCGGCTGTCATCAGCTCGAGGAAGCTGCCCGGCGCCATCTGGATCAGGCAGAAATTGATGACCACCACGCCCAGCATCAGCGGGACGGCCTGGATCAGCCGTCGCCGCAGGAGCCGGAGCGCCGCTATGCGGCGAGCGGAACCGCGAAGCGTGGGCGTTGTCCTGGACGAGACTAGCTCGCCAGCCATAGGTCTCCCCAACCCGCCGCCAAGAAGTTCGGGTCGTTCGAGTGGTTCTGCACCTTGGTGCTGGCCAGGGTGATCGACTCCAACTCGACCAGCGGCAGGAGCGGGGCTTCCTGGGTGGTGATCTTCTGGAACTCGAACACGAGCGCCTTGCGCTTGGCCGGGTCGGTCTCGACCTTGATCCTGTCGACCAGCTTGTCGACGTCGGGATTGGAATAGCCCGAGGCGTTGCGGAAGGGCACGCCCTTCAGGATGCCGTCGGTCGTGTAGTACTGCGTCGTCGACGGCACCGGCTCCGACGGATTGGCCTGGTTGGAGATCGCCAGGTCGAAATCGTAGTCGGTGTAGATGCGCTTGATCGAGGTCGGACGGTCGGGGACCGTGAGGTTGACGCCGACGCCGACATCCTCGAGCGCCTGCTTCACATAGGCGCCGACCTTGCCGTTCTCCTGGAACCAGCCCGCCGAGAGCAGGTTCAGGGTGAAGCGCTTGCCGTCGGCCTTCTTCGGGAAGCCGGCCGCATCGAGCAGCGCCGCCGCCTTCTTCGGATCGAAGTTGGTCTTGAACGTGTCGGCGGTGAAGAACTCCTTGTTGGGGGAGTAGATCGGGCTCGTGCCCGGCCGCGCGTAGCCGTAGTAGACCGTCTTGGCGATGAAGTCGCGATTGACGGCGTGGAAGATCGCCTGCCGCACTTCACGCTTGGCGAAGACCGGATTGCGCATGTTGCATTCCAGCGTCGTCGACCAGACGGCTTCCTCGTAGCCCTTGGGCGTCGCCGTGAACTTGCCGGTGCCGGTCAGGCGCTTGATGTCCGGCGGGGCGACCGGATTGAACACGCCGATATGGATGTCGCCCGCTTCCATCGCCGCGGCGCGGCCGGCCGGGTCGCGCACGTAGCGGATGATCAGGCGGTCGAGATAGGGCTCGTCCTTCTTCCAGTAGTTCTCGTTCTTCACGTACTCGAAGTGGCTGCCGCGCACCCACTCCTTGAACTTCCACGGGCCGGTCGCGATCGGCGCGTTGTTGGCCGGGTTGGTGACCGGATCGCTGCCGGCATAGACGTGCTTCGGCACGATGTAGGAGACGATGCCGCACAGCGTCGACGCGAAGAAGAACTCGGGCGTCGGGTTGTTGTACTTGAAGACGACCGTCTCGGTGTCCGGCGCCTCGATGCCGACGAAGTCGGTGAGCGCCGAGGCCGCGGCATACTTCTTCCAGATCTCGCTGACGGAGTAGACGACGTCGTCGACCGTCATGTCCTTGCCGTCATGGAACTTCACGCCCTTGCGGATCTTCACCGTGTAGGACTTGAAGTCGGCCGACGGCTTCCACGATTCGGCCAGCACGCCCTCGAACTTGCCGTCCATGTTGCGCTTGGCCAGCCGCTCGAAAAGCTTCGAGGAGGAGAAGGTCGGGCTCGATCCGCCGCCGGCCGGCACGTAGCAGGCCTGCGGCTCGCCGCCGCCCCAGGTCGCGACCAGGGTTCCGCCGCGCTTGGGCGTGCCTTGCGCAAGCGATGATCCCGATGTTCCGGCCAGGCCGGCGGCAACGATACCCGCGCCGAAAACGCGACGTGAAACCTTGATCGTCATGGATCCCTCCGTTTCCCCAATCCCCGAAGCGAACTAAGCAAACTTCATACCGGGTGGCCTCAGGCCGGCAGCGTCGAATAGGTCGCGCGACCGACGGCGACGAGCGCGCCCTGGTCGTTGAACACATCGACGTCGACGACACCGACGCTCTTGCCCGCACGGCGCACGCGCGCCGTCGTGGTGAGCGCGGTCTTGATCGCCGGTCGCAAATAGTCGACGCGGAAGTTGATGGTCGGCAGGCCGCGGCGCAGCGCCATCACCAGCGCATAGTCGCCGACCGTGTCGATGATCGCCGCGATCGGGCCGCCGTGCCATTGGCCGGTGCCGGCGCCGCGCTCGAACTCGGGCCGCATGGAGCAGGTCATGGTGACCTCCTCCTTGGCGGGATCGGTCGCGGTCACCTTGAGGCCGAGAAAGGCGATGAAGGGCGAGCGGTCGAGCTGCGCCTGCATCTCCTCGGAGGTCAGGGGCTGGAGCTTGTCGCTCATGGCGCCACCACGATCTTGCCGAACACTTCGCGATCCTCGATCACGCGCAGCGCCTCGCGCGCCTCGGCGAGCGGGAAGACCTTGTCGACCAGCACCTTGAGCTTGCCGCTCTGCACCAGTTCGAGGAGCTTCTCGATGTCGGTCCGCATCCAGCCGTTGGAGCCCAGGATCTTGAGCTCGAAGGTCCAGATGAAGCGGATGTCCTCGGTCGGCGCGAAGCCGGCGGTGGCGCCGCAGGTCAGCAGGCGGCCGCCGACCTTCAGCGTCTTCAGCGACGGCACCCAGGTGTCGCCGCCGGTATAGTTCACGACGACATCGATGCCCTGATGGCTGAGCGAGCCGCGGCGCGTCGGCTTGCCGTACATCGACCAGGCTTCCTTCATGAAATCCTTCTCGATGTAGTTGATCGTCTTGTCGGCACCGAGCTCCTCCAGGCGCTTGGCCTTGGCGTCGGTGCCGGCGCAGGCGATGACCTCGGAGCCGGCGAGCTTGGCGAGCTGCAGGCAGCAGACGCCGACGCCGCCCGAGGCGCCGAGGATCAGGACCTTCTCGCCCTTCGCGACATTGCCGTTGGTGACCATCATGCGCAGCGCCGTGCCGTAGGCCACGGGAAGCGCGGCGGCATCGGCGTAGCTCACGCCCTCGGGGATCTTGATCAGCTGATGGGCGCGTGCCTTGCACAGTTCGGCCAGGCCGCCATGCACCGTCTCGCCCATCAGGCCGCCTTCGACGCGGTTGATCGGATCGACCAGGACGCGGTCGCCCTTCTTCCAGTCGGTGACGCCCGGTCCGACCTCGGCGATCTCACCGGCGACGTCGAGACCCATGATGGCGGGCATCGGCACCTTGATGCCGGGCATGCCGCGGCGCGTGAAGACATCGTGATAGTTCAGCGACGAGGCCTTCACCGCGACGATGACGTCACCCTCGCCGGGCGTCGGGTCGGGGAAGCCGGTCTCGAAGACCAGGCGGTCCGGTCCGCCATGTTCACGGACGACTGCAGCTTTCATGGGTCAGACTTCTCCGGTTGGGATCTGCTTGGCGAGGACGCGCTTGTCGATCTTGTTGGTGCCGGCGAGTGGCATCTCGTCGACGAACAGCACGCGTCTCGGATGCTGGTAGGCCGGCGCATTGGCCAGCGCATAGGTTTTCACCGCCTGCTCGTCGAGCTGGGCGTCGGCGGCCTTCACGACGAAGGCGATCGGCTTGTGGCCCTTCAGCTCGTCGGGAACGGGGATCACGGCGGCCTGGTGGATGCCGGGATGGCGCTCCAGCATCTTCTCGACCTCGCCCGGATAGATGTTCTCGCCGCCGCAGACGAACATGTCGTCGACCCGGCCGACGAAATAGAAGAAACCGTTCTCGTCGCGGCGGAAGACGTCGCTGGTGCGGTAGTAGCCGTCCGCCGTCATCACCTCGGCCGTCTTCGCCGGCAGCTTGTGATAGTGCGTCATCAGCGCGCCGCACTTCATCTGGAGTTCGCCCTCGTCCTGCACTTCCTTTCCGTCGCGCACGAGGCGGAGCTGGACGTCGGGGTGCGGATAGCCCGTCGAGAGGACCGGCTGCGGCAGGCCCTTGGGATGCGGGCCGAACACGACGGGGCCGGCTTCGGTGGTGCCGTAGCCGTTGCTGACCATCGCCTTGGGAAACACCGCGTGCACCTGGTCGATCAGCGATTGGGTAACGGGCGCGGAGCCCATGCGGACGGCTTCGACGGCCGAAAGATCGGTACTGCTGAGCAGTTCACGCTCACGCAGCATCATGGCGATCATGGTGGGTACCGAGGTCAGGAAGGCCACGCGATGCCGGGCGGCGGCCTCGATGTAGCCCTTGGTCGTGAACTGCGGCAGCAGGACCACAGTGTCGCCGTGCGAGAAGGTGGTCTGGCACATGGCGAGGCCATTCATGTGATAGAGCGGCGCGGCCACGAGGGCGCGCTGACCGAGCGGCACCGGCCGGCGCAGGCGCTGGCTGATCGCCCAGAGATGCGAATAGTGCGACAGGACCACGCCCTTGGGTCGGCCCGTCGAGCCCGACGTGTAGAGGAACATCGCCGGTTCCTCGGGCTTCATCGGCAGCGGCGTGAACGGGCCTTCATCGAGCAGCGTTTCGAAGTCCCTGTCGAAGGAGAGCTTGGGCACGGTGTCCGGCGCCAGCGGCAGCCGCGCATCGTCGCCGATCACCAGCCTGGCGTCGCTGTCGCCCACGACGTAGGCGACCATCTCGGCCGGCAGCTTGTAGTTCACGGGCACGGAGACCAGGCCCGCCTGCATGGTACCGAGGAAGGTCAACAGGAATTCGGCGCGATTGGCGGAGAGGATCGCGACCCGATCGCCGCGCTGCAGGCCGCGCTTCAGCAGCCCGCGCGCCACTGCGCTGCTCAACCGCATGATGTCGGCGTAGCTGTAGCTGCGCTCGGTCCCGTTCCCGCCCGCGTCGATCAGGGCCAGGCTGTCGGACGGCACGTCGCGCGAGATCGCGTCGCCCTGGTTGTCGTACTTGATGGTCACCATGATGCTAGTCCCGAGAGTGCCTGGTCGGTGAGCTTCAGCCCGTAGTCGAGCGTGTCCTTGCGCCACTGGCCGTCGAACGGACAGAAGGCGTCCATCATGTCGGCCTGCAGTGTCGTCAGCACGTCCGGATCGAGCCCGTGATGGTGGCGGCGCAGCCACTGGTCGAGCCGCAGCACGCGACGCATGTTGACGCCGCGCGTGCCGAACTCGATCACCGCGCCGCACATGTCGCGATTGCCGAGGAAGCGCTGCACGCCCTGGAAGACGAGGCCGGTGTAATTGGGGCGGGCCATGCCGTGCGGTCGCACGCCGTCGACATTGTCCTTGCCCCACCAGTCGCAGGCGCGCGCGAACAGCGGACCGGCCGGATCGTTGAAGCAGAGGAAGAACGGCTTGCCGTAGTCGCCGATGCCGGTGTGCCAGTCGATGAAGGCCACGCGCTCGGCGCCGGCCAGCGTCTCCTTGATGATCGTCTCCAGCGTCCGGTTCGACCATTCAGCGGTCTTGCCGCCGAACATCAGCCCGTCCTGGTGCTCGTACTGGCCGCGCGCCAGGGTATCGAACAGCACGTCGCGGCCGTTGGTCTCGGTGAAACGGTCGAGCACACCGGCGACGCGATCGTTCTCCGCGTCGGTCCATTCGTGGATCAGCAGGTCGGCGTGCAGCGTCTCGTAATGCGGGTTGGCGGGGGCGGGCTCTGCATCGCGGTCGATGAAGTTGCGATTGAGATCGACGTTGTTCTCGGTGGTGCGCGTGGAATGCGCGAAGCCGTAGGGATTGAGCCCGTGCACCAGCACGACGCCGAGACCCTCCGGCAAGCGGGACGCGCCGCCGGACTTGAGCCAGCCGATCTGGACGGCCGAGCCCGAGAAGCCTTCCTGCCCGTGCGTACCGCTCACGAACAGTCCCTGGCGCGGCGCCTTGCGGTCGCCGAAGCAGGCGACGTCGATCGCCAGGGGGCCGCCATCCGGCGCCTTCTTCGTGGGGTGCAGGAACGACCGCACCTCGCCTTGGGCCGCGGTGGCAGCCTTCAGGAATTTCGCGCGCGCGTTCGCGTAGCTCGCGGCGAAGCAATCGTAATATTCCATCGATCCCTTCTTGGCCGCTCCCCAGCAGCCTGCCGTCCCTCGTCAGACTATTCGATGAACTCCAACACTGCGTTCAGGGCCTGCTTGGCCGGCACGATCACCCGGCCCGCGCTTTCGACCACGCCGCCGATCTTGCCCGCCTGCAAGGCACGTGCCGCCTTGGCAGCGGACAGCGTGCGGAAAGTGAGGCCCGCCATGTAGGCCTTGCGGCCCTCGGCATCCGGCGCGGCATCGCCGAACTGCGCCTTCAGCTCGGCCTCGGTCACGATGTCGACCCTCGAATTGCCGACCACGACGGACTTGCCGCCCTTGATGTCGCGCACGGCTTCCGGCCCGAACATGTCGGCATAGAGCTTGGACGCGACGGCGGGATCCGGCTCGACGATCAGGAAGCGGGCGATGGCGACCGTGCCGTTGGCATGGTGACGCCACTCGTCGCGCCATACGACGTCGCGGGTGAAATGATGACAGTAGTAGACGCGGCCATACGGCACGACGCCGGCCTTCATGCGGACCGTGCGGAAGCGCGCATCGCGCATCTCGCCGTCGACCTTCACGGGACGCGTGAATTCGACCGGCGCATCGACGGGGACGCCCGCCTTGCTGAGCCAATCATAGGTGACCGCCGAATCCTCGGCGCCGAAGACGAGGCCGTTCAGGCCGAACGGGAAGGTGAGCAGGTCGAGACGGCCCGACGTGGCGTCCTTCGGAATGGCGATCAGCTCGAGATAGTCCGTGCCGAACATGGCGAGGTGGTTCATCGAACCGAGTGAATGGTAGCCGCGTTCGGTGAGCGTGAAGCCCAGCCGCGTATAGACATCGGCCGCATGGTCCATGTCGTCGCGGGCATTGATGACCACATGATCGAGCGTCGCTACGGGCAGCTTCATTTCATTTCCCCTCTTGCCGTTCACAGCGTCGCCCATCTTGGCACAGCGGGCACGTCAGGAATTCTTATATTAGGGGGCGATCCATTCATGCGGGGAAACCGTTTCCAAGTTTTGCGGGCGGCGCAGAAATGGAATCCTATTTCCGCCCCCTGGCGACCAACCCCGTCTTATGGCCTGCGATTTGCCGGTACGCTCACGCCAGCGCATTGCGCGCGATGACCTCGCGATAGAAGGCGGCGCTGAGCTTGGGAGTCCGCTTCTGCGTCGCATAATCGACATGGACGAGGCCGAAGCGCGTCGCATAGCCGTCGGCCCATTCGAAGTTGTCGAGCAGGCTCCACAGGAAGTAGCCGCGGACCGGCACGCCTTCCGCCGTCGCGCGCTGCAGGTGCATCAGGCAGTTCCGCAGGTACATCACGCGGTCGACGTCGTAGACGGCACCGTCCAGCGTCGGCTCGTCCGCCGCCGACGCGCCGTTCTCGGTGATGAAGATGTCCTTCACCGACCACAGCCGGGCAGCGTGGCGCGGCGCCCAGTACAGCGCCTCCGGCCCCAGCAGGAGCCACGTCGAGGCCATATGCGGATGCGAGGAGGGGAAGGGCATCGGCGTGAAGCCCGGCGCCGCCTCGCTCGCCAGCACGTACTGGCTCGGCGCATAGACGTTCAGCCCGACGAAATCGACCTTGCTGGAGATGATCTTCAGCTCCTGGTCGGTGAAGCGCGGCGCGTCGCGGCCCATCTTCGCCAGATAGGCGTCGGTATAGCGGCCTTCCATCATCACCGTGAGATAGGGCGCGTTCAGCTCGCGCGTCGCCAGCTCGGCCGCCCTGATGTTCTCGGCCGTCTCGACGGCGGGCAACGCCGTGGCAATGTTTTCCGCAGGCCCCACCCGCGTGCCGCGCTTGCCGCTGGCCCGCACCGCCTGCACGGCCAGGCCATGCGCCAGTACCGCGTGATGGCGGACCTGGTTCAGCCGCCCGAGCGGCAGCTTGAGGCCGGGGGCGAAGTTCCCGGTCTCGTGGCCCTGCTCCACGAAGGTCTGCATCTCGTTGATGGTGAAGACCTGGCGCACGCGGTCGGTGAGCCGGCTGGCGACGTAGGCCGCGTAGTCGCCGAACGCCTGCGCGGTGTCGCGCGACTCCCAGCCGCCGCGATCCTGTAGCGCCTGCGGCAGGTCCCAGTGATAGAGCGTCGCGTAGGGCTCGATGCCGGCGGCGAGCAGCTCGTCGACCAGCCGGTCGTAGAAATCGAGCCCCTTGGGATTGACGGGACTCTTGCCGTCGGGAAAGACGCGCGGCCAGGCGATCGAGAAGCGATAGGTGCGGGCCCCCATCGACTTCATCAGCGCCACGTCTTCTTTGTAGCGATTGAAGTGGTCGACGCTGACATGGCCGGTCGAGCCGTCGCGGATCCGGCCCGGCTCCCGGGTGAAGGTGTCCCAGATCGATTGGCCGCGCCCGGCCTCCTGGGCCGCACCCTCGACTTGATAGGCGGAGGTGGCCGTGCCCCAGCGGAACCCTTCGGGAAAGCCCCGGCCTGTCGGCGGGGGCTTTGGGAGGTGCGGGGGGCGGTGTGGGCCGAACCGTAGGCCGTGGCAGCAAGGGCTGAGGCGCCCGCCGCGGTCAAAAGTGCGCGGCGGCGGGTCAGTTTGAGAGGCATCGGGTAGAGCGGCTCCGGTCGGTCATCGACCGCACCCAAGCATCCCCCGTGCCAGCCTGCCCTGCGCGGGCAAGTTTCAGTTTTCAGGCACTTTCGTTACTCAGCACGTCGCCGAACAGCTTCCACGTCTCGCCGTCGAAGGCTGAGAGGCGGACCGACTGGATGGGATAGAAGTCCGTCGGGCTGGTGTTGATCTTGATGCCGGGCAGCAGCAGCGGCACCACGAGGTCCTTCATGCTGGCAGCCTGCTTCATCAGGTTCTCGCGCGTCAGGTTGTCGCCGCAGGCCTCGAGGCAGTGCCGCATCGTGGCCGACACGGCGTAGGCGTAGGTGTTGCCCGAATCGGCCGGGTTGGCGTCGGGCAGGTACTTCTTCATCCACGCCTGCCACTCCTTGAAGTCGGCATCATTGGCCCACTGGCCGTCGGTGGCGTCCTTTAGGTAAGCGGCGGTGATGATGTCCTTGCTGGTCTCGAAGCCCGCGGGCTTCAGCACGGCCGCCACCGAAGCCGAGACGTTGGCGAGGTAGCGGACCGGCTTCCAGTTGAGATCGCCGATCTTGCGGATCGCCTGGGAGGCGGCCTTGGGCGCGGTCTCGATGAAGACGATGTCGGCCCCGGAACTCTTGATCTGGATGATCTGAGAATCGACGGTCGGATCGGTGACCTCGTAGCTCACCGAGGAGACGACCATCTTCTCGTTCGCCTTGCCGAGGCCCTGCATGAAGCCGCCGACATAGTCCTTACCGGAATCGTCGTTCTGCCAGAGGATGCCGATCTTGCCGTTCTTGTGGTTGGCCAGGATGTGCTTGGCGTAGATCGCGCCCTCGGTGTGGTAGTCGGGCTGCCATCCCATGGTCCACGGGAAGTTCTTGGGATCGCCCCACTTGGAGGCGCCGGTCGCCACGAAGAGCTGCGGTACCTTCTTCTGGTTCAGGTACTTGTGCACGACCGTGTTGGTCGGCGTGCCGAGCAGCTGGTAGATCGCGAATACCTTGTCGTCCTCGACCAGCTTGCGGACCATCTCGACGGTCTTGGGCGGCACGAAGCCGTCGTCATAGGTGATGAAGTTGATCTTGCGGCCGTTGATGCCGCCCTTGTCGTTGACCATCGTCCAGTAGGCGGCGATCGCCTTGCCGATCGTGCCGTAGGCCGAGAGCGGCCCGCTGTAGGGATTGGTGTGACCGAGCTTGATCTCCTTGTCGGTGACGCCGGTGTCGTACTTCTTCTGGGCACTTGCGATGTAGGGTGAAAACGCGAACGCAGCACTACCCGCCGCGAAAACGCGGCGACGCATCTTGGTCATGTTTCCTCTCCAGTCGTCGTTATTAGAGCAGGTGGCCTGCTCGCTCCGCCTTGGTGCGAAGATAGTTCTCGTTGTGCCCGTTGGACGGGAAGGAATGCTGGACCCGCTCCGCGACCTCGATGCCGTAGCGCTCGAGCTGGGCGATCTTCTCGGGATTGTTGGTCATCAGGCGCACGCGCTGGATGCCCATGCGCGACAGCATGGTGGCGGCCGGCACATAGATGCGCTCGTCGGCGTCGAAGCCGAGCTGCTCGTTGGCGTCGATCGTGTCGAAGCCGTCGTCCTGCAGTTCGTAGGCGCGCAGCTTGTTCACCAGGCCGATGCCGCGGCCCTCCTGCGCGAGATAGAGCAGCACGCCCGATCCCTGCTTGGCGATCTCGGCGATGGCGCTGCGCAGCTGCACGCCGCAGTCGCAGCGCAGCGAGCCCAGCAGGTCGCCGGTGAAGCATTCCGAATGGAGGCGGATCAGGACGGGCTCGGTCGGGTCGATCTCGCCGACGACGATGGCGAGATGCTCCTTGCCGCCGTCGCTGGGACGCCAGGCGAGGATGCGGGCATTCTCGGCGCCCTCGAGCGGGACATGCGCCTGCGCGACCTGCTGCAGCGTCCGCGAGGCGGTCTCCGCATAGCCCGACACGTCGGCGGCATCGACATAGACCAGGTCCTGCTCGCGGGCCCATTCGCGCCGCTTGTTGCCCGGATCGCGGGTCAGGGGTCCAAGGGCGACCGCCGGCAGGAGGCGCGCGAGCTTGGCGAGTTCGATCGCGGTCTGGGCGATCTCGGGCGCATGGCTGGCGACCGGCCGGGACAGGTGGCGAAGGGCGACGTGACGGCCGGCCCTGTCGCTCTCGTGCGGCCGCAGGATGACGTCGACGGGAACGCCCTCCGGCAGGTCGATGGTGATCGGCTTGTTGGTTTCGCCCATGCCGCCTGCAATATGCGGCGGGATGTCCATGCCGATCGCCTCGGCGCGGCGGCGCGTGGTGACCAGCACCGGGGGATTCTGGGCAAGGCCCTGCAGGCGTTGCAGGGCGCGGGGGCCGCAGGACTCGGCGGCAATGACGAGGCCGCCGGCCCCGCTCTCGTCGCGCAACACCACGATTCCGCCGCGGCGCAGCTCCGCCATCGCGCGTTCAACGGCGGCAACTGCAGCCGCGCTGCGGGAATGGGCCGGATTTGAATTCATGATGCTTGGTATCACGCCACGGGATTTCGTCGAAGTGAACCACTTTTGTGCCCAGATCGTACCGGATAGAGTAGATTTCGAGATGGCTGACAGGTAGCAAACGCATGTCCGTGAACAATCGTGGCAAGAAAATCCTGTTGGTCGATGACGACCAGGCGTTGCGCACGGTGCTGTCCGAGCAGCTCGATCTCTATGACGGCTTCACCACCATCCAGGTCGGCACCGCGGCGGAAGGCCTGGAGAAGGCGAAGCTCGCCCACTACGACGCCATCCTGCTCGACATCGGCCTTCCCGACATGGACGGCCGCGAGCTGTGCAAGCTGATGCGCCGCGAGGGCGTGCGCGCGCCGATCATCATGCTGACTGCGGCCGACAGCGATGCCGACACGATCCTCGGCCTGGAATCCGGCGCCAACGACTATGTCACCAAGCCTTTCCGCATCAACGTGCTGCTGGCGCGCTTGCGCGCGCACCTGCGCCAGCATGAGCGCAGCGAGGATGCCGTCATGTCGATCGGCCCCTATGAGTTTCATCCCGCGGGCAAGCTGCTGATGGAGAAGGGCGGCAAGAAGAAGGTACGCCTGACCGACAAGGAAGCCTCGATCCTGAAGTACCTGTTCCGGGCCGGCGACCGCCCGGTGGCGCGCGACGTCCTGCTGAACGAGGTCTGGGGCTACAATGCCGGCGTGACGACGCACACGCTGGAAACCCACATCTACCGCCTTCGCCAGAAGATCGAGAAGGACCCGACCAGTGCGGCGATCCTGGTGACCGACCGGGGGGGCTACCGGCTCCAGCCGTAGAGGGTTTGCTGGGGCTTGCAAATTCATGACCGGATCGTCATCTTTTCGGCAAGCAATATTCACTGACTTGCCCGGGAGGGCGACGCCATGAGCACGCAGCGGATCTATTCCCTGCCCGTCGACGTGACGCAGTGGAAGTTCGACGGCGCGACCGACATCCAGTTCAACTGGGAATATGACGACGGCTCCGCATCGCTGCTCGAGCTCTACGAGAAGGGCAAGCAGCAGCAGTGGGACGCCAGCACGCGGCTCGACTGGTCGCTGGAACTCAATCCCGACAATCCGATGGAGCTGAAGGACGAGGCGATCTCGATCTACGGCACCGATCACTGGAACAAGATGACGGAGAAGGAGCGGAGCTGGCTCAGGCTCCATCTCCAGGCCAACTCGATCTCGCAGTTCATGCATGGCGAGCAGGGCGCGCTGATCGCCAGCTCCAAGATCGTCGGCACCGTCCCGGACATGAACGCCAAGTTCTATGCCGCGACCCAGGTGATGGACGAGGCGCGTCACGTCGAGGCCTACAAGCGGCTGCTGCACGAGAAGTTCAAGGTCGCCTATCCGATCAACAAGGCGCTGCAGACCCTGCTCGAACAGACGCTGACCGACCGGCGCTGGGACATGACCTATCTCGGCATGCAGGTGCTGATCGAGGGCCTGGCGCTGGCCGCCTTCCAGTCGATCCGCGACAAGGCGGGCAGCACCCTGGCCGGTGCAGTCAATGCCTACGTGATGCAGGACGAGGCGCGCCACGTCTCATTCGGGCGCCTGGCGCTGCGCGACTACTATCCCCATCTCTCCGACGCCGAGCGCGACGAGCGCGAGGAATTCGTGGTCGAGGCGCTCTACTTCATGCGCGACCGCTTCAACCAGTCCGAGGTCTGGGAGCGGCTCGGCCTGCCGGCCAAGGTGCTGGACGACATCCACTACAATTCCAAGCAGATGAATTCCTTCCGCGGCCGGCTGTTCAGCCGCGTCGTGCCGACGGTGAAGGATATCGGCCTGTGGGGCCCACGGGTGCAGAAGGCCTTCGCCGAGATGGGCGTGATGGAATACGCCAAGATCAACGTCGCGGAGGTCCTGGCCAACGACGGCAAGGTCGCCGACGAGTTCGACAGGAAGATGTTCGTCGAGAAATCGATCGCGGCGGAGTAGTGCCTCGCGCCGGCACAGGCGAAACAAACGAAATATACGAAACAGACGAAACGAAAAAACCCCCGGCGCGCGATTGCCGGGTTTTAGGCAAGCAGTGCCAGCACCAGAAGTGCGGCCGGCACGAGCAGGGGATAAGGCATGGCCGTCAGCAGCAGGCCGCCGATCACCGCGCCCACCAGGTAGCCGGTCCAGGTCAGGGTCAGCAGCCAGGTGTTGGTGGCCGAAGGCAACGGCGTCTCGGTGTTGCGCCAAACCCTGTCGACGACGGCATCGGCCGTGCGGGCAAGCGTGCTGGTCACCACGACCGTGCTCACGGCGTGACCCGCGAAGCTGGTGATCGTCGAGGCCTGCAGGCCCATGGCGAAGGCCACGATCATCACCGCCTCCTCCTTGCCGACGGGCAGGAAGCCCACCCCGGCGAGGATCGCCGCTTCGAGCAGCAGCCCGGCGGTGGGCGACTTCAGCAGCCGCAGCATCACGCGGGCCAGCATGGCGCCGGGGAAGAACGCGACCAGCGGCGTGAGATGGTTCCAGGCGCCGAGATGGTTGCCCTTCGCCAGGTCGATGCCGGCCAGCACCGTGTTGCCGGTCATGTTCGCGGCGAACACGCCGTTCATGGTGACGTAGCCGATGGCGTCGGCAATGCCCGCGACCACCGTCAGCAGCGTCGCCAGCGCAAGGGGCCGGACGCTGATGGCTACACCACGTCGTAGGTGATCTCGACCTCGGCCCCGAAACAATGGCCCTGGCAGGTCAGGATCCAGTTATTGGCGAGATCGTCGGGCGTGTAGATGTCGTTCTTGGCCAGGATGACCTTGCCCTTGATGGTCTTGGCCGCGCACGAGGCGCAGAAGCCTTCCTCGCAGGAGGAGAGCGGGTTGAGTCCGCCACCGCGCGCCGCTTCAAGGATGGTCTGGCCCTTGGCATAGGCCACCTTGTGCGCCTTGCCTTCGAAATGGATCGTGATCTCGCTCGGGATCACGTCACCTTCCTCGCTGGGCTGAACCGGGATCGCGTCGTTGCCCGAGGCTTCGAAACGCTCGATGCGCACCTTGTCGTGTGGCATGCCGTGCTCGAACAGCGTCGCCTCGACCAGGCTCATGAACGGGCCGGGGCCGCAGAGATAGACGTCGCCCGTCTCATAGCCCTTCATCGCCGCGACGATCTCCTCGGGCTTGATGATGCCCTGCGCCGCGTCGAGATGATGGATGACCTCCAGCCTGCCGGGATGCGCCTTGAGGAGTGCTTCGAACTCGGCGTCGAAGATCACCGATTGCTTGTCGCGGTTGGCATAGAACAGCCGGATCTGCCGCTTGCCCTGCTTCAGGGCGCTCTTGATCAGCGACATCATGGGCGTGATGCCGCTGCCGCCGCCGAACAGCAGGAGCGGCGCATCGCCGTCGCCTAGCACGAAGCGGCCGGCCGGCGGCAGCACTTCGAGCGTGCCGCCCTCGGCCACCGCGTCGTGGAACCAGTTGGAGCCCTTGCCGCCCTGGACGCGCTTGATCGTGACCTTGGGCAGCCCGTCGGTCTCCGGGGCGCTGGACAGCGAGTAACAGCGGTTGAAGGCGCCGTCGGCGTGCGGGACGCGGAAAGTCAGGAACTGGCCGGCCCGGTAGCGGTATTTTTCCGCGAGATCGGCCGGGATCTCGAGGACGAAGGAGCGCGCGTCCGGCGTCTCCTGGATGATCTTGGCGATGCGCAGCTGGTTATAGGACATCAAAAACTCGTCTTTTGGGCCCGATTTCCGGGCGGACTCTCCTAGCAGACTGTGATAAGTTCCGCCGAGAAAAATGAGCGGAGCGTCATCTTCAGATGCTTCGTATGGGATGGGACAAGGTTCAGGGCCAGGAGGCAAGAGCCGATGACGACGCAAAAAATTTATCAGCTGCCGGTCGAGGTCACGAACTGGAAGTTCGATGGCGCCACCGAGATCGCCTTCAACTGGGAATACGAGGACGGTTCCGCCGACCTGCTGAACCTCTACGAGAAGGGCAAGCAGCAGCAGTGGGACACCAGCACCCGCATCGACTGGACCCAGGAGCTGGACCCGGGCAACCCGATGGGCATGCCCGACGAGTCGATCGCGATCTACGGCTCGCCCTTCTGGGAGAAGATGACGGAGAAGGAGAAGGAGTGGCTGCGCTTCAACCTGCAGTGCCATTCCATCTGTCAGTTCATGCACGGCGAGCAGGGCGCGCTGATCGCGACCTCGAAGATCGTCGCCACCGTTCCCGACATGAACGCCAAGTTCTATGCCGCCACGCAGGTGATGGACGAGGCGCGTCATGTCGAGAGCTACAAGCGGCTGATCCACGAGAAGTTCAAAGAAGCCTATCCGATCACCGAGTCGCTGAAGTTGCTGCTCGAGCAGACGCTGACCGATCGGCGCTGGGACATGACCTATCTCGGCATGCAGGTGCTGATCGAAGGCCTGGCGCTGGCCGCCTTCCAGCGCATCCGCGACACCGCCAAGAACAACCTGGCCGGCGCCGTGAACGCCTATGTCATGCAGGACGAGGCACGCCACGTTACCTTCGGCCGCATGGCGCTGCGCGAATACTATCCACACCTTTCTGACGCCGAGCGCGCTGAGCGCGAGGAGTTTGTCGTCGAAGCGCTCTACTTCATGCGCGACCGCTTCAACCAGGGCGAGGTCTGGATGCGGTCTGGCCTGCCGGTCGACAAGCTCCTGGAATACGCGTTCAACTCCGGCGTCACGCAGGCGTTCCGCACGCGCCTGTTCACCCGCATCGTGCCGATCCTCAAGGAGATCGGCCTGTTCGGGCCGAAGGTGCAGAAGGCGCTGGGCGACATGGGTGTGCTGGAATACGCCAAGATCGACGTCGAGAAGCTGCTCGGTAACGACCTCAAGGTCGCCGAGGACTTCGACGCCAAGAAGTTTGTGAACGCGCAGATCGCCGCCGAGTAACGGCTGTTCGCAAACGGAATAGAGAAGGGGGCCTCACGGCCCCCTTTTTCTGTTAGTCGTCCTGAGCGCAGCGAAGGACCTCACGCCCGCAAGGGAGTCCGCCGGTCGTTCGGCTAGGTCCTTCGCTGTCGCTCAGGACGACAGAGGTTACTGACACGCATCAATCCGCGGCGCCGCGCCGAGCACGGTCGCCACTTTCGAGATGTCGAGGCAGCGCGTGCCGATCCAGGCCTTGGTCTGCACGAAGATCGCGAAGCGGGCGAAGGCGTCGGCCTGCGCCTCGGGCGTCGGCCTCTTGCGCGCGAGCAGCCAGCTCAGCGCGTAGATATTGCCAGTCGCGAAGTCGGCCGAGGGGATGTCGGGATCTTTCGCCCACATCGCGACATTCTTCTTTGCCGCTCCGGTCGGATCGGGGAGGCCGCCGAGCCAGCTGCTGGCGTTCGCGGCCAGCGCATAGGAGCCGCCATTCTGGGCGATCAGCGCCTTCACCTCTCCGGCCACGCCGATATAGCCCTGGCCCTCGATCGTGCTGCCGGCGCAGCCGATGCGGCAGAGCGCCACGAACATCAGGTACTCGGCGAGGATGATCTCGATATTGCCGTTGTTGTGGCGGCGCCAGGCGCGCGCGAGGTTCCAGCCTTGCGTCAGCTCCCCGCCGGTCCATGGCTTGGCGGCCAAGGGCGTGTCGCGTTCCAGCTCGCCGATCACGGCCTGCGCCGCGGACTGCCATTCGGGCGGGATTTGCGCGGCGGCCGGCGTGGCGGTGCCCAGCAGGATCAGCATCAGGATGGAGAGGAGTCGTTTCATGGCAGGCTCCCTTTAATGTTCCCAGACTAGTATTTGCGCGCCGTCTTTCGGTCGCGGCTTTCGTATTGGACGATATCGTCGGCCCTGAGCACCGTAGCGTCGGGCGGCATCAGCCAGCGCTTCTGCGCCGGCCTGATCAGCGGATAGTGCCGGGCATCGTCGAGCGCGGCGCCGACCTCCCAGCAATCCTCTTCATTGGTGATCCAGGTGTCGGGCGCAAAGCGGCGCAGGTCGATCGAGGTCGAGTAGGTGCGCAGGGTCTTGCGGCCCTTGTTGAAATATTCGTGGAAGTACGACATCGCGAGCTCGCGCAGGCTGCGATAGACCGGGTCGCGCCAGCGCAGCCAGGCATGGTTGCTCTTGGAGATCGCGCCCCAGCAGCCGTCGCGGCGGAACAGGGTGACGACGTGGTCGGCATCCTCGCGCGTAGCCGTCAGGTCCATGACCAGCGGCGGCTCGCCCTGCAGCCACAGCGCGCAGGCCGCGACGAAGGCTGCCTCCAGGCAATGGGCCTCGCGATGGCGCAGCACGCCGCGCACCGAGCGCAAGGTATCGCCGCCCGGTTCGAAATTGGCCGGGAGGGAAGAGACATAGTCCTGCACGCGCTGCGGCGTGCGCAGCGACGTGAGGGTGCGCCCTTCGGCGGCAGTGAGACCCAGTTCGGCAGGCGTGGGGCGTTGGCGTCTGCGCATCGTGTGCAATTGTGCCGTGATGCGCCGTGACAGGCCAGTGAAGGATCGGGGTGGTTGGTGGAGCTGAGGGGGATCGAACCCCTGACCTCCTCATTGCGAACGAGGCGCTCTCCCAGCTGAGCTACAGCCCCCTCCGACCCTTGGAGAACCGCGCGGATAATGGTTGCCGGGCCCCCTGTCAAGCAAACCGGCCTGTGATAGCGTCCGGCCGGCATTTTGCTGAGTGTTTTTGATCGAGAGGTACGACCATGGCCACCGCGAAGAAGATCGTCCAGACGGATGCTGCCCCCAAGGCGCTCGGCCCCTATTCGCAGGCCGTCGTGGCCAATGGCCTGGTCTTCTGTGCGGGGCAGATCCCGCTCGATCCCGCGACCGGCAACATCGTCGAGGGCGGCATCGCCGAGCAGACGCACCAGGTGCTGAAGAATCTGCGGGCGGTGTTGAAGGCGGCGGGCAGCGATCTCGGCCAGGCGGTCAAGACGACCGTGTTCCTGAAGAGCATGGACAGTTTCGTGGCCATGAACGAGGTCTATGGCCTTCCCGAATATTTCGGCAGCGCCACGCCGGCGCGTTCGACCGTGGAAGTCGCCCGCCTGCCGCGCGACGTCATGGTCGAGATCGAAGTCGTCGCCCTGGTCTGAAGACCGTGGCCGATCCGGTGACCTGGCTGCTCGCCCTGGGCTCCCTCACGGTGTTCGTCCTGCTGGTCGTGCACCTGCTGCTGGCGCTCGTGCTGATCATCCCGACCTGGCGCATCTGCACCCGCGCCGGTTTTTCCGGCGCGCTGTCGCTGTTCCACCTGGTGCCGGTCATCGGCTCGTTCATCGTCATGGGCATGCTGGCCTTCAGCACGTGGCCCGCCGGCGAAGCCACGCCGAGGCGCTAGATGTTCGGCGTGGAAATCGCTGCCCTCACCGGCCTGTTCGGCCTGACCGGCGCTTTCGCGCTGATCGGCACCGTGCTGGCGGCATGGATGGCCTGGCGCATCGTCGAGAAGGCGGGCCTTCCCGGCTGGACCGGCCTTGGCGCCATCCTCATCACGCTGACCGGCATCGGTACGATCGTGCCGCTGATCCTGCTCTGGGTCTTCGCCTTCATGCGCTGGCCACGCGACGAACCGGCGGCTGGGTCAGTCTCGGGCGGCTTCGCGCCGCCGCCCCGGCCCGCGCCGACGACGGGTCCGGTCGCCTTGGCAGGCCCGGCGATGGCCCTGCCCGATGCGCGCAGCTGGCGGCTCTCCGGCACGCTCGGCAACGGCGGCACGGTCTCGCTCGCGATCGCCGGCACCTCCGGCACCTATGCGCTCACCGGCGCCCAGGGCGGCGCGCCGACCGATCTCAGCGTGCCCGATCCGTCGGTCGGCCAGCCTCATGCCCGGCTCATGCTCTCGGGCAGCCGTCTGGGCCTCGAGGATCTCGGCAGCCCGGGCGGCACCTTCATCGACGGCGCCCGCCTGTTGCCCGAGCATGGACCGCGCGACATCAGCGCGGTGCGCTCGATCCGCCTGGGCAGCGTGGAGCTTGCGCTGACGCGGGCCTGAAATGGGCTTGTGATCGGCAATCCCCGCCGAGTAGGGTGCCGCGGCCGGCGGTTGGCCGGCCTCAAGGCGCGGAGGCCCGATGCTGTCGTTGGCGGTGCTGATCGACAAGATTATCGACATCTACACCTGGATCGTGATCGCCAGCGCGATCATGAGCTGGCTGGTGGCGTTCGGCGTGGTGAACGTCCGCAACCGTTTCATCAGCGTCGTGGTCGACCTGCTGTTCCGCCTGACCGAGCCGGCCCTGCGCCCGATCCGCCGCATGCTGCCCAATCTCGGCGGCGTCGACATCTCGCCGGTCATCCTCCTGCTCGGCCTGTTCTTCATCCGCAGCCTGCTGTGGGAGTATGTCTGGCCGTCCCTCGTTCGCTGAACGCTGCCCCGACTGATCCCGTCTTCCTGCGCCGGACCGCGGACGGCGTGACAGTCCAGCTTCGCGTGCAGCCGCGTGCACGCCGCTCGGCGCTCGAGCGGACCGTCGGGGGCGGCCTCAAGGCCGCAGTGACGACGGCGCCCGAGGATGGCAAGGCCAACGCCGCCGTCGTCGCCTTGTTGGCGGACGCTTGGCGCGTGCCGAAATCGACCATAGAAATCGTGCGCGGCGGGACGGCGCGGGAGAAGACGCTCAGCGTCGCGGGCGAGCCCGATGCGCTCGTCAGACGGATTGCCGAATGGATGGACAAGAATGGCTGATGCAAGACTGATCGACGGAAAAGCCTTTGCGGGCGGCCTGCGCCAGAGGGTCGGCGCCGGGGTTGCCGACTTCGTCGCCAAGGGCGGGCCGAAGCCCGGCCTCGCGACAGTGCTGGTCGGCGCCGATCCGGCCAGCCAGGTCTATGTGCGCAGCAAGGGCAAACTCGCGGTCGAGCTCGGCATGGCGAGCTTCGACCATCAGCTGCCCGAGGACACGACCCAGGCCGAGCTGCTGGAGTTGATCGGGCGCCTCAACGCTGATCCCGCGGTCAACGGCATCCTGGTCCAGCTTCCGCTGCCCAAGCATCTCGACACCGCACAGGTCCTGATCGCCATCGACCCGGCCAAGGATGTCGACGGCTTCCATCCGGTGAATGTCGGCCGTCTCGGCTCGATCGCGCCGGGCGCTCCGCTCGATTTCCCGGTGCCGTGCACGCCGCTCGGCGTCTCGATGCTGCTGCAGGATGCACTGGGCTCCCTATCCGGCCTCAATGCGGTGATCGTGGGCCGCTCCAACCTCGTGGGCCGGCCCGTGGCGCAACTGCTGTTGCGCGCGGATTGCACCGTAACGATCACCCATTCGCGCACCCGCGACCTGCCTATCGTCTGCCGCCAGGCCGATATCCTGGTCGTCGCGATCGGCAAGACCGAGTTCGTGAAGGGCGACTGGATCAAGCCGGGCGCCGCGGTGATCGATGTCGGCATCAATCGCATCCCGACGGCGGAGGGCAAGAGCCGGCTGGTCGGCGACGTGGCCTTCGCCGAGGCGCAGAAAGTGGCGGGCCACATCACGCCGGTGCCGGGCGGAGTCGGCCCGATGACGGTGGCCTGCCTGATGTTCAATACGCTCCAGGCTGCACGCCACAGAGCAGGATTGGCGATGACGGCCGCCTGAGCGGCGTTCAGGCCTTACCGACGGCGCGCCTGATCAGCGCGGTCGACCATCGTGCGGCCCTCTCGAAGGGGCCCTCCGCAGAAGGAACCTGACGGGTTGGCAGGCGGACCCTTCGAATCTCGGCGCGCAGGCGCAAGGCCGTCTTTTCGTTCGGGTTGTTGAGCAGCGCCTTGTCGACCCAGTCGGCGGCTTCCGGCCAGCGATCGTGTGCCGCCAGGAATTCGGCGAACGCGGCCATGAAGGCCGGATTTTCCACGAGGCCGTTGCATTCCCGCCAGAAGCCTTCCGCGTCTTCGAGCCGCCCCAACCGCTCACAGTATCGCCCCTTCCAGTGGAGAAGCAGCGATTTGCGCTCGAGGGGCCAGCGGATGTTGTCGAGTACGACGAACCCCTCGTCGAAGCGGCCGAGATGATAGTAGGCCTCGACCCGCTGCAGGGAGGGGTCGAGCATCGCCTTGCCCTGCTCGCAGGCCTTCTCGGCCTGCAGCGCAGCCTCCTCGTGGCGGCCGCTCTCGTTGTAGTGACGCGCGAGCAGCGTGCGCGCCGGGACGCCTTCGTGTGTTTCGAGCAGCTTGAGCAGCAAGGCTTCCGCCGCGCCGCCGTTGCCGACCCGGAGATGCGCCCGCGCCAACGCGAGGGTGAGATCGGGATCTTCGGGATGGGCCGCCCAGGTCTGTTGCAGGCGCTTGAGGCCGGCCTGGAAACGGCCGGCGGCGGCGTCTTCGCGGGCGCGTTCGATCGCCCCGGCAACGGTGTCCTGGCCGGCTGCAACATAGCGGTTGATCATGCGGTCGACGTTAAAGCGCACCATCGACGTCTGGACATGGACCTGGTCGTCGACGAAGGCGATCGAGCGGTCGGTCAGGACCACGCTCTCGTAGGAGGGGAAGTATTCGATGTGAGCCCGGTCGGCGACGAACGGCTCCACCGCCGCTCGCAAGACCGACTTGCTGTAACAATTCGCGACCGCCACGTCGGTCGAGGTGAAGGTCGACTGGAGCGGCACCGGCGACACGGTGAGGATGATGCGATGGCCGCGCGGGCATACCCGATCGAGCAGGTCGACGAGGTCGGCGAGCGAGCGGGTGACATCGTTGTAGTCGAGAACATGCAGCTCGAAGCGTGAGGGATCGTTCCGGATGACGCCCTTGGGCGGCGGGCAGTTGATGTAGAGGCCCGCGCGATTGTCGAACCAGGCCTCGATCAATCCGAGGGTGATCAGCACCACGTGGCTGCTGGCGAGGTTGCGGTAGGTCGCACTGATGTCGTTGCGCCGCTTGATCAGCGCTTCGGCGGAGACGGGCCGGAAGCCGAGTGTCAACTGCGGGTCGATGTACCGCCCTGGCGCCATCTCGATGGCATGCCGGTCGATGTCGAATGCCTCCATGCCGAACGCCCAGCGGATCTGCGGCGCGATCGCGGGCGGCACGTAGTTGTTCAGGATCGTCGTCGGATCGCCGCTCCACCCGGTCCTGTCGACCTGCAGGGCGAGGGTGGGAATGTCGAAACCACGGTCGGCGAGCGTCTTCTCGATGCCACGGGCAAAGCAGGAGCCGATGGTGAAAATGCGCTGGCCCGGCTCCAGCATGAAGCGCGGCTTGAAAGATGGATCGGCGAAGTGGGCGAACCGGTTGGCAGGATCGTCGCGACGCGGCCAGTCACTGTCCGGGTTCGTTTTTAACGTACCGTACGCATCGGCGGCGCTGATCCGGCGAATTGGCATCGTGTTCCCTAGTACCCGGTTACATGGCTAGCATCCCGAGGCGCCGTGGGGAAAGCGGCGCACTGCTTACTTTATGCTTAGTTCTTCAGCATGCCTGCGACCAGGGCGGTCACATTGTGGCGCATCATCTTCTCATAGGTTGATGCCGGCCCGTCCGGTCCCGACAGCGCGTCGCTATAGAGCCGCGGGCCGACCACGGCACCCGATTCGCGCGCGATCTGGTCGACCAGGCCGGGGTTGGTCATGTTCTCCACGAACAGCGCCTTGATGCGCTGCTCGCGCGCCTCGCGGATCAGCGTCGCGACGTCGCGCGCGGACGGCTCGCTGCTCGTGTTGTAGCCGCGCGGCGATTGAAATTTCACGCCATAGGCATTGGAGAAATAGCGAAACGAATCGTGGCCCGTGATCGCCCGGCGTTTGTCGGCCGGCACCCTGGCGATCTCCTCCTTCACCCAGGCGTCGAGCTCGACCAGGCGGCGGTCGAAGGCTTCGGCGCGCTCGCGGTAATAGGCGGCGTTCGCCGGATCGGCCTCGGCCAGGCCCTTGGCGATGTTGGCGACATAGGTGCGGACCTTCTGGACGTCCTGCCAGCAATGCGGGTCGGGCCCGTGGCCGTGCGAGTGTCCATGCGCATGCCCGTGCTGCTGGCCCGCCGCCAGGGTCGCGACGCCGGCCGTCGCCACGATCGCCTTGCCTTTGAAGGGCGCCGCCTTGGCCAGCCGGTCGATCCAGCCTTCGAAGCCCAGCCCGTTGCTCACCAGCACCTGCGCCTCGGCCAGCGCGCGCGCGTCGCCGGGGCGGGGCTGGTAGGCATGGGCATCCATGTCGGCGCCGACTACGACCGACACGATCGCCTTGTCGCCCGCCACCTCGGCCAGCAGGTTGCCCAGGATCGAGAAGGTCGCCACGGCCTTGATCTTCGTCTCCGCCGACGCCGGCAGGGAGACGGCGACCAGGCTCAGGGCCAGGAACAGCGCACGGAACAGCATTCCGTTATAGTATAACGTCAGACCGGAAAGTCGAGCCACTCCGGGGTGTGACCGGTCGTCTCGAAGAAGCGCAGCAGGTCGGCGAGGCTGAGAGCCGTGGTCATGGTGTTGACCAGCGGATGGGCGTTGATCGGCCCACCTTCGGCGATGCCGCGGTCGAGGACCAGCCGGACCTTGTGGTCCGGGTCGTTGACGGCGGCGAGCGGCGTCACCGAGCCCGGCTCTACGCCGAGATGGCGCCGCAACCGGTCCGGGCTGCCGAACGAGAACTTGCCTGCGCCGAGCCGTTCCCCGAGGCGTTTGAGGTCGATGGCGCGGTCCTCCAGCGCCACCACCAGCCACATCTCCTCCTTTTTGTTGCGCAGGAAGAGGTTCTTGATGTGGTGGCCGGGCAGGTCGCCGCGCAGCGCCTTGGCCTCCTCGACCGTATAGACCGGCGGATGTTCGACGGTGCGATGGGCGATGCCGAGCGCGTCGAGGCGGCTGAGCAGTTGGTGCGGATCAAGCATGATGGATGAGGGCTCTACCCCATCGAACGCGCCGTTTTCCAGCCCCTTGCCAAGGCGGAGGAAAAGCCCTATCAACGCCGCCTTCCGGCCAACTACCCGGCCGGATACGGAGCGCGGGCGTAGCTCAGGGGTAGAGCACGACCTTGCCAAGGTCGGGGTCGAGGGTTCGAATCCCTTCGCCCGCTCCAAATCTTCCCAAGGCAGAGAATCGAGTGCACCGAGATCGGTGCAGCGATGATCTGTGCTTGGGAAGGTATGAAGCGTTGTGGTTTTGGTTGGATCGTAGCTGTCGTGAGCGAAACCGAGCCTTCCCGTGGTCTCGCCGGAATATGGGCCCACCATCGCCGGAACATCCCCTACCAAGTGGGTTACTGGCTGGACAAGGTAGGGTGCGCACTGCTTTCCGGCGCCCCATCGTTGGGCCGCCTCTACGCGAAGCTCATCTCGCCTCGCGGCATCAGGCTTGAGCGCTATCCTGGCTGGACGTTCGGCGCCGAGTACTACATCGAGCGGACTTGGCCGTCCCTTCGTCGTGGCGTGCTCCTGGAGCATGCCGTCGAGCATCGGCTCAAGGTGCCGGTCACCGTCAGATGGTACGACGGTCTCAAGGTCGACGTGATGCTTGGCAACGATCACAGCCTCTGCCTCTATGTCAGCGGCACCTTCGAACCGAACGAGTTCGTCTTTCTGGGACAGATTCTGAAGCCCGGCATGACGGTGCTCGATGTCGGCGCAAACGAAGGACTCTATACGCTGTTCAGTGCGAGGCGGGTCGGTGCCACCGGGCGCGTCGTTGCCTTCGAGCCGAGTTCACGCGAGCGCCGGAAACTCCAGCACAACGTTACACGCAACCAGCTCGGCAACGTGACCGTCGTGCCGGTTGCGATCGGCAGCAGCGAAGGCACCGCTGCGCTGCAGATCGCGTCCGGCGTACATTCGGGTCACAACACGCTGGGCGCGCTGGTCTACGAAGACGCGCCGGCCGTCGGTGTCGAGCATGTTCCGGTGGAACGTCTGGACTCGGTCGTGGATCGGCTGGGCATTGCCAGGGTCGACGTCATCAAGATCGACGTCGAGGGGGCCGAGATGCATGTGCTCGATGGTGCGCGCAAGACGCTGACGACCCATCGGCCGCTGCTTCTCGTCGAAGCGAATGACGAGGCGCTGCGTGCGCAGGGTGCGAGCACCGATTCCTTGCTCGCTTTCCTGCGCGACGAACTTGCCTACCGCATCCTCGCCTTCTCGCACGCGACGGGCGGCGTCGAGCCGCTTGGCGAGGGCTCGCCGGCGTCGGCCAACATCGTTGCCGTGCCGTCGGAGCGCCTGTCCGAACTCCTCGCGCGCGTCTGAGGGCTGCTTGCCGGGCTCCGGCGTGATGTGCTTAACCAGCGCATCATGAGCGCATCCGCGAACGCCAACGACCTCGCCATCGTCCGCACCGTGGCCGATCTGCGCCGCGCCGTGGCCGACTTCCGCAGTGCCGGCCGCACGATCGGCCTCGTGCCGACGATGGGCGCGTTGCATGAAGGCCATGTCAGCCTGGTGAAGGGCGCGCTCGATCGCGGCGACGTGCCGGTGACGAGCATCTTCGTCAATCCGACGCAGTTCGGACCCAAGGAAGATTTCTCCGCCTATCCGCGCGACGAGCAGGGCGACTTCGACAAGCTGCGGGACGCGCAGTGCCGCATCGTCTTCGCGCCGACCAAGGACGAGATGTATCCCGGCGAGCAGCTCACGACGGTGACGGTCGCGGGCATCACCGACGGCCTGTGCGGTCCGCTGCGGCCCGGCCATTTCCAGGGCGTTGCCACGGTCGTGAGCAAGCTCATGCTGATGGCGATGCCGGACCGCGCCTATTTCGGCGAGAAGGATTACCAGCAGCTACAGGTCATCAAGCGCATGGTGCGCGACCTCGCGATGCCGTTCGAGATCGTGGGCATGCCGACGGTGCGCGAGAAGGACGGTCTCGCAATGTCGTCGCGCAACCGCTACCTCAGCGCCGAGGAGCGCACCAAGGCGCTGGGCATGTACAGGCAGCTGGTGAAGGTCGCCGACACGGTGCGCGACGGAAAGAAGTCCTGCACCGAGGCCACGGAAGCGACCTCCCAGGCGCTGCGCGATGGCGGCTTCGACATCGTCGAGTATTTCACCGTCGTCGATGCCGACAGCCTGAAGCCGCTCGAGCATGTCACGGGCCCGGCGCGCGTGATTGCCGCCGCCCGTCTCGGTCGTACGCGTCTGATCGATAACTTGGCTGTCTGAGGAAAGCCCGTCGTCTCGACCGGAGCCTCACGTAGCGAGGCGGAGTGGAGAGACCTTTTCTCCACTATTTGGCGGCTTTTCGTCGAGGCAAGGTCTCTCCACTTCGCACCTTCGGTGCTCCGGTCGAGACGACGGAAGTGTCAGGCCGCTTCGAGCAGCAGAACGCTTCCCTGGCCGCCGTCGGCGCAGATGCTGACGATAGCGCGCTGGCCTTTGGGCATTGCGGCCAGTTCCTTGATCGCCTGGCCGATGATGCGGGCACCGGTGGCGCCGAACGGATGGCCGAGCGCGGTGCTGCCGCCGTTGAGATTCATCCGCTCGCGCGGGAAGGGGCCGAAGTCGCGCCGGACCTTGGCGCGGTCTCGCAGGAAGGTCGCGTCCTGCAGTGCCTTCAGGTGGAAAGCGACTTGCGCGGCGAACGCTTCGTGGATCTCCCAGAGATGGATGTCGCCATAGGTGAGGTCGTGGCGTGCCAGCAGGCGCGGAATGGCGAAGGCCGGCGCCATCAGCAGGCCCTCGACGCGAAAGTCGACGGCGCCAATTTCCCAGTCGATCAGTTTTACGCGCGGCGTATTCGTCGGAAGTCGGTCGAGGCCCTTCTCCGAGGCGACCCACACGCCGGCGGCGCCGTCGGTGAGCGGTGAGGAATTGCCGGCGGTCAGGCTGCCCTTGCCGCTGGCGCGATCGAAGGACGGCTGCAGGCGCGACAGCTTCTCCAGTGTCGTGTCCTTGCGCGGGATGGTGTCGCGCTTCACGTCGCCGATCGGGATCACGAGATCGTCAAAGAAGCCTCGATCCCAGGCCGCGACGGCGTTGCGGTGGCTAGCCAGTGCGATCTCGTCCTGCTCGGCACGGGAGATCTGCCATTCTTTGGCGGTGATCTCCGTGTGCTCGCCCATGCTGAGCCCGGTGGTGCGGTTGCTGATTGCCGGGATGTAGAGCTTGAGGTCGCGCAGGTGGAGGTGTGTCAGATGATCGATCTTCTGGCCGAGCGATCGAGCCTGCTGGAACTTGCGCAGCCAGTCGGAGAGGCTCTGGTCGAGGCCGATCTGGATGCGGCTGAGACTGTCGACGCCGCCCACCATCGCGAGGTTGGTGCTGTCGCCGTCGATCATGCCGGCGGCCTCGATCACGCCCATCATGCTGGTCGAGCAAGCCATGATCGTGGAGAAAGCAGGCACCGTGGCGTCGATGCCGGCTTCCATCAGCACCTCGCGCGCGATGTTGCTCCAGGTGAGATTGGGCACGACCGCGCCCCAGACAGCGAAGTCCGGCTTGCCGCCCTTCAACTGGTCGACCATGTGCCGCGCCACCGGCACCGAGAGCTCGATCGCGTCGAGCTTCGCCAATGCGCCATCGACCTTGGAAAAGGGCGTGCGGACACCCGCCGCCAGCCAGATGTCCGCCGCTCGTCTCATCGTTCGGACCTAGGCGGCCTGTTCGAGCGTCGAGGCGACGTCGCGCGTGGTCACGCGGCGCAGGTCGCGCACCTTGGTCGTGTCGAACGGCCGCGCGCGATGCATGGTGCAGCGATTGTCCCAGATCACCAGGTCACCCTTGGTCCAGCTGTGCGCGTGGACGAACTTGGGCTGGGTCGCGTGCTCGATCAGGTCGAGGATGATCAGGCGTCCGTCGGCCACCGGCATGCCGAGGATGTGCGAGGCGTGCGCGGCGAGATAGAGCGTCTTGCGATGCGAGCCGGGATGGGTGCGCACGACCCGCTGCGGCACTGGCGGCAGCGAGGCGCGCTCCTCCTCGGTGTACTGCACGACGCCGAGCTGTTCGCGCGAGCGCCAGATCGAATGCTCGGCGACCAGCCCTTCCAGCTCGTTCTTCTTTTTTTCGGGCAGCGCGTCGTAGGCGGCGCGCAGGTCGGCGAACTCGGTGTCGCCGCCTTCCTCGGGAATGACATGCGCGTAGAGCATCGAAAGGCCGCCGGGCACGGCGCGGAACGAGGCATCAGTATGCCACAGCCGGTTGGCCAGCCCGTCGAGGCGGCGGCGGGCGTCGGGCTTCAGGACCTTGCCTTCGCTGTCGAGATTGGAGATGTCGGCGACCTCGTCCGAATCGATGCGATGCTTGATATCGCGATGCCTGAGCCTCAGCGCCGAGGAGGCGACCGGGCCGAAGTTGCGCGCAAAGGCGACCTGCTGCTCGTCGACCAGTTTCTGGTCGCGAAAGACCACGACCGCGTAGCGGTTGATCGCGTCCTCGATGGACTGCCGGTCGGTGGGATTCAGAGGTTGTGCCACGTCGACGCCGCCGATCTCGGCGACGAATTCACGATGAGTTGGCGTAACGGTAATGCTCATAACCGCCTCCCGCGGCTATAGTGCGCTTTGAAAAACATTCTCTCCCAGGAAACGCCATGCCGCAAACGATGAAGCTCGCCCTGCTCGACGATTACCAGAAGGTAGCCATGCGCATGGCCGACTGGGACCGCCTCAAGAAGCGCGGCGTCGAGATCACGGTCTTCCACGAGCCCTTCACCTCGGTCGAGGATGCCGCGCAAAAACTCGCGCCCTTCGACATGCTGGGATTGCTGCGGGAGCGAACCGCCTTTCCGCGGGCGCTGATCGAGAAGCTGCCCAACCTCAAGTTCATGGTGCTGACCGGCGCGCGCGCTGCCAGCCTCGATGACAAGGCTGCGGCCGAGCGCGGCATTCCGATCTCGACGACGCCCGGCGGCACCTCGAACGCGCCGACGGCGGAACTGGGCTGGGCGCTGCTGATGATGTGCGCGCGCGATCTCGCCAAGGCGGAGCGACTGGCGCGCCAGGGCAAATGGCATGACGGCATCGAGCAGATGGTGGTGCTCGAAGGCAAGCGGCTGGGCATCCTGGGCTTGGGCAAGCTCGGCAGCCGCGCGGCGCACTATGCCAAGGCCTTTGGCATGGAGGTCGTGGCGTGGAGCCAGAACCTCACGCCCGAGAAGGCCGAAGCGGGCGGTGCCAAGTACGTCAGCAAGGACGAGCTGCTGGCGACCTCGGACTTCGTGTCGATCCATCTCGCTCTGTCGGACCGCACACGCGGCCTGATCGGCGCGGCCGACCTCGCCAAGATGAAGAAGACCGCGATCCTGGTGAATACCTCGCGCGGCCCGATCGTCGACGAAGCGGCGCTGATCGCGGCGCTGAAGAACCGCACGATCCTGCACGCCGGTCTCGACGTCTACGACAAGGAGCCGATGTCGGCCGACCATCCGCTCACCAAGCTCGACAACGTGACGCTCATTCCTCACCTCGGTTACGTCGTCGAGGAGAGCTATCGGCACTTCTACGAAGGCACGATCAAGGACATCGAGGCGTGGCTCGACGGCAAGCCGATCAACGTCCTCAATCCGGACGCGCTCAAGAAAGCTTAAGGTTGTCTCCATGGAGCGCGCCACTCCAGTGGCGCTCAAGAGTCATGAGCGCAACTGGAGTTGCGCGCTCCAATGCGCGCATCACGACGTACGGACACGAGCGACGATCAGCCAGACGGCGCCGGCGAGGATCACGCCGGCGGCCAGCCATTCGGGCGTCGTGAGCTTCGCGGGCGTCAGCCAGCCGGCATGTGCCAGGACGGCTTCGAGGGCGATGGCGAAGAACGGCATCGCGGTGAGGGCGATCAGGTAGGTCTGCACGCCCGAATGGTTGATGGTCCAGAAGCCCAACCACGTGCCCGGTGCCCGGAACAGAAGACCGGCCAAGATCGCGTAGAGCCAGAGTTCGATGCGGCCGAACGCATCGCCGCCGCCGGCCCACGGTGAGGCCATCGCGCCCACGAGGCCGGCCAGCGTCCAGACCAGGATCAGCGCCAGCGAGGCGGCAACCAGGATCTCGCCGGTGAAGCGGCTGCGCGCCGCCGGATCGGCAGAGCGGTTGCGCGGGTGATAGGCGATCATCCACGAGGCCGCGACGGCCACGGTCTCGGAGGCGATCAACCAGGCAACGCCGCGCCACGCGGTGTCGGAGCCCAATCCAGCGACGAAGGCCACGACCCCCAGGGAAAGCAGCGCGAGGCCTGGCCAGTCGCGCGGGGCGGGCGACTGGCGCGACAGGGCCCAGCCTGTCCCGGCTCCGATCAGCACGCTCACGGTCGAGATGAGCGTGCTCTGCGTGACGGCGAGCCAGACAATGGCGGCGGCCGTGCAGCCGTTGATGATCACGCGCATGAAGGCGTAGCAGACCGTCCACGGCACCAGTAGGTCGGCCCAGCTTCCGGGCGTCCGTCGGCCGACCCACAGCATCGCAAGTCCCGCGCTCAGCAGCTGCACCAGCGTATAGGCCCAGGCATCGAGCTGCGCGCCGCTCACGACGTGGCGCGTCAGCAGGAGATAGACAGACCAGAGAAGGGAGTTGCCGAGCGCGATGGCCAGGACGTGGCCGCTCATTGCGGATCTCGCAGGCGTTATGTCAGGTGCGGAAGCGCAGCAGCAGGTGATTGACGCCGTTCAGCTTGACGTAGAGGTCCTCGAACTGCGTATAGAAATCCTCCCACTGCGGCAGGCCGCCCTGGGTGCCGAGCGAAGTATAGATCTCCGCGACCGTCCGGCGGCCGTCGATCTGCGAGATGATGCGCGGCGCCAGCGTCGGCAGCTGGGCCCGCCACGGGAAGCCATCGAGATTGGCGACCAGCGGCGCGCCGGGCTGCAGGCCGGCCGCGAACTTCTGCGCATCCATCTCGCGCAGCACCGGAATGGCCGACGTGTCCTCGGGCCGGGCGACCGTGTCGAAGCCGGCGCGCGTGGCATAGAAGACGTGGGTGCGCAGGTTGCCGGCGAGGCGCTCCGCGAAGGCCGCCCGTTCGAGCAGCGGCAGCGAGCTCATCTGGCGCGCGATCATGGGATCGCTCATGTAGGTCGCGGGCTCGTAGCGAACCGGCTCGAGGAACGCGACGACTCTCAGGCCTGACGCGGCAGCCATCGCGCCGATCTGCGGCACCGTGACGGCACGATCGCAGCTGTGCAGCAGCAGGTCGTAGAGGCCCGCGTCGCCACCCGTCACATGGTCGTTGAGGTAGGGATTGCGGCGGAAGAGGTTGGTCGTCGGCAGGAAGCGGATCAGGCGCTTGGCCATCGCCAGCCGGTCCTCGATCGCCATCGACGGCGGCGCCAGGGTCTGCAGCATCTCCTGCAGGGGATAGACGCCGCTGCGGCCGTATTCGCCGTAGAGCATCACACCCATGCCGCCTTCGTTGTGCAGCACGCTGGCCAGCGCCTGCATGCCGGCCGTCGGGTCGGGCAGGTGATGCAGCACGCCGGTGCAGTCGATGTAGTCGAACTGGCCGATGTTCATCGAGGGCAGGTCGAGCAACGAGCCGGTCAGGAACGTGATGTTGCGCAGGCCACGCGCCTTGGCGCGCGCCTCGCAGATCTGACGCGAGGCGGTCGACAGGTCGAGATAGACGACCTCGCCGGGGCAGCGGCGATCGACCAGCTGCTGGGCCAGCATGATGCAGGCATCGCCCGTGCCGCCGCCGGCGACCAGCGCGCGGAAGGGACGGATGAAGTTCAGCCGGCCGGCGTAGAGGTAGTGGTTGATCTCGAGCACGTGGCTCGGCGTGCCCGTGATCAGGCGGATCGCCTCGTCGCGTGGGTCTCGGGCAGGATAGGGCAGCGCCTCGTACTGGGCGCGAACGCTGTCCAACGGCGAGGAAACGGTCATCAGGGCCTTGTTTGACGGCAGGCTGGGCGCTACCGGGAGGGGATGGCAACGCCTGCGAATCATTAGTGCAACAAATCGAAGGACCATGAAAGGCTATTTCGGCATCGGTATCGAAGGTCCGAGCAAGTCGATGAATGTCGGCACCTTGTTCCGGACCGCCCACGCGTTCGGCGCCTCGTTCGTCTTCACCCTGCGCGCCCAGTACGACGTTCGCGCCGGTGCGCTGGCCGACACGTCGGACACCCCGGGGTCAGTCCCGACGTACCGATTTGCCGATCTCGACGCGTTTCGCCTGCCGTTGGGCTGCCGGCTGGTCGGCATCGAGATCACAGACGATGCGATTGAGCTGCCGAGCTTCCGGCATCCCCGCCAGGCAGCCTACATCCTGGGCTCGGAGCGGGAAGGTCTCTCCGCCGGCGTTCAGGCGTTGTGCGACTACGTGGTGAAGATCCCGACCCGCTTCTCGGTCAATCTCGGCACCGCCGGCGCCCTCGTGATGTACGACCGGCTGATCAGCCTCGGCCGCCATGCGCCCCGGCCGGTCGGCGAGGGGGCCCCGACCGAGGAGCTCGACACGCCGGTGTTCGGCGAGCCGCTCTACAAGCGCAAGCAGCGGCTGCGGCAAAAAGCGCAATCAAAACAATAGTTTGGCTGGGCGCAGTTGCGCAGCTTGAGTGCGACGACTATCTCACGCGCTCAATGTCCGTTCTGCCCACCGAACCGCTGCAGATTCTGGAGCCCGGCGCGCCTGCGCACGGGCGCAACGACCTGCGCCGCAACCTGATCGGCCTGTCGCGCGACGGGCTGAAGACGGCGCTGGCCGAGGCGGGTCTGGAGCCGTTCCGCGCCGCCCAGATCTGGCAATGGATTTACTGGCACGGCGCCACCGACTTCGGGCGGATGAGCAACATCGCCAAGAAGACGCGCGATCGGCTGGCCGACCAGTTCGTGATCGAGCGACCCTCGATCGTCACCGAGCAGCGCTCGACCGACGGCACGCGCAAGTGGCTGCTGCGCTTCGGCGACGGCAACGAGGCCGAGACGGTCAACATTCCGGAGACGGATCGCGGCTCGGTCTGCGTGTCCAGCCAGGTCGGCTGCACGCTCACCTGCACCTTCTGCCATACCGGTACCCAGCCGCTGGTGCGCAACCTCACGCCCGACGAGATCGTCGGCCAGTTCATGGTGGCGCGCGACAGCTACGGCGAATGGCCGACGCCGACCGCCGATGCGCAGCGCATGCTGAGCAACATCGTCATGATGGGCATGGGCGAGCCGCTCTATAATTTCGACAATGTGGTCACGGCGCTGAAGATCGTCATGGACGACCAGGGCATCGCGCTCAGCCGCCGCCGCATTACGCTCTCGACCTCGGGCGTCGTGCCGATGATCCCGAAGGTGGGCGAGGCGCTCGACGTGAACCTCGCGGTGTCGCTGCATGCCGTGAACGACGAGGTGCGCGACACGCTGGTGCCGATCAACAGGAAGTGGCCGATCGCCGAATTGCTGAAGGCCTGCGCCGACTATCCCGGCGCGCGCAACAGCCGGCGCATCACCTTCGAATATGCGATGCTGAAGGGCGTCAACGACAGCGACGCCGATGCGCGCGAATTGGTGAGGATTCTCAAGCCGATCCACGCCAAGGTGAACCTGATCCCGTTCAATCCCTGGCCGGGCGCACCCTACGAGTGCAGCTCGAACAACCGCATCCACCGCTTCGCCGAGATCGTGAACGATGGCGGCCTGAGCGCCCCCGTGCGCACGCCGCGCGGCCGCGACATCTCCGCCGCCTGCGGCCAGCTCAAGAGCGCCAGCCTGCGCCAGCGCGGCGTGAAGGTCGCGCTTTAGCTACTTTGTGAAAGCAGCGATCTTCGACAGGAAGGCGTTTTCGCTCGACACCGGGCGCAGGCCGGCCGTGCCGAACCACTCTTCAAGGCTGCCGGTCGTGTACTCCGCGTAGTACGGCTCGTGGAAGTAATGCGGGAAGAGGTCGAGCAGGCCGTCCCAGTCGGGGCGGTCGCCCTTCTGAAGTGAATCGACGATCACGACCAAGCCGTCGGGCTTCACGATGCGCGCCATCTCGGTGATGGTTTTCGCGCGGATCTCCTTCGGCAGTTCGTGCAGCAGGAACGAGGAGACGACGAGGTCGAGGCTTGCCTCGTCGAACGGCAGCATCTCGGCTGCGGCTTCGTCGAGCTTCACCCGCGCCGTGCGGCCGATCAGGCGGCGCGCCTCGTCCAGATAGGGCCGACTGAGGTCGATGCCGGTGAGCTTCATGCCCGGCCACGCGCCATGGAGCGCGGCGAGCAGGCGGCCGGTACCGCAGCCGACATCGAGGCCGCGCACGTCGCGCTGGTTGCGGCCCTGGAGCCAGGTCGCGATCGGCGCCAGGGCGCGGCGGCGCATGACGTCGGCGGCGCCAGTGAACAGGACCTCGACCTGGGTGTCGTAGAGGGCCGCGGAATGGTCCGAGAGCCAGCCGTCGCTCTGGAAATGGAAATTCTGCCGGTAATAGTCGGGCAGGCCGTCGGCCTGGGTGCCGGGCGGCAGCTCATCGTCGAGCGTCCCATGGCGCCGGGCGTCGACCTGCGGCAGGTCGCGGAAATAGAGCAGGCTGCGGCGCAGGAATTCGGCGGGTTCCGGCCCCAAGAGGCGCGGGGCGGGGAAGAGGCCGGCGGCGACGTCCCGCCATTCGCGCGTGAATAGTGCACGCATCTCGGCGGTCATTTCGGCCCGGCTGGGCGTCGGCCCGACGGCGAAATCGGGCTTGGGCATGGGCTTCAGGATGCGGCGGCCGGCGGCATAGTGGCCGGCATACCAGGCCACCCGGGCGGTCTGGCGGGCGGCGTAGGAGAGTCGATCGAGAGGGGAAACCATGATGGACCCGATTTTGCTCCCGATTATAGCGGCTTTGCGGCGCGCTTGCCCCATCGGGGTCGACCGCTATATTCCGCCCGCCTTTACCGAATCGACATGAAAGCGGCCAGCATGAGCGTTTCTTATACCGGCGCCTACAAGAAGGGCGACATCAAGAAGGTCGTCCTGGCCTATTCCGGCGGTCTCGACACCTCGGTCATCCTGAAGTGGTTGCAGACGGCCTATGGCTGCGAGGTGGTGACCTTCACCGCCGATCTCGGCCAGGGCGAGGAACTGTCGCCGGCCCGCAAGAAGGCGGAGCTGCTGGGCATCAAGCCCGAGAACATCTTCATCGAGGATGTCCGCGAGGAGTTCGTGAAGGACTTCGTGTTCCCGATGTTTCGCGCCAACGCGCTCTACGAGGGCCAGTACCTGCTCGGCACCTCGATCGCGCGGCCGCTGATCGCCAAGCACCAGATCGACCTCGCGCTGAAGACCGGCGCCGACGCGGTGTGTCATGGCGCGACCGGCAAGGGTAACGACCAGGTCCGTTTCGAGCTGTCCTATTATGCGCTGAAGCCCGACATCAAGGTGATCGCGCCGTGGCGCGAATGGGAGCTGACCTCGCGCACCAAGCTGCTCGAGTTCGCCGAGACGCACCAGATTCCGATCGCCAAGGACAAGCGCGGCGAGGCGCCGTTCTCGGTCGATGCCAACCTCCTGCACTCCTCCAGCGAGGGCAAGATCCTCGAAGATCCGTGGGAAGAGGCCGACGAGATGGTCTACCAGCGCACGATCTCGCCCGAGAGCGCGCCGGACAAGGCGACCTATATCGAGATCGAGTTCGAGCGCGGCGACGCGATCGCCATCGACGGCGTGAAGATGTCGCCCGCGACCCTGCTCACCAAGCTGAACGAGCTGGGCAAGGCCAACGGCATCGGTCGCCTCGACCTGGTCGAGAACCGCTTCGTCGGCATGAAGAGCCGCGGCATCTACGAGACGCCGGGCGGCACGATCCTCTACGCCGCCCATCGCGGCATCGAATCGATCACGCTCGACCGCGGCGCCGGCCATCTCAAGGACGAGGTGATGCCGAAGTATGCCGAGCTGATCTACTACGGCTTCTGGTATTCGCCGGAGCGCGAGATGCTGCAGGCGCTGATCGACAAGAGCCAGGAGAATGTCACCGGCACGGTGCGGCTCAAGCTCTACAAGGGCAACACCACGGTCGTCGGCCGCAAGTCGCCCGTGTCGCTCTACTCGATGCAGCATGTCACCTTCGAGGAAGACCAGGGCGCCTACAATCAGCGCGACGCCGAGGGCTTCATCAAGCTGAACGCGCTCAGGCTCCGCCTGCGTGCGCTCGGCCAGGGTGGTCCCAAGAGCTGACCTGACGGGAACGGCGCATGCCATTCGACGACGACGACCAGCGTCGCCTTCCCGGCGGGCGCGGCTCGGGCGAGCGGGCCATCAACCTGCCGCCCGCCGTGCTATGGCTGATCGGCATCAACGTCGCCGTCCATCTGCTGCGCCAGCTTCTCGGCGAGCAGACCGACCAGGAGATCATCCTGCAGTTCGGTCTCATCCCCGCGGTCTACACGACGGACAGCGGCCAGGATCTCTTCTCGCTGCTGGTGGCACCGGTCACCTACCAGTTCGTGCATGGCGGCTGGATGCATCTCGGCATCAACATGCTGACCCTTGCGGCGTTCGGCGCGCCGGTCGAGCGGCTGCTGGGCGTGCGCCGCTTCGTGCTCTTCTATCTCCTGAGCGGTGTTGTCGCCGGTCTCGTGCACATCCTCGTCTATCCCGATTCGCCCGACCCGGTCGTCGGCGCCTCGGGTTCCATCAGCGGCGTCTTCGGCGCCGTGCTGATGCTGATGCGTTACGTCGGCAGCCTGACCTCGCTGCTGCCGGTCGCCGGCATCTGGATCGGCCTCAACGTCTTCTTCGGAATCTTCGGCGGCACGCCGGGTGCAGGCGGCGAATCGGTCGCCTGGGTGGCGCATATCGCGGGCTTCCTGTTCGGGCTCGCGAGTATTCGCTTCTTCACACCACGGATGAGTTAACTCGCTATAGTCGGCGCATGGCCGACAACGGGATCCCGCTCCGTCGCACGCTGGTCGCCAACGCCGTGGCGTTGGCGCCATCCTGGGGCGCGCTCGTCATACTCTTCGGCCTCGGTGAACTGTCGGGCCGGACCGCGCTGATCGCGATGGCCGGCATTGCGGTGGTCACGATCTTCCTGGTTCAGCGCTATCTCGGTTCGCTGGCGAGCTTCGCCCGTTTCGTGGGCGAGCTCTCCGACGAGCGCGAGCCGGTGATGCCGCGCCTCTCCTTCGCGCCGGCGACCGAAGAACTCGCGAGTGCGGCCGCGACGCTCGCGGTCGGCTGGCGGCGCCAGCGCGCGTCGATCGACAATCTGGCGGCGTCTGCCCAGACGATCGTCGACGGTCTTCCCGATCCCCTGGTGTGTCTCGACCGGCAACGCCGCATCGTGCGCACCAACCTTGCCGCGGCCCTGCTGCTGGGCGGTCCGGGCGGTGCCGAGCGCGATGTCTCTACCGTGCTGCGCCAACCGCAGCTCCTCGCTGCGATCGATGCGCTGCTCGAGACCGGACCCGACGGCAATTTCGCGCGGTCCGATCACAGCGCCGTCGAGCTGGTGCTGGCGGGACCACCCGAACTCGACGTCGTGGCGCACCTGCGCCGCCTGCCGCGCGCGGCGGCGGACGGGTCGCTGGCGCTGATCGTATTGCACGACACGACGGCGTTGCGCCGCGCCGAACGGATGCGGGCGGACTTCGTGGCCAATGCCAGCCACGAACTGAAGACGCCGATTGCGGGGCTGGCCGGCTTCATCGAGACGCTGCGCGGCCCGGCGCGGGAGGATACGGCGGCGCGCGAGCGCTTCCTCGGCATCATGGCCGAGCAGGCCGACCGCATGCGCCGCCTGGTCGACGACCTGCTGATGCTGTCGCGGATCGAGCAGCACGAGCATGCGAGGCCCGCCGCCGCCGTCGATCTCGGGCGAGTGCTGCGCTCGGTGCTCGACTTGCTGCAGCTCAAGGCTTCCTCGCGCAAGGTGAAGATCGAGCTCGACCTGCCTTCCGACCTGCCGAACGCCATCGGCGATCGCGACGAACTCATCATCGTGTTCCAGAACCTGATCGACAATGCGGTCAAGTATTCGCGGCCGGCGACGGTCGTTCTCGTCGAGGCGCGGGCATCGGGCACGGATCGTGTGGCGGTGGCCGTCAAGGACGAGGGCGACGGCATTCCGGCGGCGCATCTGCCGCGGCTCACCGAGCGCTTCTACCGCGTCGACACCGCACGCTCGCGCCAGCTCGGCGGCACCGGTCTGGGGCTTGCCATCGTGAAGCATGTAGTCAACCGGCATCGCGGCCGGCTCGACATCCAGAGCACGCCGGGCAAGGGCTCGACCTTCACGGTGACCTTGCCGGCCGCGGTGGGCGCCTGACGGCGCGCTGCAGTCGCTGCGAAACAGCCCGAAAGCGCGCTGTAAGTTTCCCTCCGCATAGTCGTCGCATGACTTCGAAAGCCAGCGAACCGAACGGGATCGTCGTGACGCCCCAAATGATCCGGGCGGGTCTCGACGTGGTGAAATCCTGGCCGTCGCTCGCCGATGGCGAGGCGCTGGCCGCCGCCTATCGGGCGATGGCCGCCGCGGCGCCGCCCGACGGTTCGCCGATGGCCGCCGTTACGCCGACGATGCTGCAGGCCCTGAGGATGCTCGGTCACAAGTAACGCGCGTCACCTCCGCCGCCACCCGGAACAACTTGCGAAGCCTGTGCGTTTCACAGGCGATGAGCATGATCGAAGGCCTCGGGTGGGCGATGGCCACCCAATTCGAACCGCACCGGAAGGGCTTCCTCTACCGGCAGGACCGCAAGGGGCCTCGCATCCCGGTGACTGAAGGCGAATATCGAGCCTTCGTACGGGCCTTCGGCTGGCAGTTCCTGGCGCATGTCGCAGGTTTCATGCTGGCGGTGATCGCCGCCGCGATGCTGACGGCGCGCTTCTATCCCGAAGGCGATGAGACCGGCGGCTTCTTCCTGATGGGCGGCTTGCTGCTCGGGATTGGCGTCACGCTCTACCTGTCGATCAAATGGGCCATGCATGCCCCGACCCGCGCGCTCGCTGGGCGGGCGCCGTTAACGCCGTAGCGCCCTCACGGCGAGCATTGCCGTCGGGATGCCGATCACCAGGCCCGCCGCCGAGGCATAAAAGAGAAAGAACACCAGCGAGAAGATCACCATGCCCGCCGTGCCGCGCTCCGGGACGTTGGGCGCGTCGATCAGTGTGGCAATGACCGCCAGCACGAACAGCAACAGGGACAGCAACGGAAAGCTGAGCGCGGAGAGGGTGACCTGCCATCGCTGCGTTCGCGCCGGCCAGCGCGCGGTCAGCAGCCAAGCCGTGCCGCCGGTCACGGCCATGATGACGGCGATCGAACCCAAGATGTAGAGAGTCACGGCAGTTCCCTGACGATCATCCCCAGTGAACGCGCAAGGCGACCGGTGGTTCACGCAGTGTGACGTTCTTCCCCATCACTGTCTTCGCTCTGTAACTCAAGTGTCGCACGGAAGAAGCCTGCGGCCGGTACCGAGCGTCCGGTGGGGACCGGAGGCAGGATGCTGCGACTGGAAGGCGTGACCAAGAGCTTCGGCGGCAAGCACGCCGTGGACAGCGTTTCGCTGGTCGTTCCGACCGGCCAGATGGTCGGCGTGATCGGTCGTTCCGGCGCCGGCAAGTCGACCCTCCTGCGCATGATCAATCGCCTGGGCGATCCGACCTCGGGCCGCATCCTGTTCGGCGACACCGACGTCACGGCGCTGCGCGGCAAGCCACTGCGTGCCTGGCGTGCGCGCTGCGCCATGATCTTCCAGCAGTTCAATCTCGCCGGCCGCCTCGACGTGCTGACGAACGTCATGATGGGTCGCGCCTTCCACATGCCCGCGACCCGCGCGCTCCTGAAGATGTGGAGTGACGACGAAAAGGCCCAGGCCCTATCGGCACTCGAAAGCCTCGATATGGCGCGGATGGCCGGCCAGCGCGCCGAGACCCTATCCGGCGGCCAGCAGCAGCGGGTGGCCATCGCCCGCGCCCTTATCCAGCAGCCCGAAATCGTCCTCGCCGACGAGCCCATCGCCTCGCTCGACCCGCGCAACACGAAGGTCGTGATGGACGCGCTGCAGCACATCAACCGCCATCTCGGCATCACCGTGATGTGCAACCTCCATAGTCTCGACCTGGCGCGCGGCTATTGCGACCGGCTGGTCGGCATGGCCGGCGGCCGGGTCGTGTTCGACGACGTGCCGGCCGCCCTCACCGAAGCGACCGCCCGCGAGCTCTACGGGCTCGAAGCCGGAGACGTCATGGGCCATGGCATGCCGGCTCCTGCCACGCTGCCGGCCGGCCTGCAGCCCGGCCTCGCGGCCGCCGGTTCCTGATTTTTCAGACGATCGATCTTCATCCAAGGAGAAGAAGTATGCTTACCCGCCGTCACGCCCTGGGCGCTGCCCTCGCTGCCTCGTCGCTCGCCCTCGCTGGCGCCGCCCACGCCCAGTCGTGGAAGAGCGCCTATCCGGAACTCGTGTTTGCCGTGATCCCGGCCGAGAACGCCTCGGGTGTCACCGAGCGCTATGGCCCGTTCATGGAGTATCTCGCCCAGCAGCTCGGCACCAAGGTGACGCTGCGCGTCGCCAACGACTATGCCGCGGTCATCGAGGGCCAGCGCAACGGCTCGATCCACATCGCGGGCTACGGCCCGGCCTCCTATGCCCGCGCGATCGTGACCGGCGTCAAGGTCGAGCCCTTCGCCACGACCGTGAACAATGACGGCACGATCGGCTACTACTCGGTCTTCTACGTGCGCGAAGACAGCCCCTACAAGACGATCGACGATCTCAAGGGCAAGAACCTGGGCCTCGTCGATCCGAACTCAACCTCGGGCAACAACGTCCCGCGCTTCGCGCTGAACAAGCTCAAGCTCAACCCCGAGACCTTCTTCGCCCGCGTGACCTACACCGGCAGCCACGAGAATGCGGTCATCGCGCTCCAGCAGAAGACAGTCGACGTTGCCGCCAACTGGTGGAACGCCGAGAACGACTCGAACCTGACGCGCATGGTCTCCAAGGGCCTGGCCAAGAAGGAAGACTTCCGCATCATCTACAAGTCGGACCTGATCCCGAACTCGCCCTTCGCCTATCTCGCCAGCCTGCCGCTCGACCTGAAAGCCGCCATCTGGAAGGCGTTCGACGAGGCTCCGACCAAGGCGAAGGCTGCGTTCGACAAGCTCTCCGACGGTAAGGATCGCGCCTTCACCAAGGTCGATGCGGCTTCCTATGAGCCGGTCGTCGAGCTGATCAAGTTCATCGACGCGCTGCGCAAGCAGAAGAGCTGATCGGTCCTGGCGGCTCCTTGAGCCTGTCCAGCCTGTGAGCTCGACCGTCGTCCGGCTGCCCGAGGCGCAGTTGAGGCCGCTCATGGCGGCCTACGACGCCTCGGTGCGCAGCCGCCGCAGCCGCACGCTGCTCTTCGCCGCGTGCGTCGCCGCTGCCATGGTGCTGGCCTCGATCTCGGCCGAGGTCTCGCCGCTCAAGTTCATCGAGAACATCCACCGGTTCCCCAGCTACATCATCCGCCTGTTCCATCTCGAGAACGGCCAGCCGGTCTGGACGGATTTCGGCGAGTGGTTCTGGGGCCTGCAGCGCTGGCTGCGACTGCTCGGCGAGACCCTGCTGATGGCCTATGTCGGCACCGTCCTGGGTGCGCTGGCGGCGGCCTGTCTGGCCTTCTTCGCGGCGGCCAATGTCGCGCCCGGCCGCTGGCTGCGCCTGGTCACGCGCCGCTTCTGCGAGCTCTGCCGCACCGTGCCGGAGCTGGTCTTCGCGCTCCTGTTCGTGATCGCCTTCGGCCTCGGGCCGATGGCCGGCGTGCTGGCGGTGGTCATCCATACGCTGGGCGCGCTCGGCAAGCTGTTCGCCGAGGTCGTCGAGAACATCGACATGAAGCCGGTCGAGGGCGTGTCTTCGACCGGAGCGCCGTGGCATGTCGCGATGCGCTTCGGCGCGCTGCCGCAGGTCCTGTCGAACTTCACCAGCTACGCGTTGCTGCGTTTCGAGATCAACGTGCGCGGCGCGGCCGTCATGGGCTTCGTCGGGGCGGGCGGCATCGGCCAGGACCTGATCGAGGCGATCCGCAAGTTCTACTATTCCGACGTCTCGGCGATCCTGGTGATGATCCTGCTCACCGTAGCGATCATCGACAGCTTGACCTCGATGTTGCGCCATCGCCTGATCGGTCTCGAGGGGAAGCACTGATGGACGCCGTGCGCGAGCGCTACCCCGAGCATTTCAAGCGATGGAGCCATCAGCGTCTCGTGATGGCCGGTATCGCAGGCGCCCTGTTCGCGCTCCTGCTGTTCGGCATGGGCGAGCTGGGCTTCTTCGACGGTACGCTGTTCACCGGCATCGGCCGCCTGTTCGAGATCGCCGGGCTCATGCTGCCGCCGGATCCCGGGTCGTGGGCTCATGCCAGGGCCTTTGCCATGGCGTTGATCGAGACGGTGGCCATCGCGCTGCTCGGGACCTTGGCGGCGGCGGTCCTCGCCCTGCCGGTCGGCCTGCTGGCGGCGCGCAACGTCACCGCCCAGCGCATCGTCCGCTTCCTCGCCCGGCGCTCGCTGGACACGATCCGCAGCGTCGACATCCTCATCTGGGCGCTGATCTGGATCAACGTCGTGGGGCTCGGCCCGTTCGCCGGAGCGCTCGCCATCATGACCGCCGACATCGGCAGCTTCGGCAAGCTCTTCTCCGAGGCCATCGAGGCGGCCGACCGCAAGCCGGTCGAGGGTATCGCGTCGGCCGGCGGCAGCCACTTCATGGGCATCCGCTTCGGCATCCTGCCCGAGGTGTTTCCCGTGCTGGCGAGCCAGGTCCTTTACTACTTCGAATCCAACACCCGCTCGGCCACGATCATCGGCATCGTTGGCGCCGGCGGCATCGGCCTGCATCTCGCCGAGGCGATCCGGACGCTGGAACTGCAACAGACCTCGTTCATCATCCTGATGATCCTGGTCACGGTTGCCGCCATCGACGTGGTCTCCAGCCAGCTTCGCTTCGCCATGATCGGCCGGCGCGCAGGGATAGGTAAATGAGTGATGTACCCGCGGAACTGCCTCGTTATGCGCTCTACTATGCGCCCCGCACCGAAGAGGCGCTGGCGGTAGCCTCCAGCCGCTGGCTCGGTCGCAACCCGGATTCGGGCGAGGCACGAGACATCGTGCCGGTCAGCGGCGTATCCCATGAACGGCTCTCGGAGATCGTGGCCGATCCACGGCTCTACGGCTTTCACGGCACGCTGAAGCCGCCGATCGCGCTCGTGGAGGGCGCGACCGAACGCGACTTCCTCGATGCCGTCGGCACCCTCACCGCGACCGAACGCCAGATCGATGTGCCGTCACTGACCTTGGCCGAGGTGCAGGATTTCCTGGCACTGGTGCCGTCGGAGCGGTGCACCGCCCTGCAGGACTTCTCGGATCGCTGCGTGGTGGAGTTCGACGAGTTCCGCCGTCCCGCCGGCGACGCCGAGCTGGCCCGCCGGCGCGCGGCAGGTCTTACGCCGCGGCAGGAGGATCTGCTGCTGCGCTGGGGCTATCCCTATGTTCTCGAGCAGGGCGGCTTCCACCTGACCCTTACAGGCCGGATCACGGATTTGCGCGAACGCGGCACGATCCTCGACGAGCTGCGCCGGCGCTTTGGGGCCTTCGTCGACCGCCCGCTGGCCGTACGCGACCTCTGCGTTTTCCGTCAGCCGGCGCCGGGCCGGCCCTTCACGGTGCTGGCGCGGTTCAGGCTTGGCGGAGGACGGAGGCTGGCCACCCAAGTCTGGCGAGCAGCCTAACGAAGGAAGCAGCGGCTTCGTCGACCGTGCTGTCGTTGACGATCGTCACCAGGCGCGGGTCGTCGATATCGTAGGCATCGGCACGCTGGAGCCGCTCCGCCGCCTCGACGGCGGATTCCCGACCGCGGCCGGCGAGACGCTGCTTCAGCCGTTCGGCAGGCGCCGTGATCAGGACGGGCCGCGCCTGCGAATCGAGGCCGCCTGTCCGCAGGAAATGGTCGCGAGAGCCGCTCACCACGACGGTCATGCCGGCCGCCCGCCAGTCGTGGATCTCGCGGCCGACGGCGTAGTCGTTGCCGTGGGCGTGCCAGTGATAGGCGAACAGGCCGTAGGCGCGGCGGGTGGCAAACTCCTCGCGCGTGACCGCCACGTGGTTTTCACCGCCGATATCTGCCGGCCGGGTGATGTAGCGATGGGCGAAGACCACGGGGGCCTCGGGCGGCAACAGGGTACGGGCGCGGCCGAGAATGGAATCCTTGCCGGCGCCGGACGGCCCCATGACGTAGATCAGCGCGCCTTCCACGGTGGTCCTTCCTCGCTTCAGACCACGCGCTCGCCCTGGCGCCACACGGCGCGCACGACGGCGGCGCCGTCGACGGTGCGCACGCGCACCAGGTCGGCGCGGCGCTCGGGCGCGATCTCGCCGCGGTCGCCGAGACCCACGGCGCGCGCGGGATTGAGCGTCGCCAGCCGCACCGCCTGCGGCAGCGATATGCCGATGCCGGACGAGGGCAGCTTGAACACGCTTTCCATCAGGCTCGCCGGCACATAATCCGACGACAGGATGTCGACATGGCCCGCCCGCAGCAGGTCGATGGCCGCGATGTTGCCGGAGTGCGATCCGCCCAGGACGAAGTTGGGCGCGCCCATCAGCACGGCGAGGCCGGCCTCGCGCGAGGCGCTGGCCGCTTCGTGCGTGGTCGGGAATTCGGCGATGGTCATGCCGTTGGCGACGGCTTCCTGGACATGGCCATGGGTCGCGTCGTCATGGCTGGCGATCGGCAGGGCGCGGGCCTGGGCGCGGCTGACGATCTCGCTGCGATGCTTCGCGGCATTGCGGTGATGAAGCGCGGTGACGTGGATCGAGAATTCCTCGAACTGCGCATCGGTCATCGAATACTTGCCCTTGTAGTATTCCTTCAGCTTCTCCGGATCGAGGAACTGGCGCTGGCCGGGCGTATGGTCGTTGATCGACACCAGGCCGACCAGCGGCAGATCGATCCACTTGTCGACGGCTTCGACGGCATCGTCGGCCGTGATCTCGCAGCGCAGGTGGATGCGGTGCTCGGCGCGCGTCATGCGCCGGTCGCTGGCGGCGCATACCGCCTCGATCATGCGCTCGCGGTTCTGCACCCTGTCCGACTTGCCGTGGACGTCGCCCAGCGCCAGCGAGTCGAACACCGTCGTGATGCCGGCGGCGCTGACCTGGGTGTCGTGCGCCATGACCGCCGAAACGCTCGGCCATTTCACGCCCGGTCGCGGGGCGAAGTGCTTCTCCATGTTGTCGGTGTGCAGCTCGACCAGGCCCGGCACGAGGTAGTCGCCTTCCAGGTCGACCGCGCCCGCGGCGTGGGATCGCTCCGTGTCGATTTCGGCGATGCGGCCGTCGCACACGACGACGGTGCCGTCGAACTCCGCATCGGCGGTGACGACGCGTGCGTTGGTCAGGATGGTCTCGAGGCTCATGCGGAAACTCCGGGGGAAACGCCGGCCGGGGAGGCGGGGGGAAGCACTTCATGGACCCGCGTCGCGACCGCATCGCGCACGTCGGTGTCGTGGAAGATGCCGACGATGGCGGCGCCGGCGTCGCGGCGCTGGCAGATCAGCTCGACCACGCCGTCGCGATTGGCGGTGTCGAGCGAGGCGGTCGGCTCGTCGAGGAGCAGGATCGGATAGTCGACGACCAGCGAGCGGGCGATGTTGACCCGCTGCTGCTCGCCGCCCGAGAAGGTCGCGGGCGGCAATGCCCACAGGCGCGCCGGGATGCCGAGCATGCCCAGCAGGAACTCGGCCTTGTGGCGCGCTTCCACGGCATCGGTGCCACGCCGGTGCAGCGGCTCGGCTACGAGATCGACGGCGGAGACGCGCGGGATCACGCGCAGGAACTGGCTGACGAAGCCCATGGTGCGATGGCGCACGTCGAGCACGGTGCGCGGCTCGGCTCCGACCAGCTCGGTCCACTCATCGTCCTGGCGCACCCGGATCGAGCCCGTGTCGGCGCGATAGTTGCCGTAGAGCGAGCGCAGCAGCGTGCTCTTGCCGGCACCGGACGGGCCGACCAGCGCCAGGCATTCGCCGGGCGACACGGAAAGCGACACGTCGCGCAGCACCGGCAGCGCCAGGTCGCCCTGGGCATGGACGACGAAGGATTTGCTGAGGCCGCAGACGCGGAGGGCGGGCTGGGAGGAGATCATGTCCGTCACACCGGCAGGATCGAGGCGACGAGCATCTGGGTGTAGGCGTGCTGCGGATCGTCGAGCACCTGGTCGGTCAGGCCCTGCTCCACGACCATGCCGCCCTGCATCACCATCAGCCGGTGCGTCAGCAAACGCGCGACGCCGAGATCGTGGGTCACCAGCACGGCCGACAGATGCAGCCCTTCGACCAGGCCGCGCAGCAGGTCGAGGATGCGCGCCTGCACCGAGACGTCGAGGCCGCCGGTCGGCTCGTCCATGAAGACGAGGCGCGGATTGCTCACCAGGTTGCGTGCGATCTGCAGGCGCTGGCGCATACCGCCGGAATAGGTCGTCGGCCGGTCGTCGAGCCGGTCGGCATCGATCTCGACTCGTGCCATCCAGTCGGTGGCCTCACGGCGGATCTCGCCATAGTGGCGCGCGCCCACCGCCATCAGCCGCTCGCCGATGTTGGCGCCGGCGCTGACGCCCATGCGCAGGCCTTCGCGCGCATCCTGGTTCACGAAGCCCCATTCGGTGCGCGCCAGCAGACGGCGGCGTGCCTCGGAGAGACGATGCACGTCCACGGTGCCGGCGGAGTGCGTTGCGTAGGCGACCGAGCCGCCGTCGGGCACGAGCCGTCCGGCCAGGCAATTGAGCAAGGTCGTCTTGCCCGAACCCGATTCGCCCACGATGCCCAGCACCTCGCCGGGCCACAGGTCGAAGCTCACGTCGCGGCAGGCGATGCGGCCGCCGAAGCGCTTGGTGACGCCGCGGGCGGAGAGGAGCGGGACGCTCATCGCCGGCTCTCGCAGTAATCCGTGTCGGAGCAGACGAACAGGCGCTTGCCGGCATCGTCGACGATCATCTCGTCAAGGAAGCTTTCCTTGGAGCCGCAGAGCGCGCAGCACTCGCTCCAGGTCTCGATCTCGAACGGATGGTCGTCGAAATCGAGGCTTTTCACCGGCGTGTAGGGCGGCACGGCATAGATGCGCTTCTCGCGCCCCGCGCCGTAGAGCTGAAGTGCGGCGCTGCGGTCGAGCTTGGGATTGTCGAACTTCGGGATCGGCGAGGGGCTCATGATGTAGCGCCCGTTCACCATCACCGGATAGTTGTAGGTCTTGGCGATGCGGCCGTGGCGGGCGATGCTTTCGTAGAGGCTCACCTGCATGACGCCGTATTCGGACAGCGCATGCAGCGTCCGCGTCTCGGTCTCGCGCGGCTCCAGCATGCGCAGCGGCTCGGGGATCGGCACCTGGAAGACCAGGATCTGGCCGTCGCTGAGCGGCGTCTCGGGTACGCGATGCCGCGTCTGGATGATGGTGGCTTCTTCCGTGTGCGTCGTGGTGGCGACGTCGGCGACCTTGGCGAAGAAGCGGCGGATCGAGACGGCGTTGGTCGTGTCGTCGGCGCCCTGGTCGATCACCTTCAGCGTGTCGTCGCGGCCGATGATGGCGGCCGTCACCTGGATGCCGCCGGTGCCCCAGCCATAGGGCAGCGGCATCTCGCGGCCGCCGAACGGAACCTGATAGCCCGGCACCGCCACCGCCTTCAGAATGGCGCGGCGGATCATCCGCTTCGTCTGCTCGTCGAGATAGGCGTAGTTGTAGGCGCCGTCCTGCTGAGGCGCGTTCGGGATCGTCGTGTCGGGCATGGCTTACTCCGCCGCCTGGCTGAGCGCGGCCTGTTCGCGGCGCTTCTCGACTTCGGCGCGCAGCGTTCGCACCACCACGAGTTCGGATTGGAAATCGACGTAGTGCGGCAGCTTGAGGTGCTGCACGAAGCCCGAGCCCTCGACGTTGTCGCTGTGGGCCAGCACGAACTCCTCGTCCTGCGCAGGCGAGGTCGCGGCCTCGCCCAGCTCGTCGGCGCGGAGCGCGCGGTCGACCAGCGCCATGGCCATCGCCTTGCGCTCGGCATGGCCGAAGGCCAGGCCATAGCCGCGCGTGAACTGCGGCGGCACGTCGTGGGAGCCCGCGAACTGGTTGACCATGTCGCACTCGGTCACTTCGATCTCGCCGATCTCGATGGCGAAGCCCAGCTCCTCCGGCACGAACGACACCGGCACATGGCCGTAGCGGATCTCGCCGACGAAGGGATGGTTATTGCCGTAGCCGCGCTGCGTCGAATAACCGAGCGCCAGCAGGAAGCCCTCGTCACCGCGCGCCAGGTTCTGCAGGCGCAGTGGCCGCTCGGCCGGCAGCACCAGCGGCTGGCGCGTCAGGTCAGGCGCTTCGGCGTCGCCGCGGGCGGGTGGCGGCTCGAGCAGGCCGTCGCGCTGCAGGATGTCGCCGACCCTCGGCAGCGCGTGCGTGGCATCGGCCGGCGCCGTCGGCGCCTCGGGGCGTTCGCCGGACGCGGCCAGCGAGAAGTCGAGCAGGCGGTGGGTGTAGTCGTAGGTCGGTCCCAGCACCTGCCCGCCCGGCACGTCCTTGAAGGTCGAGGAGATGCGACGCTCCGCCACCATGCGCGTCGTATCGAGCGGCTCCGATGCGCCAAAGCGCGGCAGGGTCGTGCGATAGGCGCGCAGCAGGAAGATCGCCTCGATGAGATCGCCGCGCGCCTGCTTGATCGCCAGGGCCGCGAGGCTCCGGTCGTAGCAGGAGCCCTCGGTCATCACGCGATCGACGGCGAGACCGAGCTGCTGGTCGATCTGTTCGAGCGACAACTCGGCGACATCGCGGTCGCCACGGCGCTTGTCGGCCACGAGATCCAGCGAATGGGCGATGGCGGTCTCGCCGCCCTTGACCGCGACATACATGTCAGGCCTCCACGGCGATGCTGCGCGGCAGCGCGACGAGGCGGGATCCCGAGGTGAAGACGAGATCGACGCCGCAGGGAAAGAGCGCGTGGTTGGCGGTCCAGGCGGACCAGAAGTCTCGGCCAAGGCCTTCGATGGCGACGCGCGCTTCGCCGTCGATGCCGGGCCCGCGCCAGGTGCAGACCGGCCCGTCCTCGAGCGAGGGGACCTCGATCACCACCGTTGCGGCGCGGTCGGGATAGGTGTCGGTCCCGATGGCGAAGCCGGCAAAGGGTTCGCCGCCGCCGCCGATGATCACGGCAAAGGTCGCGGCCTCACGCGCCTGCACGATCGTCGCGCCGGCATGGAAGCGCAGGAAGTCGCGAACCTCCTGCCGGTCCAGTCCAGCTTCGATCCAGAGCGGTGTCTCGCGGTCGGCGAAGGTCAGCAGGAAGGCGATAGCGGCCGGGCTGAGCGTGCCCGGACCAGCCGGTGCGTCGCGAAGCTCGACGATGCGGCCGGGATAGGAGAAGGCGTCGAGGACGCCACGGAACAAGCGTTGCGCGTCGTGCGACGGATCGGCGAGGCCGGGGGCCAGCAGCGTGTTCATGAGCCGGCCTCGCGGGCGACGGTGAAGAAATCCACTCGGGTGGCGGCGGCGCGCGCGGCGATCAGGCGATGACGGGCCTCGGCTTCCTGCTCGAGCGGCGCGATGAGCTCGGCTTCAAGCCGTTCCGTCCAGTCGGCACGCTGGCCCAGCGCGTCGATCGCGGCGACGGTCTCCGCGTGGCGCGCATCGCGGCCGCCGACATAACCGAAGCCCATCTCGCCGCTGTCGAGGCGCACCGCGGCGCGCGTCACCGTCATCTCGCCGGCACAGAACGGCGCGCCGGTGCCCGATATGCGGCCCTGCACCATGACGAGCCCGATCTCGGGCCGGCGCAGGACGGTGTAAGCGGGCGTGGGACCGATCGCCTGCCAAAGCGTTTGCAGATGTGCGCCCGGCGCTTTCGCGAGAAGCGAAAGCCATCGGCGCCGACGCTCGACCGACGAATTGAAAGACATGGGGCGCTCTTGAAAGAGGCGCACCATCCAGTTGCTGCGTTACCGTTCCGAGGGCGTGGCGTTAAGTTCTTGTGACAGTGGGTAGTCTTATCCTCGGATATCTAACTCATTGATCTGAATTGGATATTTTCTACAGCGCGAGTGAGATTCACTGCGACAGGTCGTCCTTGTAACCGGATTGTCATATATTCGTCATAGGAGAGAGACGTACGGCTCCTAGATGACGGTCGCTTCGAAATTCACACGAAGGAGAACCCCGTGAACCTGACCAAGATCGTCCTCGCGACAGCTTTCGCGCTGTCCCCGGCGGCCGCCCATGCCATCGACATTTCCGGCGCCGGCGCGTCCTTCCCCTACCCGATCTACGCCAAGTGGGCGGACGCCTACAAGAAAGAGACCGGCAACGGCCTCAACTACCAGTCGATCGGCTCGGGCGGCGGCATCAAGCAGATCAAGTCCAAGACCGTGACCTTCGGCGCCACGGATGCGCCGCTCACGGGCAAGGACCTGGAAGAGTCGGGTCTCGTGCAGTTCCCGATGGTGATGGGTTCGGTGACGCCGGTCGTCAATCTCGAAGGCGTCAAGCCGGGCGAGCTGGTGCTCGATGGCCCGACGCTGGCCAACATCTATCTCGGCCAGATCAAGAGCTGGGACGATGCGGCGATCGCCAAGCTCAACCCCAGCCTCAAGCTGCCGAAGCAGGCCATCGTGCCGGTGCGTCGCTCGGACGGGTCGGGCACGACCTACAACTTCGCTTACTACCTGGCCGAGGTGAGCCCGGACTGGAAGACGAAGGTCGGCGTCAGCACGGCGCTGCAGTGGCCGGTGGGCATCGGCGCCAAGGGCAATGAAGGCGTGGCCGGCAACGTGGCGCAGACCAAGGGCTCGATCGGCTATGTCGAGTATGCCTACGCCAAAGAAAACAAGATGATCTTCACCAAGATGATCAACAAGTCGGGCAAGGCTGTCGCCCCGGGCTCGGATACGGTGCAGGCCGCCGCGGCGAATGCCGACTGGAAGTCGCAGCCGGGCTTCGGCGTGATCCTGGCCAACCAGTCCGGCGACCAGTCCTGGCCGATGGCGGCCGCGACCTGGATCCTGATGTACAAGAAGCCGGAGAAGCCGGCGGAGTCGGCTGAGGCCTTGAAGTTCTTCGCCTGGGCCTATGCCAAGGGCGGCGCCCTGGCGGACTCGCTCGACTACGTGTCGATGCCGGCCAACGTCGTGGGCGACATCCAGAAGATGTGGCAAGCCGAGATCAAGGGCGCGGACGGCAAGCCGCTGTACTCGCCGACCAACTAAGATCGTGATGGGGGCGGGTGGCGACACCCGCCCTTCATTCTTGGGGAGTTGAATGGCTTCGGGGGAACGGGACGTGAGTGAAGTTGCACTAAAGGGCGCCAGCGCGCCGGCGGCGGCATCTGCCTCGCGGGCGGCCGTGCTGCGACGCCTCAGACTGACAGACTCGATATTCCATGGGCTGACGCGCGGCGCATCGCTCGCCGTGCTCGCCCTGCTGAGCGGCGTCATCATCGCCCTCATCGTCGGCGCGGCTCCCGCGCTCGGCACCTTCGGCTTCGGCTTCCTGTTCGACGAATCGTGGAACCCGGTGACCGAGCGGTTCGGCGCGCTGGCGCCGATCTTCGGCACCCTCGTCACTTCGTTCATCGCCATGCTGATCGCGGTGCCGGTCGGCCTGATGGTCGCCTTCTTCCTCACCGAACTCTGCCCGAAGATGCTGCGGCGCCCGATCGGCATCGCCATCGAACTGCTCGCCGGCATCCCCAGCATCATCTACGGCATCTGGGGCCTGTTCGTGTTCGCGCCGTTCTTGCAGCAGTACGTGCAGCCGCTGTTCATCGATACCTTCGCCAACGTGCCGGTCCTGTCGACCCTGTTTGCGGGCCCGCCCTACGGCATCGGCATGTTCACCGCCGGGCTGATCCTGGCGATCATGGTGCTGCCCTTCGTGACCTCGATCTCGCGCGACGTGTTCGACGCGGTGCCGCCGGTCCTCAAGGAAGCCGCCTACGGCGTCGGCTGCACGACCTGGGAAGTGTTCCGCTACGTCGTCCTGCCGTTCACGCGGGTGGGCGTCATCGGCGGCTTCATGCTGGGACTGGGCCGCGCCCTCGGCGAGACGATGGCCGTCACCTTCGTGATCGGCAATGCCCATCACATCTCGGCCTCGCTGTTCGCGCCCGGCACGACGATCTCGGCCTCGATCGCCAACGAATTCACCGAGGCGGTGGGTGATCTCTACACCTCGTCGCTGATCGCCCTCGGCCTCATCCTCTTCTTCATCACCTTCATCGTGCTGGCGATCGCGCGCTACATGCTGCTGCGCCTGCAGCGGCAGGGGAAGTAAAGTCATGGCCACCACCGCATCCAAGACGGCAGCCATGGACAGCCCGCTCTATGCCGGCCGCCGCCGCCGCAACACCATCGCCAAGGGCCTGGCCTATGCCGCCACGGCCTTCGGCCTGGGCTGGCTGGTTCTCATCCTCGGCGTACTGCTCTACCAGGGCATCGGCGGCCTCTCGCTCGCCGTGTTCACCGAGAACACGCCGCCGCCAAACGCTGCGGGCGGCCTGCTCAACGCGATCGTGGGCAGCATCGTGATGACCTTGCTGGCGGTGGTGATCGGCACGCCGATCGGCATCCTCGCCGGCACCTACCTCGCCGAGTACGGCCGCCACGACAAGCTCTCGAGCGTGGTGCGCTTCATCAACGACATCCTGCTCAGCGCACCGTCGATCGTGATCGGCCTGTTCGTCTACGAGATCCTGGTGGCGCCGGTTGGCCACTTCTCGGGATGGGCCGGTGCCGTCGCGCTGGCCGTGATCGTGATCCCCGTCGTCGTGCGCACGACCGAGGACATGCTCACCCTGGTGCCCGACACGCTGCGTGAGGCGGCCGCCTCGATCGGCCTGCCGCGGGCCCATATGATCGTCCGCATCGCCTATCGCGCCGCCCAGGCGGGCATCGTGACCGGCGTCCTGCTGGCCGTCGCCCGCATCAGTGGCGAGACCGCGCCGCTGCTGTTCACCGCGTTGAACAACCAGTTCTTCAGCATGAACATGAGTGCGCCGATGCCGAGTCTTCCGGTCGTCATCTTCCAGTTCGCCCTGTCGCCCTATGCCGAATGGCAGAAGCTCGCCTGGACTGGCGCGCTCCTGATCACCGTCACTGTGCTGGGACTCAGCGTCCTGGCCCGTTCGCTCACCTCGTCGAGGAAATCCTGATGTCCATGCAATCCAACGACGCGCCGAGCGTCGCCGTTCCCGTCGCAACGCACGCCAAGCTCGACGTCTCGAAGCTGACGCCCAAGATCTCGATCAAGAACCTCGAGTTCTTCTACGGCGACAGCCGGGCCCTCAAGGGCATCACCATGTCGCTCTACGCCAACAAGGCGACGGCGTTCATCGGACCCTCGGGCTGCGGCAAGTCCACCCTGCTGCGCATCCTGAACCGCATGTATGACCTGTACCCCGGCCAGAAGGCGACCGGCGACGTGATGTTCGACGGCGACAACCTGCTGCGCGACGGCCAGGACATCAACCTGCTGCGCGCGCGCATCGGCATGGTCTTCCAGAAGCCGACGCCGTTTCCGATGTCGATCTACGAGAACATCGCCTTCGGCATCCGTCTCTACGAGAACCTGCCCAAGTCGGAACTCGACGGCCGGGTCGAGCACGCGCTGCGCCGCGGCGCGCTGTGGGACGAGGTCAAGGACAAGCTGAATGCCAGCGGCCAGAGCCTGTCGGGCGGCCAGCAGCAGCGCCTCTGCATCGCCCGCACCGTTGCGGTGAAGCCGGAGGTCATCCTGTTCGACGAGCCGTGCTCGGCGCTCGATCCGATCTCGACCGCGAAGATCGAGGAGCTGATCGACGAGCTGAAGCAGGACTACACGATCGTGATCGTGACCCACAACATGCAGCAGGCCGCCCGCGTCTCCGACTTCACCGCTTTCATGTACCTGGGCGAGCTGGTCGAGTTCGGTGCGACGGCCACGCTGTTCACCACCCCGACCGACAAGCGCACCCAGGCCTACATCACCGGCCGGTTCGGCTGAGCGACCAAGAGAACGAGAAGAAGGGACAGACCATGCCCGAACATACCCTGAAGCGGTTCGACGAGGAGCTGGAGCGGCTGAGCGCCACGATCAGCGAGATGGGCGGCCTGACGGAAAGCCAGCTCGCACAGGCGTTGCGCGCCCTGCGCGACCGCGACACCGAGATCGCCGAGAAGGTGATCGTCGACGATCCCCGCGTCGACGCGCTCGACACCGAGGTGCAGGAGCAGACCGTGCGGCTGCTGGCCCTGCGCCAGCCGATGGCGGTCGACCTGCGGGTCATCCTGTCGTCGATCAAGATCGCGGCGGCGCTCGAGCGCATCGCCGACTATGCCAAGAACACCGCCAAGCGCAGCATCGTGCTGAGCCACGCCACGGCGCCCGGCGCGGCGATTGCCGGCATCGAGCGGCTGGGCCGGCTGGTGCGCACCGCTCTCAAGGACGTGCTCGACGCCTTTGCCCAGGGCGACGTCGCCAAGGCCCGCGATGTGTGGGAGCGCGACGAGGAGATCGACCAGGTCTACACCGGCCTGTTCCGCGAGCTGCTCACCTACATGATGGAGGATCCGCGCACGATCACCGCGTGCACGCATCTCATGTTCATGGCCAAGAACATCGAGCGCGCCGGCGACCACGTCACCAACATCGCCGAGCTGGTGAGCTTCCGCACGACCGGTCACGGCTTCGACGACGTCCGGCCGAAGGGCAGCGCGGCGATCTACGCGACGACCGGCGCCGAGACAGGCGCCACGCCGTGAGCATGGTAGCCACCAGCCCCGCGCGCCGCGACGCGCACACGTCCTCGGTGAAGCCGCACGTGCTGGTCGTCGAGGACGAGACGGCGCTGGTCGAGCTGCTGCGCTACAATCTCGAACAGTCGGGCTTCAAGGTCGCCGTCGCCTATGACGGCGAGGAGGCCCTGCGCTCCGTGCAGGAGGATGTGCCCGACCTCATCCTGCTCGACTGGATGCTGCCGCTGATGTCGGGCATCGAAGTCTGCCGCCAGCTGCGCCGCCAGACGTCGACCGCCAACGTGCCGATCATCATGCTGACGGCACGCGGCGAGGAGGGCGATCGTGTGCGCGGCCTCGATGCCGGCGCCGACGATTACGTCTCGAAGCCCTTTTCGCCCACGGAGCTGGTGGCCCGCATCCGCGCCGTGTTGCGCCGCATCCGGCCGGCACTCGCGGATGAGGCCCTGTCCTACGCCGATATCGTCATGGATCTCGTGGCGCATCGCGTGACGCGGGGCGGCAAGGCGCTCCATCTCGGGCCCACCGAGTTCCGCCTGCTGCGCCACTTCATGGAGCATCCCGGCCGCGTCTTCTCGCGCGAGCAGCTCCTCGATTCGGTGTGGGGCAAGGACGTCTACGTCGAGGCCCGCACGGTCGACGTCCACATCCGGCGCCTGCGCATCGCGCTGAACGGCGAGAACCATGCCGATGTCATCCGCACCGTCCGCGCTGCGGGTTACGCGCTCGATTCGACTCCCGGCTGACCGGCACCGCCGGGTTTTCCACATGGTCGGTAACGGGCCTGTAGCGTCCGGCACCTAGACAGGGTGTGCCCGTTCCCTGCAGGCATCCCACGCCCCGCTCCCCGGAACGGGCCGGTTCCCCGGCTCGGAGATCACCGCAGCCGATTTACTGACCCCTCCTTCCCTCAGGAAGGAGGGGTTTCTTTTTCGAAGTGGCGCCGCACGATCATCGCCAGCACGAGCGCCGGCAGGCCGAGCAGCGCGGTGTAGACGAAGAAGATCGAATAGCCGGTGAAGGTGGTCGCCGTGAAATCGGCGTAGCCACCGAACGGGTAGGTGGTTGCGAACTCGGCCTGCAGCTTGTCGACGACCCATCCCGACGAGCCGCCCAGAAACTTGCCGGGCAGGGTCATGATCGAGGTGAAGAGCGCATATTGGGTCGCCGTGTAGGCCGTATTGGTCAGGCCCGACAGGAAGGCGATGAAGATCGAGCCCGACATGCCGCCGACCAGGTTGTCGACGCTGATCGCGATGGTGAGGATCATGAGGTCGGGCTGGCCGACCCAGGCGAGCCACGAGAAGGTGAGATTGCTTGCCGCGATCAGGAAAACCGCCGGCGCCAGCAGCCGCGCCGCGCCCATGCGGAAGACCAGGGCGCCGCCCAGCAGGGCGCCGAGGATCGTCATGACGAAGCCGAAGATCTTGGAGACGTCGGCGATCTGGTCCTTGCTGAAACCCATGTCGATGTAGAACGGGTTGGCCATCACGCCCATGGCAATGTCCGACAGCCTGAACAGGCCGATGAACAGCAGCAGCAGGACCGCCATCCAGCGGAAGCGTGCGAAGAAGTCGACGAACGGGCAGATGATGGCGCCATAGACGAAGATGAGCGCCTTGCGAGCCCAGCCGGGCATGTTCCCGAGCCCCGCGGCGAAGGTGGCGACCTTGCCTTCGAGTTCGGTCGTTCCGGCGGTGGCGCGCCGCTCCGGCTCCGAGATCAGGAGGGTCGTCACGATGCCGACCAGGCCGAGCGCCGCCATCGTCTGGTAGGCCGCCGTCCATGAGACGAACTGTGCCACGTAGAGCGCACCCGCGCCGGCCGCGAGGACGGCGACGCGATAGCCGAGCTGGTAGGTCGCGGCGGTCGCTCCCTGCAGGCTCGCATCGGTCGCCTCGATGCGGCAGGCATCGAGGGCGATGTCCTGCGTTGCCGAGGAGAAGGCCACGACCAGCGCGAACACGACCATCCACCACAGGTCGGTGCGCGGGTCGCAGAACGCCATGGCGAGCAGGCCGCCCGAGATCCCGCTCTGCGCCAGCAGCATCCAGGAGCGGCGCCGGCCCAGCCAGCGCGTGAGCAGCGGCAGCGGCACGCGATCGACGACCGGCGACCACACGAACTTGAAAGAGTAGGTGATGCCGATCCAGCTGATGAAGCCGATGGCGGTCCGGCTGATGCCGTATTCGCGCAGCCACGCCGACAGCGTCGAGAAGACCAGCAGGAAGGGCAGCCCGGCCGAGAAGCCGAGGAACAGGAACTGGATGACGCGCGGGTGGCGGTAAGTCGCGAGCGACTCCCGCCAGCCCTTCGCCTGGGCTGCGCTCATGACGCCCTCCGGCCCAGCGATGTTGGAGGAAGAGAAGGATCCCTCACTTCGTTCGGGATGACACTGCTTTCTGCATCGGCGCACTGCGCCAATTCCAGCAATGTTGTCATCCCGAACGTAGTGAGGGATCCTTGATTCAGGGCGCAGGTCGTCAAATCAGGCCCTTGAGCGCCTGCTCGGGCCGCGCACCGACATGAGAGATGACCTCGGCCGCCGCGATGCCGCCCAGCCGCGCACATTCGGCCAGCGGCTTGCCGTGGGTGAAGCCGAACAGGAAGCCCGCGGCGTAGAGATCGCCGGCTCCGGTCGTGTCGACGACTTTGGAAACCGGGGCCGCCGGGACCTCATAGGTCTCGCTGCCCTTGATCACGACCGAGCCCTTCTCGCTGCGCGTGAGGGCGGCGATCTTGGCCTCCTTGCGGGTGGCCTCGAGGGCCTCCTCGAAGGTCTCGACCTGGTAGAGCGCTTTGATCTCGGCTTCGTTGCCGAACAGGATGTCGACCTTGTCGCGGATCAGGTCGCGGAACTCCTCGCGGTAGCGATGGACGCAGAAGGAATCCGACAGGGTGATGGAGACCTTGCGGCCGGCGGCGCGGGCGGCGTCGAAAGCCTTGAGCACCGCCTGCTTGGCGGCCGGCGCGTCCCACAGATAGCCCTCGACATAGGTGACCTGCGCCGAGGCGACGAGCTTGGTGTCGATATCGGCCGGTCCCAGGCCCGTGCAGGCTCCGAGATAGGTGTTCATGGTGCGCTGGGCGTCGGGCGTCACCAGGATCAGGCAGCGCGCCGTCGCCGGGCCTTCCGTCGCGGCAGGCGTCGCGAAGGACACGCCGGTCGCCTTGAGGTCGTGGCCGAACACCTTGCCGAGCTGGTCGTTGCGCACCTTGCCAATATAGGCGCCCTTGCCGCCGAACGAGGCGATGCCGGCCATCGTGTTGCCGCAGGAACCACCCGACACTTCGACCCCGGGGCCCATGCCGTCGTAGAGCTGCTCAGCGCGCGCCTCGTCGATCAGCATCATGCTGCCCTTCACTAGGCCGTGCTTGCCGAGGAAGGCTTCGTCGGAGCGCGCGATGACGTCGACGATGGCGTTGCCGATTCCCAGCACGTCGAAGGGGGCGGATGTCATGAAATCTCCCACAGGATCACAGTGATACCAGGTGCATGCCCGGCTTCGTCTCTTCCAGCAAGGTCACGATGCCGGCGACCGTGAACGGCACGTCGGCTCGAAGACTCGCGCGATAGATGTCGAGCGACCGCAGGCCCATTTCGCACACGATCACGCGCGCGCCAAGCTCGACGCAGGCCTGCAGCAGCGTCTCGAAATCGCCGACGCCCCGCGCGCGGTTTGCCGCGTCGCGTTCCCAGTCGCGCAAGCGTGGCGGCGAGCCCTGCAGGGCGCGGATGCCGCCCATGGTGAGGAACAGGACGGCCGGCTTGTTGACGGCGAGCGCCGCCGCCGCGAGGGCGAGGCCGTAATGGACGCTCTCGTAGTCGTCGGAGCGCAGGATGACCGAAAGACCGCCTTCGCTCATGGCGCTGCTCCCGAGACGCCGCAGGTCGGACAGCCGGGGCGCTTGGTGACGGACAGCGTCTCGAAGGAGGCATTGAGCGCGTCGTAGAGCAGGAGCGAACCCGAGAGCGAGCGGCCGACGCCCAGGATCTCCTTCACGACCTCGGTGGCCTGCAGGGTGCCCAGCGTGCCGGCCAGCGCGCCCAGCACGCCGGCCTGCGCACAGCTCGGCACGGCATCCTCGGACGGCGCGACCGGGAACACGCAGCGCAGGCAGGGATGTCCGGGCCCCTGCCAGGCCTTGTAGGTCGAGATCTGGCCGTCGAAGCGCAGGATCGCCGCGGCGACCAGCGTCTTGCGCAGGCGGAAGCAGACGTCGTTCAGCAGGTAGCGCGTCGCGAAGTTGTCGCTGCCGTCGGCCACGATGTCGTAGCCGGCGATGACGCGCTCGGCATTGTCGGCGGTGAGGCGCTCGTCATGGGTCTGCACGCTCACTTCGGGATTGATCTCTTCCAGCGCGCGGCGTGCGCTTTCGACCTTGGAAATACCGACGTCGGACGTGCGGTGAATCACCTGCCGCTGCAGGTTCGAAAGATCGACCGTGTCATGGTCGATCACACCCAGGGTGCCGATTCCGGCCGCGGCGAGGTACTGCAGGAGGGGTGCGCCGAGGCCGCCCGCGCCAACGACCAGCACCTTCGCCGCGATCAGCTTCGACTGGCCGACGCCGCCGATCTCGGCCAGCACAATATGTCGCGCGTAACGGCGGATCTGCGTTTCCGACAGGTCAGGTAGCGACGTCATGGTCCGCTTATAGCATGGCGAGACGCCATGGATGCCTGTAGAGCCGCCGCGCAATGAATACCACGACTCGCCCGACGCTGACGCCGCTCCTCCTCGCGGTGCTCGCGCTGTTGTCGGCCTTCACCCCGCTTTCGATCGACATGTACCTGCCGGCCCTGCCGGTGATCGCGGTCGACCTCCGATCGTCGGCCGGCGACATCCAGCTCACTTTGTCGGCCTTCATGATCGCCTTCGGCGTGGGCCAGATCTTCTATGGCCCGGCGGGCGACCGGTTCGGCCGCCGCCCGGTCATCCTGGTCGGCCTGGTGGTCTACATGCTGGCGAGCATCGGTTGTGCGTTTGCCGCGGAGGCAGGCCATCTCATCGCGCTCCGTTTCCTGCAGGGCCTCGCCGCCTGCGGCGGCGTCGTGCTGGCGCGTACGATGGTCCGCGACCTCGCCGAAAAGGATCATGCCGCGCGCGCCATGTCGCTCATGATGGCCTGCACCTCCATCGCACCGATGCTGGCGCCGGTGATCGGCGGCCAGGTGATGTGGTTTGCCGGCTGGCGCGCGATCTTCTGGGTGCTGGCGTCCGCCGGCGTGATCGCCTTCGTCGTCGCGTGGTTCCATCTGCCCGAGACGTTGAAGCCGGAGTATCGCCAGCCGCTGGTCTTCACCCAGATCCTGAAGCGGTTCGGCGAGCTACTCACCACGCGCACCTTCATCGGCTACGCCCTGACCTCGTCCTTCATGTTCGCCGCCCTGTTCTCGTACATCTCGGGATCGCCGTTCGTCTTCATCGAGCGCTACGGGATCTCGCCGCGCTTCTACGGCGTGGTGTTCGGCGGCATGGTGGTCTTCATGACCATCGGCAGCCTGTTCAATGCGCGGTTCGTGCGTCTCCTGGGCGCCGGGCGCATCCTGCGCTTCGCGGTGATCGTGCCGGCGGTGTCCGGCGCAGCGGCGATGGTCATGGGCTGGATCGAGGCCCGCTACGGCACGATCGGCCTGTGGCCCTTTCTGGTCTGCCTGGTCTTCCAGATCGCGACGCTGAGCCTGATCGCGCCCAATTCGACGGCGATGGCGATGCAGCGCTACCCGCACATGGCGGGCACCGCGTCGTCGCTGATGGGCGTCATGACGTTCGGGTCCGGCGCGATCTTCGGCGCCATCGTCGGCCAGACCTTCGACGGCACCATTGCGCCCATGACGACGGCGATGGGTATCGCCGGCGTCCTGTGCCTGATCTCGCACCGCGCGCTGGTGCGGCGGGGCTGACCGGCTACGGCTTCAGGCGAAAGCTTCCGACCGTCGACCGGAAGTCGCTGGCCGCCTCGTCGAAGAGGTCCGGCGACGCCATGGCGATCAGGGCGTAGCCGTTCTTCGGGCCGAACAGCATCGTCAGCAGGATCTTGCGCGGCTCGCCGTCCGAGGAGCCTGTGGCAGCGACTTCGAGCCCTTCCAGGTCGCCGACCTTGACGGGCTTGGGCTCGTCCATCTTGTCGACCTTGAGCGCCTTGACCGACTTCAGGAACGTCTCGATGGCCTTCGGCCACTGAGCCTTCGGCACCGCCTGTTCGAAGGACCTGGTGATGATTACGACGGGCTTGCCGGCATTCTCGGGAGCGGGCTTCGCGCTCATGAGAACGACGCCCATGCCGCCGATCGTCTGCCGGTGCGAAAAGCGCGCGGCCGGTGTCACGCTGAACGGCAGCGCCTCGATCGGATCACCGGCCGCGGCGGCCGCCAGGCGGACGCTGCCGAACATCTCGCGCACCTCGGCATCCGTCAGGGCCGCACCATCCTTTTCCGCGGAGACGTTGATCAGGCTCAGCGTCGTGCCGCCGTCGACGAGCATCAGCCACTTATTGAACTCGGTGCCCTTGGCGGCCTGCTGCCCGCGATAGGCGCGGGCCTTGAACGGCAGGCCCTTGAGATCCTCGCTGGACGTGATGTTCACGCCCTGCTTGGCCATGGCGCCGCTCGAGATCGCATCCGCGAGCTGGTCATACATTGCGGTCGGAAACTCGATGACGAGGACCGATGCCTTGTCGCCCTGCAGACCGGCGAATTCCTTCGCGACCGTGAAGCCTGCCGGCGGGACCAGCGTCAGGCGGGTGCCGGGAATGTTCACGGGATCGGCAGCAAAGCCAGTGCTCGCCGAGAAGCTCAAGACGAGCGCTGCCAGCGCCGCGAAGATCTTCATCATTCAGTACTCTCCGTTCATGTTCGCCCGCCGCGTCGGCAGGGTACAGCAGAAGGGAGAACGCCCGTGATCGGCTCTGGTTCGCAATCAGTGACGGAGAAAATCAGCGACGCAGATCGATCGTCAGCAGATCCCCGCGATCGTTGCCGATGGCCAGCTTGAAGCCGTCGGGCGACCAGGCGAGACAGGTGATCGCCGCACCATCGGCCATCTTCAGCACGACCGAGCGCTTGGTGCGGATGTCGCCGAGCTGCAGCTCGCCCGAGTCGTAGCCGCCGGCCACGAACTCGGCGGATGGATGTGCAGCGACTACCGTCATGAGTCCTGCGCCCTCGTCGCCGAACTGCAGCGGCGGCTTGCCTTCGGGGCCCTTGCCGGAGAAGGGCCAGGCGGTGAAGACCGGCTGCGAGGAGGTGTAGAGGAAGCGCGCGTCGGCGGTCCACGACAGCGACTTCACCTTGGCGGGATAGCCCTGCATGCGCATGTCGGTGGCCTGCGCCACACGCCAGACATGGATGTCGTTCTCCTGCGTGCCGGTGGCGATGAACTTGCCGTCGGTGCTCCAGCGCAGCGCGACGTGGCTGCCCTGCCAGGCGAACCGGCGCGGCGGCAGAACGACTTCCTTGCTGAGGCTCCACACGGTGATGCCGCCGTAATGCGCGCAGGCGACGCGGCTGCCGTCCTTGCTGAAGTCGATACCGGCCACCGTGCTCGGATGCGGGCCGAACTCGCGGACCTCGCCGTCACGGATCAGGAACATGGTCTTGGCCGCAGAAGCGGCGACCGCGCCCGTCTTGTGGGCGACGAGATGCTCGATCCACTTGCCCTTCTGCGCCAGCAGCTCGGTCGCCGTGCCGTCGGTGGCGATACGCAGCACGCGGCCGTCGTCGCCGCCGCTCAAGAAGCCGTCGCCGGCCGGATCGCCGACAAGCGACAGCACGACTCCGTTGTGAACGGGCGCCGTCGCGTCGGGCGCGGGTGCCTTGATGTCGACGGGCAGGAGGCGGACCTGGCCGTCGCCCAGCGCGAAGGCGACGGTCGTGCCGTCCTTGTTGAAAGCGCAGGCCGCGACCGGCGCATCGGTCGCGAGGGAGCGGGCCGGCGGCAGGGTCTGCTGCCAGGCCGGGTTGGCGAGATCGATCTTCACGGTGTTACTTCAGGCACTCTTCGAAGCCGCGCTGCAGGTTGTCGCCGTCGAGGTTGCGGCCGATGAAGACCAGCTTGCTCGACCGCTTGTCGCCGTCCTTCCACTGCGTGCCCCAGGCGCTGTCCATCATCATGTGGACGCCCTGGTAGACGTAGCGGCGCGGCGCGCCGTCGATGGCGAGGATGCCCTTGCTGCGGAAGATGTCGGCGCCCTTGATCTGCAGCAGTGCGCCCATCCACTTCTGGAACTTGTCGGGATCGACCGGCCGGTCGGCGGTGATCGACAGGCTGCGCACCTCGTCCTCGTGATGATGGTCGTGGCCGCTGTGCAGGAAGTCGGGTTCGAACTCGAGGATGCGGCCCAAGTCGAAAGCGCCCTTGTCGAGGATCGCTTCCAGCTCGATCTGGCTCTTCTGCGTGTGGAAGATGCGGGCGTAGCGGTTGATGCCGCGGATCTTGTCCTCGACCTTCTTGAGCTCGTCTTCGCTCACCAGGTCGGTCTTGTTGAGCAGGATGACGTCGGCGAACGCGACCTGCTGCTCGGCCTCGCTGCCCTGCTCGAGCTGGCCGAAGAAGTGCTTGGCATCGATCACGGTGACGATGGCGTCGAGCCGCGTCTTCGCCTTGACGTCGTCGTCGGTGAAGAAGGTTTGCGCGACGGGACCGGGATCGGCGAGGCCGGTCGTCTCGACCAGGATGCCGTCGAACTTGTCCTTGCGCTTCATCAGCCCTTCGATGATGCGGATCAGGTCGCCGCGCACGGTGCAGCAGATGCAGCCGTTGTTCATCTCGAACACTTCCTCGTCGGCATTCACCACGAGGTCGTTGTCGACGCCCAGCTCGCCGAATTCGTTCACGATGACGGCGTATTTCTTGCCGTGCTGTTCGCTCAGAATGCGGTTGAGCAGGGTGGTCTTGCCGGCACCGAGATAGCCGGTCAGCACGGTCACGGGAACTTGGGGCTGGGCCATGTTTTTCCTCGAAATTCGGCCCCTGAGATAGGGACTTTGGCCAGAGGGTGCAACCGCCCGCCGCCGGCACGCTTCGACAGGGGCCGAACCGTTTCGGGCCGATCCTGTGCTAACGAGAGCGCATGTCCCGCCCGTTCTACGGCTGGCGCATCGTCGCCGTATGTCTGATCGCGGGCGCGTTCGCCAATGCGTTCGGCCTGTTCGGCGCCGGCGTCTATCTGCACGAGCTGGTCGCGACCCGCGGCTGGCCGACCGGCCTGGTGTCCGGCGCGATCACGACCTTCTATGTCACCAGCGCCGTGCTGCTCATCCCCGCCGGCAGCCTGATCGGCCGCCATGGCGGGCGGCCGTCGATCCTGCTCGGCGCCCTCGCGATGGGCGCGGGCATCGCCGCGATCGGCCGGGTCGAGGCGCCCTGGCAGGCCTATGCGGCCTTCTTCGTCATGAGCTTCGGCTGGGCCTGTCTCTCGCTGACGGCGGTTGCGACGACGCTGGCGCCGTGGTTCGAGCGCCATCAGGGTCGCGCCCTGTCCATCGCATCGCTGGGCGCTAGCATCGGCGGCATGACGGGTGTGCCCATCCTGCTCTTCTTCATCGGCCTCATGGGCTTTGCCGCAACGACAACGGTCGCGGCCGCCGCGATGCTTGTCGTGTTGCTGCCGCTCGGCTGGCTCGTGATGCGCCGCCGCCCGCAGGATCTCGGCCTGCTGCCCGACGGCGCGGCGGTCGCGGCGCCATCGACGGCGGCACGACCGGCCGGATGGACGCGTCGCGCGGCGCTCGGCACCTGGTCGCTGCGCAGCGTGATGCTGGCCTTCGGCCTGGCGATGCTGGTGCAGGTGGGTTTCATCACGCATCAGGTCACGCTGCTTTCGTCCGCGCTCGGTGCGGCCGGTGTCTCGCTCGCCGCGTCGGGTGCGGCGCTGGCCGCTCTGCTCGGCCGCCTGATGTTGGTGCGCTTCGCCGATCAGATCAGCCCGCGCGCGACGGCCTGCGCCGTGCTGGGGCTTGCGGCCTTAGCGCTGCTCATCCAGGGCCTGTTTCCGACGCCTTTCGTCCTGATCGCCGGCAGCCTGGTGATGGGCCTCACCATCGGTAACGTGACGACGCTCTCGCCCATCATCGTCCGCCGTGAATTCGGGGCGGCGACGTTCGGTGCGGTGTTCGGCGTCGCGTCCTGCGGCATCCAGCTTGCTGCCGCGATGGGACCGAGCGTCTACGGCCTGTTGTACGACGCCTTCGGTGGCTATCGCCTGCCGTTGCTTCTGGCCGCCGCGCTGGATGTGGCGGCCGCTTTCATCGTGTTGTCCGGTACGGCGCCTAAAGCCGCTCGCCCCTGATCAGCTTGGGCAGGTCGCCCACCAGGCCCATCGCGTGGCGGACGAAGAACTTGCGTAAGCCCGGCACGCGGTTCACCGCGGCGAGGCCCGCGTCGCGCACCAGCCTGAGCGGAGCGATGTCGTTGGAGAACAGGCGGTTCAGCAGGTCGGTGGCCGCGACCATAGTGAGGTTGTCGGCGCGGCGCCATTGCGCATAGCGCTCCAGCGTGTCGGCGCCGCCGACATCGAGGCCGAGCCGCTTGGCGTCGACCAGCACCTCGACCAGCGCCGCGATGTCGCGAACGCCGAGATTGTAGCCTTGGCCCGCGATGGGATGGATGCCATGCGCGGCATCGCCCACCAGCACGAGGCGCGTGTCGATGTAGCGCTCGGCATGGACGAGGCGCAGCGGGTAGGACCAGCGCGGTCCCGCGGGCGCCACCGGACCGAGATGATCGCCGAAGCGCCGTGCGAACTCCGCCTGGAAGCGCGGTTCGTCGAGCTCGAGCAGGCGGCGCGCCAAATCGGCACTCTCGGTCCATACGATCGAGGAACGATGCTCGCCGTTCGGCCCGTCCGTCATCGGCAGGATGGCGAAGGGGCCGCCAGGCAGGAATTTCTCCTGGGCGACGCCGCGATGCGGCTCGGCATGATGCGCCACCAGGACGATGGCGATCTGCTCATAGGACCAGCTGCGCGCGCCGATGCCGGCCTCCTCGCGCATCGAGCCGAAGCGGCCCTCGGCCGAGGCGATCAGGCGGGCGGCAAGGCGGCGGCCGCTTTTCAGCGCCAGTTCGGCGCGATGGGATTCACGCTGGCTCTCGATCACCTCGTCGGGCGACACGAGCTCGACCTTGGGGCAGGCGGCGAGCCGGCGCAGCAGGGCGGCGCGCAGGAAGCGGTTCTCGACGATCCAGCCCATCGGCGCCGCGGTCTCGGCGTCTTCGGCGGCCTCGCGGTGGTCGAAATGGAGGAAGAGGAGACTGGCGCGTCCATTGTGCCCGGCGTCGGAGATCCGGATGTCGCGGATCGGCTCGGCAACGGATGCCAGCTCGTCCCAGAGGCCAAGGGCCGCGAACAGGCGCTGGCTGGTGTAGGCGATGGCGGTGGTGCGGCCGTCGAAACCCGCCTCGGTCAGCGAGGCGAGCGGTACGCGGTCGATGAGGGCGGTCGAAAGCCCCGATTCGCCGGCAGCGAGGGCGAGAAGGCTGCCGTTGAGGCCAGCGCCGACGACGGCAAGATCGAAGAGGGCAAGATCGAGAGGACGGCTATCCATGGACCATAGATGGCAGCCACCCCGAAGGGCGGCAACCCTCTATGGTCGAATGGAGGCTGCGATCAGAACGCCTTGGCGATGCCGAGGATCACGCGGCTGGCGCAGTTCTGGGTACCGAGGCAGTCCTGAACGCTGAGGTTGGTGCCGGTGTAGACGGCGGAGAGGTCGAAGCCGTAGACGGAGACGACGACGCCGAGCTGCCAGTCCCAGTAGTTGTTGTTGGGAATGCCGTAGTTGGTGAAGCGCTCGACATACTGGTTGCCGATAGTGCCGAACGCCTTGAACGCCACGTTTTCGTTGACGTAGAGGAAGGGCAGCGGAACCGTGACGGACGCCCACTTGTACCAGGCGTTGCCCGAGTTGGCGAAGAAGTTGGGGCTGTAGCGGACCGCGGCGCTGACCTGCGCGACGCCGAAGTCGTAGCCGGCAACGAGGCCGAACTCGCTGAAGTCGTAGAACAGGCTCGAGGGGGCGGTGAGGTAGTTGTAGCGGATATAGCCCAGGTCGAAGGTGAGCTTGTCGTCGAGCAGCTTGAGCTTCAGGCCGGTGAGCAGGTCGATTTCGGCGGTCGTGCCGGTGCCGGGGAAGTTCACGTTGGAGCCCCAGGCGCCGACATAGGCGCTGAGCGCGATATTCTCGCTGACGGTGGGGGTCTCATAACCGAAGGCGGCCTGGACGGCGACCTCACGCTGGGTCTGCGAGATACCGCGATACGAATAGTCGTTGAGGACGGCGAAACCGGCGGTGAACGTGCCACCGAACGGAGCCTTCCAGCCCGGCTTCTCCGGCGCCGCGGTCGCCGGATCGGGCGTACCTTGAGCCGTCTGCTGATCCTGCGTGACCGTAACGGTCTGCGGATCTGGCGTACCCTGTGCATGGGCAACGCCTGCTGCACAAAGAGCGACCAGTGCGGTAGCCAGAACAGCGGATTTTTTGAGCAACACAACCACCCCCAAAGACTTATGACTTGTTTCCGCCCCAATCCACGCAAACGGCGTGCCAAGTCTTTTTGACGATCTCGCTGCGCTAATTGGCACGACCCTTGCTCTCGACAAATTGAACTTTGGGGGCGGGCGTGCCGCCCGTTGGAGGACAGGCGCAAATGAAAATGATCGTGGCAATCTTCAAGCCCTTCAAGCTGGACGAGGTCAGGGACGCCCTGACGTCGCTCGGCATCCAGGGGTTGACCGTAAGTGAAGTGAAGGGGTTCGGCCGGCAGAAGGGCCAGACCGAGATCTATCGCGGCGCCGAGTACGCCGTGAGTTTCCTGCCGAAGGTGAAGATCGAGGTCGTGATCGACGACATCATGGTCGAGCGCGCGGTCGAGACCATCCGCAAGGCGGCCGGCACCGGCAAGATCGGCGACGGCAAGGTATTCGTCATGCCGGTCGAGCAGGCGATCCGCATCCGCACCGGCGAGTCCGGCATCGAAGCGCTGTGATCCGACACCACAATTAACTCAAGAACCAGGGGACTACGATGAAGTTCAAGACCAACTCGGTGCTTGCCGGCGCGGGGGCGGCCGCAGTGCTGCTTCTGCCGGCGCTTGCGCTGGCCCAGGCCGCTGCGCCGGCTGCCGCTCCGGCGGCCGCGGCTGCGGCGGAAGCGCCCAAGCTCGATACCGGCGATACGGCGTGGATGCTGACCTCGACGCTGCTCGTGCTGATGATGACCATTCCCGGCCTCGCGCTGTTCTACGGCGGCATGGTCCGCAAGAAGAACGTGCTGTCGACGGTGATGCAGAGCTTCGCCATCACCTGCCTGATCTCGGTGCTCTGGCTGATCGTCGGCTACAGCCTGGCCTTCGCGCCGGGCAGCACGATCGTCGGCGGCCTCGGCCGCATCTTCATGGCCGGCCTCACGCTCGACGGCGTGCATGACCTCGCCAAGACGGTTCCCGAAACCGTCTTCATGTGCTTCCAGCTCACCTTCGCCATCATCACGCCGGCCCTGATCGCCGGTGCCTTCGCCGAGCGCATGAAGTTCTCGGCCATGATGTGGTTCATGGCCCTGTGGTCGCTGATCGTCTACGCGCCGATCGCCCACTGGGTGTGGGGCGGCGGCTTCCTCGGCGACTGGGGCGTCCTCGACTTCGCGGGCGGCACCGTCGTGCACATCAACGCCGGCGTCGCGGGTCTCGTCTGCGCGCTCGTCATCGGCAAGCGCAAGGGCTACGGCACCGAGAACATGGCGCCGCACAACCTGGTCTACTCGGTGATCGGCGCCTCCCTGCTGTGGGTCGGCTGGTTCGGCTTCAACGCCGGCTCGGCTGCCGGCGCGTCCCCGAACGCAGGCATGGCGATGGCCGTGACGCAGTTCGCTGCGGCCGCAGCGGCTCTGGCCTGGATGTTCGCGGAGTGGGTGACGCGCGGCAAGCCGTCGGTCCTCGGCATCATCTCGGGTGCGGTCGGCGGCCTCGTCGCCATCACCCCGGCCGCGGGCTACGTGACGCCGATGGGCGCGCTGGCCATCGGCATCATCGCCGGCCTGGTCTGCTTCTGGGGCGCCACCGGCCTCAAGAAGGCGATGGGCTACGACGACTCGCTCGACGCGTTCGGCGTGCATGGCATCGGCGGCTTCGTCGGCGCCATCCTGACGGGCGTGTTCGCGGTCGAGGTGATCGGCGGCACGGGCAAGAAGGGACTGATCGACGGCAACGCCGGCCAGGTCCTGACGCAGCTCTGGGGCGCGCTGGTCTGCATCGCCTGGTGCGCGATCGCCACCTTCATCATCCTCAAGATCGTCGATGCCCTGATCGGGCTGCGCGTGACGACCGAGGAAGAGATCGAGGGTCTCGACATCAACCTGCACGGCGAGACGATCCACTAGGACCGTCTCTCCCTCGAGATCGGGAACCCCTCTCCTCCTGGTTCCCTCTCATCCGCCGCTCCGTGTCGCGGCGGACACTCGGGCCCGGCGAGTCTCTCGCCGGGCCTTTTTCTGCCTGTAATTTGACGCCGCGAACGCCAGACGCCAGTCTGTCTGTGAACGCCGGAAAGGCAGAGGGGAAATCAGATGAAGCTCGTGTCCGCCATCATCAAGCCGTTCAAGCTCGACGAGGTGCGCGACGCGCTGACCGGCGTCGGCGTCTCGGGTCTGACGGTGAGCGAGGTCAAGGGTTTCGGCCGCCAGAAGGGCCAGACCGAGATCTATCGCGGCGCCGAATATCTCGTGAGCTTCCTGCCCAAGGTGAAGATCGAGATCGTCGTCGACGACAGCCAGGTCGAACGCGCCGTCGAGGCGATCCAGAAGGCGGCCCATACCGGCAAGATCGGCGACGGCAAGATCTTCGTCACGCCGGTCGAGCAGGCCGTGCGCATCCGCACCGGCGAATCGGGCTCCAACGCACTCTAGGACGATCTGCTTTTTTCAGAACGACAAGACCAAGACAGCGAACGAATAAGAACAAGGCACGGGAGAGAAAATGAACAAGACGGCCCTGCGCTTCGGCGCGCTTTTGGCGTGCCTGATGGCGCTCGTCCCGGGGGCGTTCGTCCCAACGGCCTGGGCCGCGGACAAGCCGCAGATCGATACCGGCGACACGGCGTGGCTGCTGATGGCCACGGTGCTGGTGTTGATGATGAATATTCCCGGTTTGGCGCTCTTCTACGCCGGCATGGTGCGCAAGAAGAACGTGCTGGCGACCTCGGTCCAAGCCTTCGCCGTGGCCGCCCTGGTCACGGTCCTGTGGTTCGCGGTCGGCTATTCGCTGGCCTTCACCGACGGCGGCGCCCTGAACGGAGCGATCGGCTCGCTGTCGCGCGCCTTCGGCAAGGGGCTGCTGGGAAGCACCCATGAGCTCGCGAAGACGGTGCCGGAGAACGTCTTCCTGATGTACCAGGCGACCTTCGCCGTCATCACGCCCGCCATCATCGCCGGCGCCTTCGCCGAGCGCATGAAATTCTCGGCGATGATGTGGTTCATGGGTCTGTGGCTGCTGTTCGTCTATGTCCCGGTGGCTCACTGGGTGTGGGGTGGCGGCTTCCTCGGTGCGGCGGGCGTGCTCGACTTCGCGGGAGGACTCGTCGTCCACCTCAACGCCGGCATTGCCGCCCTCGTGTGCTGCATCGTGATCGGCAAGCGCCATGGCTACGGTCAGGAATACATGGCGCCGCACAATCTTGTGCTGACCCTGATCGGCACGTCGCTGCTTTGGGTCGGCTGGTTCGGCTTCAACGCCGGCTCGGCGCTGGCCTCGGGCGAGCTCGCGGGAAGTGCGATGCTGAACACGCACATCGCAGCCTCCGTCGCCGCTTTGGTCTGGATGGTCATAGAATGGGCAGCTCGCGGCAAGCCGTCGGTCCTGGGCATCCTGACCGGCGCCGTCGCGGGCCTCGGCATGATCACGCCGGCGGCAGGCTATGTGGAGCCGTGGGCGGCGATGGTGATCGGGGTGCTTGCTGGCGCGGTCTGCTACTGGGCCTCGATCGTCCTGAAGAACAAGCTCGGTTACGACGATTCGCTCGACGCATTCGGTGTGCACGGCGTCGGTGGCATCCTGGGCTCCATCCTGGTCGGCGTGTTCGCCACGCGGGCGATCAACGACGTGGCCAAGGGCCAGCCGGTCGGCCTGGTCGACGGCCATGGCGGCCAGATCCTGACCCAGCTCTACGGCGTGCTGGTCATCGGGGTGTTCTGCGCCGTGGTCACCTGGATCATCCTCAAGATTCTCGATGCGGCAATCGGGCTCAGGGTCACCCAGGACGAGGAAGTCGAGGGCCTCGACACCGCGCTCCATGGCGAGCGCATCCAATAATGAAGCAGGGAAGGGCCCCGGCGGCCGACTAGGGCTTGTGGTTGGACAGGGAAGGGGTCTCAACCCCTTCCACTGTATGAAGAAACAAGCCTATTCCATTGTTGTGATTGGCTAATTTGTTCCATAGAATGAGGCGATAGGCTGGCCGTGTTGGGCCGGCACTGTTGCTTTATTGGGGCCGGTTTTGGCCCATTGGATACAAGAATGTTCAATCCGCGCCTGACCGAGACGCTGACCGATTTCCCATTTGCGCGGCTGAACTCCCTGATCGCCCCGATCACGCCGCCGGCGCACCTGTCGATGATCAACATGTCGGTCGGCGAGCCGCAGGGCGCGATGCCCGCCTTCGCGCGCCAGATCGTGATCGACGAGGTCGACGGCTGGAACCGCTATCCGCCGAACCAGGGCCTGCCTGACCTCAATCTCGCGATCTGCGAATGGCTGACGCGGCGCTACAAGCTGCCCCAGGGCCTGCTCGATCCGAACGTGCACGTCCATCCGACGGCCGGCAGCAAGGAAGGCGTCTACATCATCTCCACGGTGGCGACGCCGCAGGAGAAGGGTGGGGCCAAGCCGATGGTCGCGCTGCCCAACCCCTTTTACCAGGCCTATCTCGGCGGCGCCGTCCTCTCGGGCGGCGAGCCGCTGCTGGTCAATGCCGAGGCCTCGAACGGCTTCCTGCCGGACTATGAGAGCCTCGACGAAGCGACGTGGAAGCGCCTGTCGGTCGTCTATCTCTGCTCGCCGGCCAATCCGCAGGGCGCCATCGCCAGCAAGGACTACCTGCAGAAGCTGCTGAAGCTCTGCCGCAAGTACGACACCGTGCTGGCGGTCGACGAGTGCTATGCCGAGATCTACACCGGCGCTCCGCCGCCGGGCGCGCTCGAAGCGGCGCTCGAGATCGACGAGACCGGGCTCAAGGACCCGTTCCGCAATCTCGTGGTGTTTCATTCGCTGTCGAAGCGCTCGAATGCCGCGGGCCTGCGCTCGGGCTTCATGGCGGGCGATTCCAAGCTCGTGGCGATGGTGCTGCGCTGGCGCACCTATGGCGGCCCGCAGATCCCCTTCGCCGTGCAGAAGGCTTCGGCCGCGCTGTGGCGCGAGGAGACGCATCCGATCCAGACGCGCGAATGGTACGCGAAGAATTTCCGCGTCGCCGAGCAGATCCTGCACAACCGCTTCGCCTATTACACGCCGGGCGGCGGCTTCTTCCTGTGGCTCGACGTCGGCGACGGCGAGGAGGCCACCCGCAAGCTGTGGGGCGAGGCGCACGTCAAGGTGCTGCCGGGCGCCTATGCCTGCCGCGAGACCAACGGAATCAACACCGCCGAACGCTACATCCGCGTGGCGCTGGTGCACGACGAGAAGACCACACGCGAGGGGCTCCAGCGCCTCGCGGCCGTTCTGTAGGGAGCGCAACCGCGCATGGCCATGCTGAGCGTCTCTTCAGCGTTGCAGCCCAAGACCTCCATCCTGCCGGAGGGCGGGCGCGACTTCCTGCGCCGCCGCATGATGGAGATCGTGGGCGTCGGTGTCGCAGGCTTCGGCCTGATGCTGATGATGGCGCTGTTCACCTACAGCCCCGGCGATCCCTCGCTCAACCACGCCACGGCGCGCGCGCCCAACAACCTGCTCGGCCTGCCCGGCGCCTACATCTCCGACCTGCTGCTGCAGACCTTCGGCCTCGCCATCATCCTGGCGCCGGTCGCCTTCATCACCTGGGGCGTCCGCATGGTGCGCACCCACCATCTCGGCTTTTTCGGGCTGCGGCTGTCGTTGCTGCTGCTGGCGCTGCTGATGATGAGCGTGGCCTGTGTCGGCCTGGGCGATGTCGGCGGTGCGGCCACCCATGCCGGGCCAGGCGGCTTGGTCGGTCTCGCCCTGGTCGGCCGTTTCCGCGAGCTGGTGCTCACCCATTCGAGCGGCGGCGCGCTCACCCTGATCGAGCCGGGTGCCGCAGCCCTCGCCTTCATCGCGATGGCGCCGGCGCTCGGCATGAACCGCACCGACCTGCCGCTGATCTTCCGCATCCTGCGCGCGCCCTTCCTGTGGGCTGTGTGGGCGATGCGCGCGGCCGTGGGCCTGTGGCGCGGCAAGCCGCAGACGCTCGACGAGGAAAGCGAGCCGCCGGCGCCGCACATCGGCTACGCGGAGATTCCGGGCGAGATCGACGCCAGCCAGTACGATCCGGCGCGCTTCGAGAACCGCTACGAGCAGATTCCCGAGGAAGGCACGGCGATGCCGGCCCGCGATTCGCTGATGGTCGACGCACCCTATGCGCCGATCGAACGGCCCGCCGGCGACATCCCGGAGGCGCCCGACAGTCTGCGGATGCATTCGCCGGTGCTGGACGAGGCCGCACCGGCCCGCCTGCAGGAGCGCTCGTTCCTCAGCCGCCTCACGGGCGGCATGCGGATCGAACCCTTCATGCGGCGCTCGGCGCCGGCCTCGGCGCACAACGCCGAACGAATCGAGCCGGGCTTCGCCGGGCACGACGCCGTGCCGGCGCCGCAGCACTACCGGCAGCCCGTGGCCGACGACGAATTCGAAGCGCCGCAGCCGGTGGCCGCGCCGGCGCCGCACCAGCCTGTCATTGAAGAACCGGTCGATGAACAGTTGGACGACCAGGCCGGCGACCAGATCGACGACAATCCGTTCACGCCCGACAATGCGCTCGACGCCGAGCAGCCCGCTATGGCGCCGGCTGCGACGCCGGCCGTCAAGATCGTGCCGCGCAAGTCGGCCGCCGCGCAGGGCAAGCGCGCCGCCAAGGCCGGCCAGCGCGAGCTCGATCTCGGCAACGAGTACCAGCTGCCGCCGCTCGACATCCTGTCGCTGCCCTCGAGGGTCAACGCCCAGCCCAAGATCGACGAGGAGGCGTTGGAGCAGAATGCGCGCCTGCTCGAGACGGTGCTCGACGATTTCGGCGTGAAGGGTCAGATCGTAAAGGTGCGGCCGGGTCCGGTCGTGACGCTTTACGAGCTGGAGCCGGCGCCCGGCACCAAGTCGAGCCGGGTCATCGGCCTCGCCGACGACATCGCCCGCTCCATGAGCGCGGTCTCGGCGCGCGTCGCCACCGTGCCGGGCCGCAACGTCATCGGCATCGAGCTGCCCAACGCCAAGCGCGAGACCGTGTTCCTGCGCGAACTGCTGTCGACCAAGCACTATGAGGATGGCCGCCTCGCTTTGCCGCTGGCGCTGGGCAAGGATATCGGCGGCGATCCGGTCATCGCCGACCTCGCCCGCATGCCCCATCTGCTGATCGGCGGCACCACCGGCTCGGGCAAGTCGGTGGCGGTCAACACCATGATCCTGTCGCTGCTGTACCGGCTGACGCCGAACCAGTGCCGCTTCATCATGATCGACCCGAAGATGCTGGAACTCAGCGTCTACCAGGACATCCCGCATCTGCTGACGCCCGTCGTCACCGAGCCACGCAAGGCCATCGTCGCCCTGAAGTGGGTGGTGCGCGAGATGGAAGACCGCTATCGCGCCATGAGCGCGGTCGCCGTGCGCAACATCGCGGGCTACAACGAGAAGCTGGTCGAGACGGCGCGCAAGGGCGGGGTGCTGACCCGCAAGGTCCAGACCGGCATCGATCCCGAGACGCGCAAGCCCACCTTTGAAGACGAGGAGATGGACCTCTCGCCGCTGCCGTTCATCGTCGTCATCATCGACGAGATGGCCGACCTGATGCTGGTCGCGGGCAAGGAGATCGAGGCCACCGTGCAGCGCCTGGCGCAGATGGCGCGCGCCGCCGGCATCCACGTCGTGATGGCCACGCAGCGTCCGTCGGTCGATGTCATCACCGGCACCATCAAGGCCAACTTCCCAACCCGCATCTCCTTCCAGGTCACATCCAAGATCGACAGCCGCACTATCCTGGGCGAGCAGGGCGGCGAGCAGCTGCTGGGCCAGGGCGACATGCTGTACATGGCCGGCGGCGGCAAGATCGCCCGCGTCCACGGCCCGTTCGTCAGCGACGGCGAGGTCGAGGAGGTGGTCCGCCATCTGCGGGCCCAGGGTGCGCCGGCCTATATCGAATCGGTTACCGACGACCCCGATGGCGAAGGCGAGGGCGGCGGGCTGCCGGGCGACAGCGAGGAGGGCGAGAGCGACCAGCTCTACGATCAGGCCATCGCCCTGGTCGCCCGTGAACGGAAATGCAGCACGTCTTTCATCCAGCGTTATCTCCAGATCGGCTATAACAGGGCGGCCCGCATCGTCGAGCGCATGGAGCGCGAGGGCGTGGTCAGCCCCGCCAACCATGTCGGCAAGCGCGAAGTCCTCGCCCGCGACATCGACAACCGCGAGCGCTGAACCCCTCCCAAAGGGGCGAACGAGGAACGATGAGCGAGCAAGCCCCCACTGGATCCGCGACGAGACCACCGGTCCCGGGAGGCCCCGTTGCATCGGCTTCGGTTCGCCATCGCCGCCGCCTCCCGCTGGTCTGGATCGTTCCCATCCTGACGGCCCTGATCGCCGGCTGGCTCGCCTGGGACACCTTCTCCAAGCGCGGCCCCACCATCACGGTCTCCTTCGACTCGGCCGCCGGCCTCACCGCCGGCCAGTCGCAGCTCAAGTATCGCAACGTCGTCATGGGCACGGTGAACAGCATCACCATCCCTCCCGACCTCTCCAAGGTGCTGGTGACGATCGAGACGACCAAGGAAGCCGAGCCGCTGCTCACCGACAAGACGATCTTCTGGGTGGTGAAGCCGCAACTCTTCGCCGGCAATATCTCCGGCCTCGAGACCATCCTGTCCGGCTCCTACATCGGCATGCGGCCCTCGACCGATCATGGCGTCGCCAAGCGCGACTTCGTGGGCCAGGAGGATCCGCCGATCCTTCAGGCCTCGGTCAAGGGCACCACGTTCCGGCTCGACACGAACCGGCTGGGATCGATCAGCCTCGGCGCCCCGATCTTCTTCCGCGACATCGAGGTCGGCACGGTCCTGGGCTGGGATCTCCACGATCTCGCCACCCGCGTCGCCATCCACGCTTTCGTGCGAGCACCGTTCGACCGCTACGTGCGCAACGACTCCAATTTCTGGAATGCGTCCGGTCTCTCGATCTCGCTCGGTGCCAACGGCCTCAACATCCAGATGGAATCGCTGCGCGCCATCCTGCTGGGTGGCATTGCCTTCGACACGGCGCACGATTCGACCGCCCCAATCAGCCCGGCAGGACAGCGCTTCCCGCTCTACCCCAATATCGAGGAAGCCAAGTCGGCGGGCTTCGGCCAGCAGATCAAGCTGATCTCCTATTTCCCCGGCTCGGTGGCCGGCGTCACCGCAGGCGCCGAGGTCAGGTTCCACGGCCTCAAGATCGGCGAGGTCACCCGGGTTGGGCTGGTCTACGATCCGAAGACTGACCGCGTGGTCGCGCCCATTCACTACAGGGTCGAGGCCGGCAGGGTCAGCAATCTCGCCAAGGCGCAGGGCATGGAGCCCATCAACGTCGCCGAGGAGATGATCAAGCGCGGCCTGCGCGCCACCCTGCAGGCGCCGAGCCTGATCAGTCCGCAGAAGATCATCTCGCTGGAGGTGGTGCCGGACAGCAAGCCGGCCGATCTCGCCATGGAAGGCGATCATTACGTCATTCCGGCCGCCGAGATCGGTGGCTTCGACAGCATCACCGCCTCGGCGAGCGAACTGCTGGCCAAGATCAATCGCATCGATTTCGACAAGATCGGCAACAGCCTGGTCAGCGCCGCCACTGGCATCGACCAGATGGTGAACGGGCCGCAGATCAAGACGACCCTGGCGGCGCTCGAGAAGGCGATGCTCGACGTGCAGGACATCGCCCGCAAGATCGACGTCGACGGGACGCCGGCGTTGAAGCGCCTGCCCGAGATCGCGCAGCAGCTGCAGGAGGGCCTCACCAAGGCCAATCGCCTGATCGGCTCCGTCGACAAGGGCTATGGCGATACCTCGAAGTTCCATCGTGACCTCGATCGCCTGATGCCGCAGATCACCGACGCCGCGCGCTCGATCCGCGCTCTGGCCGACCTGCTGTCGCGCCACCCCGAGGCCCTGATCAAGGGCCGCACCAACACGGGCAAGGAATGACCCATACTCGTCGCCTCGGCCGCCGGCATTTCGGCCTCCTCGCCCTTCCGGTACTCGCGGCGCCGGCGCTCCAGGCCTGCGGTGCCTCGCCGGAACCGGTCCTCTACACCCTGGCGGTGCGCCCCGGCCCCGTGCTGTCGCGCGGCCCGCGCATCGTGCAGGTGCGCGATATCGGCCTGCCGGGCTATCTGGATCGCAAGGAGATCGTCCGCTCGACCGAGGACTTCAAGCTCGACGTGCGCTCCAACGCCTGGTGGGGCGAGCCGATGGGCGGGATGCTGTCGCGCACCATCGTGCTCGAACTGTCGCAGCGCCTGCCGGGCAGCCAAGTCTACAGCGAAGCGGGTTCGATCACGATGGATCCCTATGCCACCGTCGGCATCGACATCCAGCGCTTCGATGCCGACAAGGCGGGCAACGTCATCCTGCTGGCCCAGGTCGCCATCCAGTTCAACCGGCCGACGCGGACGGCGTCGCGGAACTTCTCGATCACGCGGCCCGTGCCGACGCCGGACACGCCGGGCCATGTCGCGGCCATGAGCGACGCGCTGGGCGAGCTGTCGGACGGCGTCGCCACGCTTCTTCAGTAACGACATGCTCAGGGCCTTCGCCGCGCCGCGGGATCCGGGTCCACTGGTGACGCCGCCGCTTCTGCGTGAATGCGAAGGCTGCGGCCTGTTCCAGATCGTGCCGGCAATGGCGGCCAACATGCGCTCCGACTGCCAGCGCTGCGGCACGCCGCTCCGGGCCACGCGCGCCGACCCGACCGGCCATTGCCTGGCGCTCACCTTCGCGTCGCTGGTGCTATTCGCGATCCTGTGGCTCTCCATGCTGATGAAGGTCTCGACGGCCGGCATCGTGCACGAGACCACGCTGCTCTCCGGCCCTGCCGAGCTGGTGCGCCATGGCCTCTGGCCGCTCGCCATCGCCGTCGCGTTCACCACAGCGGCAGCGCCGCTCATCAAGTTCGCCGGCACGCTCTATGTGCTGATCGGCCTGCGCATGAAGACCCTGCCGCCCAACCTGCGCGGCATCTTCCTGATCTCCCGCCGCATGGGCACCTGGGCGATGCTCGAAGTGCTGCTGCTGGGCGTGTTCGTGGCCTACACCAAGCTGGGCGACCTGGTGACGATCCAGCTCGGGCCGGCGGTCTATGCACTGGGCATCCTCACCGTTGTGATCGTGTGGGCCGAACTGGCGCTCGATCCGCAGGCCGTGTGGGAGGAGATCGAGCGCCGCGGCCAGACACACGCGCCGATGCCGCCGGCCGCGCCGCTGGAGTACAGGCCGGGCGCCGCCGGCTGCGAGGAGTGCAAGCTCGTCTGCGTGCCGGCGGAGCATGACGGAAGATGCCCGCGCTGCGGCGCGCGGGTGCACGAGCGCAAGCCCGACAGTCTCAATCGCACGCTCGCTTTGGTGCTGGCCGGCGTCATCCTCTACATCCCGGCCAACATCTATCCGGTGCTGACGGTGATCCAGCTCGGCTCCGGTGCGCCCAGCACCATCATGGGTGGGGTCGAGGAGCTGGTCTCGTCCAAGATGTATCCGCTGGCGCTGCTGGTCTTCTTTGCCAGCGTCCTGGTGCCGCTGTTCAAGCTGATCGGCCTCGTCAGCATGATCGGTGCGACCTCGCTCACCGGCACGGCGGAGAATGCCGGCGTGCTGCTGCGCCAGCGCACGAAGCTCTACTGGATCGTCGCCTGGATCGGCCGCTGGTCGATGGTCGACATCTTCATGGAATCGCTGCTGGGCGCGCTGGTCCAGTTCGGCCGCGCGGTCACGATCGATCCCGGCATGGGCGCGCTCGCCTTTTGCGCCGTGGTGATCGTCACAATCTTCGCGGCCGAAGCCTTCGATCCGCGCCTGATGTGGGATGCCGCGGCGCGCAACCCGCACCGTCAGGCGTTGCCTTCGGCCGCCCAGCGCGGCGGCGCCGCGACAGCGGTCGGCTCGGGCTGAAGATCACGCTTCTGCGCAGCGAATAGGACCGTTGCCGTCGGATTGACTCGCTCCGGCTCGAATGTCCTAATGTCATAACAATAGAAGAGCCGGCGTCATGAGGCGTCGGCCACCATAATCCCCGGGAGGGAACGATGAGGGCTTTCAAGGCCGCCGTCCGCGCGTTCGCGTTTGCCAGTCTGGGTCTGATGTCCGTTACGGCGGCGCGCGCCGAGGACATCGTCGTCACCCATTACGGTTCGCTGCTCTACGGCGTGCCCTACGCCATCGCCATGGAGAAGGGCTACTTCAAGGAAGCCGGCGTCGACGTCACCGGCATCCTGACCTCCAAGGGCGGCGGCACCTCGGTCCGCAATATGATGGCGGGCGACACGCTGTTCGCCGAAGTGGCCCTGCCGGCGGCGCTGAGCGCCATCAAGGAAGGCTTCAACATCAAGATCATCAGCGGCGGCACCAACGGCCGCAGCTCCTTCTGGGTCACCCGGCCGACCGAGGCGATCGAGAAGCCGGCCGACCTCAAGGGCAAGCGCTTCGTCTATTCGAGGCCGAAGTCGGTCAGTGAGGCGATCACGCTGACCGCTCTCAAGTCGTGGGATATCACCGCGGCCGACGTGAAGATGATCGCCATCGGCGATTTCGGCGCGGGCCTCACGGCGCTCGAGCACAACAAGGTCGACGTCGCCATCATCCCCGAGCCGATCTTCTCCCAGAAGGAGAAGGCCGGCACCAAGTACAAGACCCTGGGCTGGCTCGACGAGAAGCTGCCGGCCTATGCCCAGACGGTCGGCATCGCGACCGACGAGACGATCGCCAAGCACGGTGCGAAGCTGAAGGCGGTGATCGAGGCGCGGCGCAAGGGCGTCGAGTTCCTGCATGCCAATCCGAAGGAAGCCGCCGAAATCGTCGCCAAGGCCTACAACCTGCCGCTCGACGTCACCACCAACGCCATCAACAACATCAAGAAGATGAACCCGACCTGGTGGAGCCGCGGCGAGCTCGCGATGCCGCTGATGCAGTCGATGGCCGATGCGCTGGGCTCGGTCGGCGCGCTGCAGCTCCCCGTCGATTGGGCGGCGGCGACCAACGAGCAGTTCGTGCCGGCGGCAAAGACCCAATGATCGCCGGGGCGCCGCGCCTGGCGGCGGTCGAAAACGACGCCTCGCACAAGGTCCATGCGCGTCTCGAAGGCGTGACGCGCGTCTACCCGCCGCGTGCGGGCCATGGCGAGGTCCATGCGCTGGGCCCGATCTCCTTCGATCTCCGGGCCGGTGAGTTCTTCAGCGTCGTCGGCCCGTCCGGTTGCGGCAAGTCGACCCTGCTCGACGTGCTGGCGGGCCTCGCGGTGCCGTCGGCCGGCACGGTCGAATTCGAGGGCAAGCCGGTGCGTGGCGAGGTGCCGGACGGTGTCGGCGTCGTGTTCCAGGAGGATGCCAGCTTCCCTTGGCTCACGGTCGAGGACAACGTGTCCTTCGGCCTGCGGCGCGCCGGCGTCGATTCGGCGGAAAGCAAGCGGCGCGTCGATTTCGCGATCGGTTTCATGGGGCTGCGCGACTTCGCACGGGCCTATCCCAGCCAGCTCTCCGGCGGCATGCGCCAGCGCGTCTGTATCGCGCGCACCCTGGTGATGCAGCCGCGGCTGATCCTGCTCGACGAGCCGTTCGGCGCGCTCGACCAGCAGACCCGCCTGCTGATGGGCGACGAGCTGCTGCGCCTGTGGCGCGAGACCTCGGCCACCGTGCTGCTGATCACCCACGCGCTCGACGAAGCAAACCTCCTGTCGGATCGCATCGGCGTCATGTCGGCGCGGCCCGGCCGCTTCCTCGACATCGTCGAGACCGGCTGGCCGCGCGACCGCGATTCGCGGCTGGCCGAGCGTCCCGATTTCGGTGCGGTCACCGCGCGCCTCTGGTCATACCTGCGCGGGGAATCCCTGCGCGCGATGGGACAGGGGACGACGGCGCGATGAGCAAGGCGGGCTGGATCCGCACCCTCGTGCTGGTCGGCGCCATTGGTGCGCTCGAACTGGCCTGCCGCAGCGGTGCGATCGCGCCCACCATGGTGATCGCCCCGTCGCAGATGGTGATGGCGCTGATCAAGACGCTGCAGTCCGACGATATCGGCATGCATCTCGAGCACACGCTGTCGGCCGTGGCGATCGCCATGAGCATCGCCATCGTCGGCGGCTTCGTGATCGGCTTCATCCTCAACTGGGTGCCGTTCCTGCGCCGCGCCTTCAGCCCGTTCCTGGCGGCCTATTACGCCATCCCGCACTTCGCCTTCTATCCGTTGCTGATCGTCATCTTCGGCCTGGGCCCGATCCCGCTGATCGTACTGGCGACCCTGTTCGCCATGGTTGCGATGATCCTCGCCACGATGGCGGGCCTCGACAGGGTGCCGAGGGTGCTGCTCAAGACCGCGCGCATCCATCGCCTGTCGCTGATCGAGGAGATCTGGCGGGTCCGCTTGCCGGCCGCCGCGCCGCACATCCTGTCCGGGCTCAAGCTCGCGGTGGCCTATTCCTTCATCGGCGTGATCGCGGGAGAGTTCATCCTGTCGACCAGCGGCATCGGCCATGAGATCGCCTTCGCCTACGACAATTTCGACAATCCGCGCATGTATGCGCTCATCCTGTTCGTGCTGGGCATCGTCACCCTGTTCAACATGCTGGTCTTCGCCTGGGAGCGGCGCATGCTGCGCCGGCGCGGCGCGTGAGCGGCGGCATGCTTAACCTGCGCGCCTGGCGCGATCCCATCCTGGTCGCGATCTCGCTGGTCGCACTCTGGCAGGTCCTTCACCAGATTGCGGGCGATTCGGCGGTGACGGCGCCGGCCCCGACGTTGGCCCATCTCTGGGAGATGATCGGGCAGGCGCGTTTCCTGCCGCACCTGCGCGAGACCGGCCTCGCCTTCCTGCAGGCGCTGGCCATCGCCTGCGGCGGCGGCGTGCTGATCGGTGTCGTGCTGGGCGGGCACGAGCTCACCGGCGAGGTCGCCGAGCCCATCCTGGTCGCGCTCTATTCGGTCCCGAAGATCACGCTCTATCCCGTGATCCTGCTGCTCTTCGGCCTCGGCATGCCGGCCAAGGTCGCCTTCGGCGCGCTGCACGGCATCATCCCGGTCGTGCTGTTCACCATGAACGCGGTGCGCAACGTCAATCGCACCTATCTCCGGGCCGGCCGCGCCATGCGCCTCACCCCGGCGCAGACCGGCTGGCATATATTGATCCCCGCGACGCTGCCGGAGATCTTCTCCGGGCTGCGCATCGGCTTCTCGCTCACCCTGCTCGGTACCATGCTGGGCGAGCTGTTCGCATCCCAGCGCGGGTTGGGCTTCCTGCTGATGACGGCGATCGACCTGCACGACGTGAAGACCATCCTGGCCATCGCCGTGCTCATCTCGACCTTCGCCATCATCGCCAACGCCGCGCTGCTCGCCATCGACAAGCACCTGCATCGCGGGGCGTCGCCGGAGGCTCACGAGAAGTCATGAACAGGATCGCCGTCGCCCGCGAGATGGGCTCGCCCCTGCATCATCAGATCTATCTGGTGCTGGCCGACGGCATCTCGACCGGACGCTATGCCGAGGGCGAACCGCTGCCGACCGAGGAACAGCTGACGCAGATGTTCAGCGTGTCGCGCATCACCGTCCGCCGCGCCATGACCAGCCTGCAGGATGCCGGACTGGTGGAGCGCGGGGCGGGGCGACGCACGATCGTGCGGCCGCAGCTCGGCCAGCCGATGCGCATGCCGATGACGTCGGTCATCGAGAACATCGTGACCTATGGCGCCGAGACCGTGGCCAAGGTCGTGGAGTTCGGTTACGTGGCGGCCCGCGGCTTCGCCCGCGACCGACTGTGGGAGGCCGACCAGAAGCCGGTTCAGCGGGCGGTGCGCGTGCGCTCCCAGGACGGCACGCCGGTCATGCACCTCACCAGCTACGTGCCGGCGACCCTGGGTGAGACCTTCACCGAGGCCGATCTTAACCGCATCCCGATGTTCCAGCTCCTGGGCCGCGCGGGCGCCCATATCTGCGGCGCCCAGCAGCTCGTCTCGGCGGGACTGGCCGATCCGCTGGTCGCCTCGCGGCTCGGCGTCAAGGTGGGTTCGGCGCTTATCGACCTGCGCAGCCTGATGATCGACCAGCAAGGGCGGGCCGTCGAATACGTCGAGATGCTGGCACTGCCGGAGCACGTGAAGCTGCGCTTCGATATGCACCCCGAACAGTTCAAGCCGTCACCTGCCTCATCGCCGGTTCAGAAACGCAAACGCTGAAGGAGGAAACCATGTCCAACGCCGCCAATTTCCGCAAACTTATCGCTTCCAAGAAGATGATCGTGGCCCCCGGCGCGATCGACTGCATCACCGGCCGCGCCATCGCCCAGGCGGGCTTCTCCGCCGTCTACATGACCGGCGCCGGCACGTCGGCGACCCTGGGCTATCCCGACTATGGCCTGATCACGATGAGCGAGATGGTGGGCAATGCCGGACGCATCGTGAACTCGATCGACATCCCGCTGATCAGCGACAGCGACACCGGCTTCGGCAACGAGCTGAACGTCTACCGCACGGTGCAGGAGTTCGAGCGCGCCGGCGTCGCCGCGATCCACATCGAGGACCAGGTATTCCCGAAGAAGTGCGGCCATCTCGACAACAAGGAGCTGGTCAGCCGCGAGGACTTCATCGCCAAGATCCGTGCCGCATCAGCCGCCCGCAAGTCGAAGGACTTCTGCATCATCGCCCGCACCGACTCGCGCGCCGTGGTGAGCCTCGAGGAAGCGATCGCGCGCGCCAACGCAGCACTCGCCAACGGCGCCGACGTGGCCTTCGTCGAGGCCCCGCAGACCATGGAAGAGATCGAGTCGGTACCGAAGCGGGTCAACGGCCCGTGCCTGCTGAACATCGTGCGTGGCGGCAAGACGCCCGAGATCGAGCTCGATGTCGCCGAACGCATGGGCTACGCGATCTCGATCGTTCCCGGCCTGCTGCTGGGCGGCATCATCCAGACCTGCGACCGCCTGCTGGGCGACCTGAAGCAGGGCAAGTTCCCGCCGGTCACCGGCTCGCCCGGCAAGACCTTCGCCCGCTTCGGCGCCGCCGAATGGGACGAACGCCGCACCGCCTTCCGCGACCCGATCAAGGCCGCCGCCGAGTAATCAGTCTCGTACGCTTTTACGGAGGAAGTGCATGGCCGCCGCACGCACGATGTTCGAGAAAATCTGGCAGCGTCATGTCGTCGTCGATCGCGACGACGGCTACACGCTGCTCTATATCGACCGCCACCTGATGCATGACGGTTCGGCCGCGGGTTTCGCCAAGCTGCGCGAGCGCGGCATGAAACTGCGCCGCCCCGATCGTGGCTTTGCCACACCCGACCACTATGTGCGCAGCGACAGCCGCGACGTCGCCGACATCGTCGATCCGCATCACCGCAAGCTGGTCGAAGTGATCCGCACCAACACCGCCGAGAGCGGCGTCACCCTGTTCGACCTGGGCGACGAGCGGCAGGGCATCGCCCATGTCGTCGGCCCGGAGCAGGGCGTCACCCAGCCCGGCCTCACTTTGGTCTGCGGCGACTCGCACACCTCCACGCACGGTGCGCTGGGGGCACTCGCCTTCGGCATCGGCTCCTCGGAAGTGGCGCATGTCATGGCGACGCAATGCCTGTGGCAGCGCAAGCCCAAGGCGATGCGGATCAGCGTCGACGGCACGCTGGGCGAAGGCATCACCGGCAAGGACGTGATCCTGGCGATCATCGCGAAGATCGGCACGGCGGGCGCGGTCGGACATGTCATCGAATATGCCGGCAGCGCGATCCGCGGCCTGTCGATCGAGGGCCGCCTCACCGTCTGCAACATGTCCATCGAGGCCGGTGGCCGGGCGGGCATGGTGGCGCCGGACGATACGACCATCGCCTATCTCAAGGGCCGACCGTTCTCGCCGAAGGAATCCGAATGGGACAAGGCGGTCGCCTTCTGGCGCACCGTGCCGAGCGATGAGGGCGCCACCTTCGATCGTGACGTCAGCCTCGACGCGGCGTCGATCACGCCGATGGTGACCTGGGGTACCAGCCCTGAGGATGCGCTGTCGATCACCGGCCGCATCCCCGAGCCCTCGACGGCGCCGGACAGTGCCAAGAAGGACAGCATGAAGCGGGCGCTCGACTATATGGGCCTGGTGCCTGGCACGCCGCTCGAGCAGGTGCCGGTCGATCGCGTCTTCATCGGCTCCTGCACCAACAGCCGCATCGAGGACCTGCGCGCCGCCGCCAAGGTCGCCAAGGGCCGCAAGGTCGTGATCCCCTCCTGGGTGGTCGCGGGTTCCGGCCTGGTGAAGAAGCAGGCCGAGGCCGAGGGGCTGGACAAGATCTTCCGCGAGGCCGGCTTCGAATGGCGCGAGCCCGGCTGCTCGATGTGCGTCGGTATGAACGGCGACACCGGCAAGCCGCAGCAGCGCATCGCCTCGACCTCGAACCGCAACTTCATCGGCCGCCAGGGCCCGGGCGTGCGCACGCACCTGCTCAGCCCGGCAATGGCGGTGGCTGCCGCCGTCTCCGGTCACTTCGCCGACGTCCGCAAGCTGGCCTGAAGGAGGCATCGCCATGGAAGCTTTCACCACGATCGACGCGGTCGCCATCCCGATCGACCAGCCGAACCTCGACACCGACCAGATCATCCCGGCGCGCTTCCTCGGCAAGCCGCGGGACATGCAGGTCAGCGCGCTGTTCCACGACCTGCGCTATACGCCCGACAAGACGCCGCGGCCGGAGTTCGTCACCAACATGCCGGCCTTTTCCGGTGCGAAGATCGTGGTGGCGGAACGTAACTTCGCCTGTGGCTCCTCGCGCGAGAATGCCGTCACGGTGATGGTCGACAACGGCCTGCGTGCCTTCATCGCGCCGAGCTTCGGCGACATCTTCTTCAACAACTGCTTCCAGAACGGCGCCTTGCCGATCCGGATCGACGCCGCACGCGCGGCCGAACTGCGCGGGATGCTCCGCGCCTCGCCGGGTGCGAAGATCAGGATCGACCTCGCGGCACAGACCGTGACCGGTCCGGACGGCAAGACCGACCGGTTCGAGATCGATTCCTTCCGCAAGGATTGCCTGCTGAAGGGCGCCGACGAGGTCAGCCTCACCTTGAGTTACGACAAGGACATCAAGGCCTTCGAAGACAAGCAGCGCCAGGAGATGAGCTGGCTGTAGCTACTTCGCCGGCCCGAATCCCTGCAGCGTCCAGACCAGCGGCGCGGGGTCGATGCGGACCTCGCCGTTTTGCGGGCGGTCGATGTCGATGATCAGCACGATGGCCAGCGTCCAGACGCCCAGCAGCAGGACCGACAGAGTCGGCTGACGACCGCCGACCAGGCCGAACCCGTAGCCCACAGCGCCCACCGCAAAGATCGAGACGGTAAGCAGCAGCCGCATGATGTAGGGCGGCACGTGGCTGGTGAAATTGCGCCGGTTGGTCAGCGACAGATCGATCATGTCGTTCAGCGAGGACAGCAACAGGCCCGAGATTGGCGTCGGCGAACGCTCGGCGACAGTGCGGGCCAGCGCCCAGATTTCGTTCTGGATCGTGTTGGTGCGCTGGTTGAGCCGCTCGACCTCGGCCGGGTCCTTGCTGCCCCGGACGACTGCGATGCGGGTCTCGGTATAGTCGCGCAGCAGGCGTTGCATGGCCTCGCCCTCGGCGCCCGTGGCGACCGAGGCACGCAGCCAGACGGTGCCGATCGCATTGGCTTCGGCAAGGACTGAGTCGCGGCGCTGTTGATAGCGGTCCGACGCCATCGACAGCGATACGCCCAGCAGGAAGGCCAGCAGGCCCATCAGGCCGGCCGTCGCGAAGTTGACGGAAGACTTCTCGCCGTCAGTCGGAGATCGCCTCCGGCTGATGAATTTGCCGAGCTGGACGCCGACTTCGAGGGCCGCCAGCAGGAGCAGCAAGACGAAGAGGCCGGCGAGGTGAAGGTTTCCGTTGGTCAGTCCGTGCAGGAAACTGAACAGGGAGTCGAAGGGGCCGAGGGACATGCAGGCGGAACATCGACTATCCGCCGACGCAGGACAAGCCGTCAGGGGCCGGTCGCACCCAGCGCCTTGGCAGCTTCCATGCAGGCGCTCTCGCAGGCCCGGCAGGCCTCTGCGCACAGGCGGCAATGCTCGTGCTCCAGGGCGTGGCGGTCGCATTCGGCGGCGCAGGTTCGGCACAGCTCGGCGCAGGTCTCCGCCATCTGGCGCAACAGGGCCGTATTGGCGGTGGTGCGGCGCGCCAAGGCCGGCCCCGTGTTCGAGCAGGCCTCGGCGCAGTCGAGTGCCAGGCGGATGCAGCGGCCGAGGCTGACCGCCGCGTCGTCCAGGCTCTCGTCTGCACAGGTGATGCAGGCCTCGGCGCATGTGTGACAGGCTTCGATTGCGCGCAGGATCGGCATGTCGAGGGACCCGCGGGCCGGCGGGAGACGGGACGGCGTTGGACGCGCGTGCATGGCGGCGTTTCCTCTGTTCATGAACAGCGGAGCAACGCGTCCATCGACGGTTGGTTACGGGATCAGGGTTTCCAGCGCAGGAAGTTGGCGATCAGCCGCAGGCCGGTCGCCTGGCTCTTCTCGGGGTGGAACTGCGTGCCCGCAATATTGTCGCGACCGACGACGGCGGTGACCGGGCCGCCATAGTCGGTCAGCGCCAGCACCGTCTCGGGCTTGCTGGCTGCGAGCTGGTAGGAATGCACGAAATAGGCATGGGAGCGCGGTGCGATGCCGTCGAGCAGGGCATGCGGTTTGAGGTCCGTCAGCTCGTTCCAGCCCATGTGCGGGATCTTGAGATGGTCCTTGCCGGGTTCTATGCGCACCACGTCGCCCGCAATCCAGTCGAGGCCGGCGTGGATGCCGTACTCGACGCCGCGCGTGGCCATGAGCTGCATGCCGACGCAGATGCCGAGGAAGGGCTTGCCGCGCTCGATCACCTCGCGCTGCAAGGTGTCGACCATGCCCGGCACGCCGTAGAGCCCGGCGCGGCAGTCGGCGAAGGCGCCGACGCCCGGCAGCACGATGCGATCGGCGGCGGCGACCTCAGCCGGCTGCGACGTCACCATCACGCGATCGTCGGTCCCCGCCTCGCGCGCGGCCCGTTCGAAGGCCTTGGCGGCCGAGCGCAGGTTGCCCGACCCATAATCGACGATGGCGACGGTCATGACATCTTGTCCAAAACGCCCTCTCCGCCCGCATAGCGGGGGGAGAGGGAGGGGACCCGCGAAGCGGGGAGGGAGAGGTGGGTCTTCGATCTCTCGACCGGCATTGCTTTCGTATCGGGCGCCACCTCACCTTCCCATTGCTGCGCAATGGGCCCCTTCCTCTCCCCCGCCGAGCGGCGGAGAGGAGAAAGAGCGGCGATGAGCGTCATGGCGCTACAGCACGCCCTTGGTGCTGGGCACCGCCATCGTCTGCCGCGGGTCGATCTCGACCGCGACCCGGAGCGCCCGGGCGATGCCCTTGAAGCAGGTCTCGACGATATGGTGGTTGTTCTCGCCGTAGTGGTTCCAGACGTGCAGCGTCAGGCCGCCCAGCTGGGCGAAGGCCTGGAACCATTCCTTGAACAGCTCGGTGTCCATCGTGCCCAGCTTGTCCCGGGTGAAGTTCACCTTCCAGATCAGGTACGGCCGGTTCGACACGTCGAGCGCCACCTCGGTCAGCGTCTCGTCCATCGGGATGGTGGCGCTGCCGTAGCGGCGGATGCCCTTGCGGTCGCCCAGCGCCTTGGACAGGCACTCGCCCAGCACGATGCCGGTATCTTCCGTCGTGTGGTGGTAGTCGATGTGCAGGTCGCCCTCGGCGCGCAGCGTGATGTCGATCAGGCTGTGGCGCGACAGCTGCTCCAGCATATGGTCGAGGAAGCCGATGCCGGTCTTGATGTCGTATACACCGGTGCCATCGAGGTTGATGGCGGCGGAGATGCGGGTTTCCTTGGTCGCCCGCTCCACGGACGCGCGTCGTCCGCCGGTGCCGGGCGTCGTCAGGAGGGTCTGGGTCGTGGCCATGGGCAGGTTCATACAGGAACGCGGGCGGCACGGTCGAGCGCGACACGCGTCAGAATGACGCCGGCCAGCACGATCAGCCCGCCCAGCACGCGGGCGGCGGTCAGCGGATCGCCGAAGAAGGCGGCCGACAGGCCCACGCCGGCCACCGGGATCAGGTACATGTAGACCATGACCCTGGAGACCCCGAGCCGCTCCAGCCCGGCGGTCAGGCCGAGGAAGGCGACGCCCACGGGGAAGATGGCGGTGTAGAGCCAGAAGCCCAGCAGCCGGTCGTCGAGCCGGGCGAACTCGCCGAGCGAATCGAAGGCCAGCGAGATCGGCACCAGCACCAGAGAGCCGAACAGGGTCGTCCAGGCCATGACCGGCAGCGCCCCCAGCCGCTGATTGTAGGGCGCGCAGCGCTCGACATAGAGCGCCCAGGCGAAGGCCGAGAGCATCCAGAGGAGCGTGCCGTCGAGGCTGCCGAACGAGAGCGTGATCGCACTGAGACTGTTGTTCACCACCAGCACGACGCCTGCGAAAGCGAGCCCGATGCCGGCCCAGCCCAACCCGGGCAGGCGCCGTCCGCCGAACCAGGCGAGGATCGCGGAGAAGGCGGTGGTGGTGGTCATCACGATCGAGCCGACGCTCGGCGCGGTGCGCGTCATGGCGAGGCCCCAGCAGGCCTGAAACAGCGTGACGCCGATCAGCGAGAGCAGGAACAGCGGCAGCCAGTCGCGCCGCGCCAGCCCGAGGGGCCGGCGCATCAGCGCCATGGCGACGAACAGGAAGAGGCTGGCGATCAGGTAGCGCGAGCCGCTGTAGAGCAGCGGGCTCATGACCTGCAGCACGTCCTTGGCGAAGGGATAGCTCGATCCCATCAGCATGGCCGTGCCGATCATGATGAGGTCGCCGGTGTAGCGGCGCTTCGTTTCCACGCGTGCCTCAGTCCTCTCCGCCCGCGAAGCGGGGGGAGAGGAAGGGGACCCGCGCGTAGCGCGGGGGAGGTGAGGTGGGTCTTCGGTCTTTCAACACGCGCATCTCGTCCGCATTGAACACCACCTCCCCTTCCCATTGCTACGCAATGGGCCCCTTCCTCTCCCCCGCTTATGCGGCGGAGAGGAGGAATGAGGAGGTCGATAGCAGAGCCTACGACTTCGGCGCCGTCGACGCCTTCTGCGCGCCCCAGAAGCCGAACAGCGTGCCGGCGACGCGGCGGATCTGGATCTCCTCCGAACCCTCGGTGATGCGGTAGCGGCGGTGGTGGCGGTAGATGTGCTCGAACGGCGTGTGGCGCGAGTAGCCGATGCCGCCATGGACCTGCATGGCGCGGTCGGCGGCGTCGCAGACCAGGCGGTTGGCGCGGTAGTTCGACATCGCCACCCATTCGCTCACCTGCATGTGGTGCTGGTGATCGAGATGCCAGGCGGTCTTGCGTACCAGGCCGCGCGTCATCTCGGCCTCGGTGTGCAGCTCGGCGAGCGGGAACTGGATCGCCTGGTTGGTCGCCAGCGCCTTGCCGAACACCTTGCGGTTCTTGGCGTAGGCCACCGACATGTCGATGCAGTATTGCGCGGCGCCGAGGCTCGAGGCGGCCTGGCGGATGCGGTTCTCGTGCACGAAGGTCTGCGCCACGTCGAGGCCGCGGCCTTCCTCGCCCAGCATGGTCGAGCCCGGCACGGTGACATTGGTCAGCGACACCTCGGCATGGTCGGACGGCATGTTGAACGTCCACCACATGTACTCGATCTTGAAGCCCGGGGTCTTCACCGGCACCAGGAACGCCGAGATGCCGCGCGCGTCGCCCACCTTGCCCGAGGTGCGGGCGAAGACGAGGTCGACGGTGGCGGTGTGCATGCCGGTGTTGAACCGCTTCATGCCGTTGATCACCCAGTCCGAGCCCTGCTTGACCGCGGTGGTCTCCATGAAGGTGGCGTCGGAGCCGTGCAGCGGCTCGGTGAGGCCGAAGCCGATGCGCTCGGTGCCGCGGAACATGCCCTCGATGTAGCGGTCCTTCTGTTCCTGCGTTCCGAAACGATGGAGCAGCAGGGCCACCGGGAAGTTGCCGACGATCGAGCTCTCGTTCTGCAGGTCGTTGTGCAGGCCGAGCCCCTTGTGCGCGAGATGCTCGCGGATCAGAGCCATCGCGAGGTTGGAGCCGTCCTTGCCGCCCAGCGCCTTGGGCAGGCCGAAGCGCAGATGGCCGGCCTTGTCGGCGCGGCGCTTCATTTCGGCCAGCAGCTCTTCCCATTCGTGGCGCGGCTGGCCGTCATTGTCCCAGTCGGTGCGGGCATGCTCGCGGCGATGGTCGAAGAAGCGGATATTGTCGTTCTCGCGCTCCAGCGGCCGGATCTCGCGCTCGATGAATGCGTCGAGCTCAGCGATATAGGCCGCGATGTCCGCGGGAATGTTGAAATCCATGGACCCTGTTCCTCCAGTAAACGCCCGTTTACCGGATATTATTAGCGATCAGCGCCGAGGCAGGTAAGGGCCGACTTTCGCTTCGAGAAGCCGGACCAGTGCCGGGTCCATGAATGTGTATTTGTCGGGAATATCGAGGCAGACGATACGCTTGCCTTTGAGATGCGCGCGGAAACGAGTGGTCATTCGCGTCCTGTGGGCGCGCTCCATGACGAACACGATGTCGGCCCATTCCAGCAGCTCGCCGCTCAGCGGCTCGTCAGCGGAATCGTAGAGACCAGCGGACGCGCACTCAACGTCGGCTCGCTGCGAGAAGACCTGCTCGGCGGTAGGGCTGCGCAGGCGGTTCTGGGAGCAAACGAAGAGCAGGCGTTTCAAGTCAGGTCGCCATCGGCAAGTCGACCCGGAAACGGCTGCCGCCGCCGTCGGCTGCAAGGCAAACGGCATCGCCGCCGTGGCGACGCGCGATGTCGAGGACCAGGGCGAGCCCCAGACCGCTGCCACGGCCGCTCTCCGCCGCGCCGCCCATGCGGTAGAAGGGCTCGAAGATGCGCTGGCGTTCGGATTCGGGAACGCCGGGACCGCGGTCGGTGACTTCGAGGACCGCGCAATTTGACTCGCGGGTGACCGACACGGAAACCGAGTCGTCGCCGTCCTTCCCGGTACCGTAGCGCCGGGCATTCTCGACGAGATTGCGGACGAGGCGACGCAGCAGCGTGCGGTCGCCCGAGACGATCACCGGCTCGCCGTCCACCTCGACATCGTAGTGCGAGGCTTCCTCGGCGGCGAGCGCCAGCAGGTCGACCGGTTCGCGCTGATCGAGGGTGGGGAGCGCCTCCAGCCGGCTCGCCAGCAGGATCTGCTCGATCAGCTGGTCGAGCTCGGCCACATCGCGCTTCAGCGATTCGCGCGTCCTGGGATCGGCGGCGTCGCCCAGCAGCGAGGCCGCGACCGAGATGCGGGTGAGCGGCGTGCGCAGTTCGTGGCTGGCATTGGCGAGCAGCAGCCGATGAGCGGCCACCAGCTCCTCTATGCGCTCGGCCGAGCGGTTGAAGCTGGTGGCAAGTGCTGCCAGCTCGTCGCGGCCCTCGACTTTCACGCGGGCGCCGAGATCGCCGCGGCCCAGCCGGTCGACGCCGGCCTTGAGCCGTTCCAGCCGCCGTCCGAGCCCGCGCACGACGGGAAAGGACACGATCGCGACGGCCAAGGCGACCAGTCCCAGCGCCGCGGCGATCCAGAAGATGGGGTTGGGCCGCTCGCGCACCTGCCGCGCCACCAGCCAGCGGCCGTCCGGCAGTTGCAGGACGAAGTTCGGACCGCCCGGTCCGCGCCGCCAGCCGGTGCGGGCACGGTTGGGATCGAAGCGCGGCGGCGGCTTGCCGGCCATGGCGATCATGTCGCCATCGGGCTCGTAGAGGGCGATGTCGAAGCGCAGCTTGCGCTGCAGCCCCTCGATCGCGCGCTGCTGCTCGGGGCGCGGCGCCTTGGCGTCGGGGAGAAGCGCGCCCGTCAGCTCCGCGGCGACGTCGAGATACTGCGGCGTGCGATTGTCGTCGTCGGCCAGCCGCCATAGCAGCACCGCCGCGCCGACGAACACCGCCAGCACGATCAGGATGGTGACGTAGAACTGCAGGTAGAGGCGCTGCATGGGTCAGACGAAGGATTCAATGCTGGGAGCGCGCCACTCCAGTGGCGCAATCTTTCTCTTGTATCGACAAAGATGCGCCACTGGAGTGGCGCGCTCCCAGCAAAGACTCATGACCCTCATCGATCTTGATCCTTGGCGAAGACGTAGCCGGCGCCGCGCAGGGTGAGGATGCGGCGCGGCTTCTTCGGATCGTCCTCGATGGCGGCGCGGATACGGCTGACATGGACGTCGACGGAACGGTCGAAGGCTTCGAGCTTCTCGCCCTTCAGCACGTCCATCAGCGCATCGCGCGAGAGCACGCGGCCGGCGCGTTCGGCCAGGGCCAGCAACAGTGCGAACTGGTAGGAGGTGATGCTGCGCTCCTCGCCATCGACGCGGACGACGCGGGCGCCCTTGTCGATCTCGAGGCGGCCGAAGCGCAGCACGTCGGTCTTCGGTGCCGCCGATCCCTTGCGGCGCAGGATGGCGCGCAGGCGGGCCTGCAGCTCTCGCGGCTCGAACGGCTTGGACAGGTAATCGTCTGCGCCGAGCTCGAGGCCCACGACCCTGTCCATCGGCTCGCCGCGCGCGGTCAGCATCAGGATCGGCACGTCGCTGGTGCCGCGCAGGCGGCGGCACAGGTCGAGCCCGTCGGCATCGGGCAGCATGAGGTCGAGGATGACAGCGTCGAAGGTCTCGCGCTTCAGCCTGTCCTCGCCGTCGCGGCCGGTGCCGGCAACGGTCACACGAAAGCCCGCCCCGCCGAGATAGTCGGAAACCATCCCGGCGAGGCGGTCGTCGTCGTCGATCATCAGGATGCGCTCGGCCATTGGCTCAGTATCCGACCGGCGCAGCCCCGATGTCATCTTCCGTTAGCCCTTTGCTCTTAGCCCTTCTTGGGGCCGTGCTTGTGCTCGCTCCAGGTCTTGAAGAAGGCCTGGCGCTGGTTGGCGTTCAGCACGTTGCCGGCGTCGGTCAGCGCCTTGGTGAAGCGCTTGGAGCTGTCGTCCGCGATCTTCATATCGGAGAGGCGGATCTGCTCGATCTTCGCAGGGTCGATGGTCGGGGCTTCGAGGGCGGCGCGCATCGCGGCGCGGTTCTCCTTGCGCAGGGTGTGCAGGGGCTTCAGGTCGGTGAAGGCGGCCTTCAGGATGCCGACGATCTGCTTCTTCTGGTCCTGCGTCGCGTCGGTGCCGTTCAGCGCCTTGTCCACGCGCTTCTCGATGCCCTGCTGGAACTTGGCCGGGTCGACCGACCCGCCGTCCGCCCGGGCAAAGGCCGGCAGGCTGGCTGTCGCCGCGAGGCTGCCCGCGAGGAGGGCGGCCATTACCGTCTTGATGCTGAGGTTCGTCATGTCTGTCTCCATGTGGTTCGGGTTGCTGTCCCCGTGAAACCAAGATGGAGGGTCCCGGTTTCGCGCCCATCTCGCGGCGGTAAAGTTGTGTAAAGTGGATCGCCATGACGATCGTGACCACCGAGCGGCTGTCGCTCAGGCCCCTGCTGCCCGACGATGCCGAAGATTACGCTGCCATGCGGTTTCATCCTGACGTGGCCAAATGGCTGCCGCCGGCGCCGGGCAAGGTGCAGGAAGGCGATTTCGTGGCACTGGCCCACGCCGCCATCGAGCGCTTCGCCGTCTCCTGGCAGGAGCGCCGCTACGCGCCCTGGGGCGTGTTCAACGAAGGCCGGCTGATCGGCCATGCCGGGCTCAATTTCATCGAGCAGTTCGATGGCGTCGAGATCCTGTGGTCGCTGCATCCGGAGGCCCAGGGCAAGGGCTATGCGACGGAGGTGGCGCGTGCCGCGCTGGCCTACGGCTTCGAGACGCTCGAACTCGACCACATCTTCGCGATCACCCTCGAAGAGAACCGCGCGTCACGGGCCGTGATGGAACGGATCGGCCTCACCTACCGCAAGCGGGTCGACTACAAGGGCTTCACCGACATCGTCTGGTACGATGTCGATCGCGCGAGCTATGCCGAAAGGATGTCCAGCGCGGCGCGGTGAACGGCGCGGTCGCCGGCGGCGACCACCGCTCCCTCGCTATGCATGTCGAGCGTGTTGCCCTTCCAGTCGGTGATCACACCGCCGGCGCCCGTGATGACGGGAATGAGCGCGGCATAGTCGTAGAGCTTGAGGTCGGCCTCGACGACCAGGTCGACATGGCCCGACGCCAGCAGCCCGTAGGCGTAGCAATCGCCGCCCCAGCGGAAGAGCTTCACCTTTTCGGTAAGCGTCTGGTGTGGCCTGGCATAGCCGCCGGCGAACATGGCGGGCGCGGTCGAATACATATAGGCGCTGGAGACGCCGGCGCAGGCGCGCACCGAGATCGGCTGGCCGTTCAGGGTCGAGCGTTCGCCGTCGACGCCCAGCCAGCGCTCCTGCAGGATCGGCTGGTCGATGATGCCGAGCACGGGCTTGCCGCGATGGAACAGGCCGATCAGCGTGCCGAACAGCGGCAGGCCGGTGATGAAGGCCTTGGTGCCGTCGATCGGATCGAGAACCCAGACATATTCGGCATCGGTGCGGACCGCGCCATGCTCCTCACCGAACACGCCATGGTCGGGCACGTGGCGGTTCAGCAAGTCACGCATCGCCGTTTCCGCTTCACGGTCGGCAATGGTGACAGGGCTCTGGTCGGTCTTGTCGTCGACCGTGACGCCGGTGCGGAAGTAGCGGGCCGCGATCGGCCGGGCAGCGTCGGCCAGCTGGTGGGCCAACGCGACGAGGTTGGCCGGAACCACCTAGGGCAGCGGCGCGGGCGTGTCGGCCATCGTGCGCAGGTACGCGATGACGTCGGCGCGATCCTGTTCCTTCGGAAGGCCGGCGAAGGCCATCTTGGTGCCGCGCAGGTAGGCGGTCGGCTTGAAGATCAGGTGATCGATGTCTTCGTAGTTCCACTCGCCGCCCTTGGCCGTCATCACCGACGAATAGCTGAAGCCGGCATGGCTCGCCTTCGCACGGTTGACCACGCCCCACAGGTTCGGGCCGACCTTGTTGGCGCCGCCCTTGTCGATCGTGTGGCAGGTGAAGCACTGCTTCTGGAACATCGCCTTGCCGGCCTCGACATTGGCGCCGGCCAGCTTGGGGCCGATCGGCGGGATCTCGATGGCCGCGGGCGCGGCGCCGGTCGCCGCCGGGGCCTCGTCGGTCACGGCGAGGGCCGGCTTGTCCAGCTTGTGCGGATGCACGACGGCATTGGAGACCTTGCCGACCACCATCGCGAAGAGGGCGGAAGCCAAAACGCAGCCGGCGATCGTGTTGAAACTGGCCATATCAAATCCCGAAGCGGCAAATTCTACGGACGCTGCTGTAGCATGCCCGCACGGCCATCAGTAGTATTCGATCGCGTCCGGTTGATCGCGCGGCGGAACGTCGCAAGTACCAGATATTACGAGGTTTTTCGCCTATCGGTGGGCCTCGGAACGGGCACGGGAGAGTTCGGAAAATGGCAAAAAGTCGGGGCGAGAAGCGGCAGGGCAAGGCCGCCGCCAGCAACATCATCGCCTTCCAGGGCGAACCCGGCGCCAATTCCGACATGGCCTGCCGGGCGGCCTTTCCCTACATGACGACCCTGCCGTGCCCGACCTTCGACGCCGCCATGGGCGCCGTCCAGGCCGGCAAGGCCGAACTGGCCATCATCCCGGTCGAGAATTCGATCGCCGGCCGGGTCGCCGATCTGCACAGCCTGCTACCTCATACCAAGCTCAAGATCGTGGGCGAGCACTTCCAGCGGGTCGAGCATTGCCTGGTGGCCCTGCCGGGCGCCTCCCTGAAGTCGATCCGGACGGTGAAGAGCCATGTCCAGGCACTGGCCCAGTGCCGCAACTTCCTGAAGAAGCACCGGCTGCAGCCGGTGGTCCATGCCGACACGGCCGGGGCTGCCCGCGAGATCGCCGACATCGGCGACGCCAGCGTCGGCGCCATCGCCTCCTCGCTGGCGGCCCGCATCTACGACCTCAAGGTGCTGGCCAAGAACATCGAGGACGCCGACCACAACACCACGCGCATGCTGGTCTTCTCGCGCGAGGAGGCCCATCCGGACTGGCGCACGGTACAGTGCATGACCGCCTTCCTGTTCCGGGTGAAGAGCCGGCCGGCCGCGCTCTACAAGGCGCTAGGCGGCTTCGCGACCAACGGCGTCAACATCGTGAAGCTCGAAAGCTATCTCTCCGGCGCGCGCTTCGAGCAGGCGCTGTTCTATGCCGAGATCGAGGGCCATCCCGAGCAGCACAATGTCATGCTGGCGCTCGAGGAACTCGACTTCTTCTCCGACGAACTGAAGCTGCTGGGCTCCTTCCCGGCCAATCCCTTCCGGCGCAAGGGCTGGGAAGCCCCGACCCGTCCCGGCACCTGAGGCCTTCCATGCCGCAACAGCCCGTCCGCATCGCGCCCTCCATCCTGTCGGCGGATTTCGCCGCCCTCGGTCGCGAGATCGAGGCCATCACCGAAGCCGGCGCCGACTGGATCCATGTCGACGTGATGGACGGGCATTTCGTGCCCAACCTCACGATCGGCCCGATGGTGGTGAAGGCGCTGCGCAAGCACAGCAAGCAGCCGTTCGACGTCCACCTGATGATCTCGCCGGTCGATCCGCTGGTACCGGCCTATGTCGATGCCGGCGCCGACGTGATCTCGTTCCATCCCGAGGCCGGCCCGCACGTTCATCGTACGATCCAGCTCATCAAGAGCCTCGGCCGCAAGGCCGGCATCGTGCTCAATCCGGCGACGCCGCTGTCGGTCATCGAGCATGTGCTGGGCGATCTCGACCTGGTGCTGGTGATGAGCGTCAATCCGGGCTTCGGCGGCCAGGCCTTCATCGAGAGCCAGCTCCCCAAGATCGCTGCCCTGCGCAAGGCGATCGACGCGCTGGGCAAGCCGATCGACCTCGAGGTCGATGGCGGGGTCAACGTGGAGACGGCGAAGCGCTGCATCGCGGCCGGCGCCGACGTCCTCGTCGCCGGCACCGCGGTGTTCACCGGCGGTCCCGAACGCTATGCCGCCAACATCGAGGCCCTGCGCTCATGAGCGACATGATCCTGCATCACTATCCGAACTCGCCTTACTCCGAGAAGGTGCGGATCGCCTTCGGCGTCAAACAGGCTGCGTGGAAGTCGGTCACGATCCCGAACATGCTGCCCAAGCCCGACCTGATGCCGCTGACCGGCGGCTATCGCAAGACGCCGGTGATGCAGGTCGGCGCCGACATCTACTGCGACACGCAGCTCATCATGCTGGAGATCGAGAAGCGTGCGCCGACGCCGCCGCTCCTGCCCAAGGGCAAGGAGGGCGAGGCGCGGGCGCTCGCTATGTGGATCGACCGCACCATCTTCTGGGCCGCCGTCGGCGTCGTCATGGGCGCGTTGGGCGACAAGCTGCCGGAGGCTTTCCTCAAGGATCGCGCTGCCTTCTCCGGCCGCTCCTTCGATCCGGCGTCGCTGAAGGCCGCCGCGCCGATGGCGCTGCAGCAGACCTACGCCCAGCTCGCGATGGCCGAGCAGATGCTGGCCGACGGACGGCCCTATCTTCTGGGCGATGCGCCGTGCCTGGCCGATTGCGCGCTCTACAATCCGGTGTGGTTCATCAAGGAGCGGCTGGGTGGCGGCAAGCCGGTCCCGCCGCTCGACCGGCTGCCGCTGATCACCGCCTGGTCGGAGCGCCTGAAGGCGGCCGGCAGCGGCAAGTCCACGGAGATCAGCGCCGCCGATGCGATCGCCATCGCGAAAGCGGCGACGCCCGAAGCGGCCAGTGTGGATGCCAACGATCCCAGCGGCCTGAAGGCCGGCCAGACCGTCAGCGTCACGCCCGACGATACTGGCAAGGTGCCGGTGAGCGGTGCATTGGCCGGGCTGACGAACGACCGCATCTCGATCAAGCGTCACGACGAGCAGGTCGGCGACGTGGTGGTCCACTTCCCCCGCGCCGGCTTCATCATCACGCCGGCTTGACGCCTTATTGGAGCGCGCCACTCCAGTGGCGCAATCATGAGCATGAGCGCCACTGGAGTGGCG
>JAESFU010000148.1_pt1 | contig 98393 bp, 130 predicted proteins | sample 9269461 | NCBI WGS metagenome assembly JAESFU01 (sample SAMN14502556, study PRJNA617107) | algae metagenome | isolation source: Stenomitos rutilans HA7619-LM2 and co-occurring heterotrophs from cave walls | place: USA: Waikapalae cave, Hawaii | collected 2009-07-28
ACGATGGCGCCGTTGAACGCGTGACAGTCGTCTATTGCAACACGGGAGTCGGCGCGGCCCGGACATACACGCAAGGGGAAACGATCGAACCGCCCCGCGCGCGCGGCGGTGGAACCCGCTTCGCTCCGGCTTTCGCGTGGGTTGCAGAGCATGCGCCGGACGCGTCCGCCATCGTCTATGCAACGGACATGGATTGCTCCGACTTTGGGCCGGAGCCGCATTGTCCCGTGCTTTGGGCCAACACGGAAATAGGCAAGCGGCGGCCGGTTCCGTTCGGCGAGGTCATGGATTTGGACCCGGACGCGTGAGGGCCGGACGGGAGGGCCGCTCCGGCGCCCTCCCGGACCGTGCGCGGGCCGCTCCGGCCGCCGGGCATGAACCGGCCGCCGGACCGTCCTACGGGCGGAGACTGCAAACCATTGCCCGGCATGCCCGGGCGGATCGATGGAGTCCGACCATGCGACGGCGCAAGGTTCGCAACGCGGCGCTTAGTGAAGCCCTCCGGAGCCTATTGGACGGGCGGACGTGGCGCCGTCATCCGGAGCCGTTCGCCAAGTCGCGGCGCGGACGGGAAAGGCGAGACGCGCGCCGTTTCGTCGTGTCCGCCAAGTCCGCCGCACTCGCCTAGCAATCCCTTGCCCGGCATGCCCGGGCACAAAAAAGGAGTCGACGATGGAGCTTCACAGCATCAACGCGGAACAAGGGCTTTACGTGCTCCGCTCCGGCAACGGGTTTTCCTGCTACGGGTTCGCCGTGGCGGAGCGCAAGCGGCGCGCCGTGCTCGAATGGATTGGCGAGATAGTCGTCCCGTGGGAACCGGGCACGGCAGAGCATTTCGCCGCCTTCAATGACGCTATGACGCGCGGCGCGGAGCATGCCCGGCGGACCGGCAAACGGTGCCCGGCGGACTTGGACTCCCGCCTTGCGGGACTGGAAGGCCAACGCGTCGAAGCAATCCACCCTGACGGAACCCGGGAACGGTTCTATGTCGGAAAGTCAACCGGGTGGCTCCCGTGCCATCTCGCCATTGCCACCCGGCGGAGCACGGGCGGCCCTGCCGTCTACCTGCCGCCCGGCGCCATCGTGCGGCCGGTGGGCGGCCGCCTCTAAACACCTCAAGGAGTCGTCACATGGCGAGCGCCTACACTGAAAACGCGTTGATGCTTTGGGAAGCGATGCTGTCGGTTGACCGCATCCGCGAGGACGCCCCGCCGCCGGGTTTCCGGGAGTGGTGGGAACGGGAGGGAACCTCTGTCGTCCGCAGTTGGGCGGCCGGTCGCGGCGCGTGGCTCGAGTCCGTGTGGGTTGCCCTCAACCGCCTCGATACAGAGGAGGTGATTGTGGGGTGTCTCTCCTTCGATTGGGAAGTCGTGCCCGCCATCCTCTGGCATATCGAATGGAGCGACGACGTTCCGACCCTGCCCACACCCGCGAAGCTCGCGCGCGCCCTCATTGACGCGGAGGCGGCCCGTCAGAAGGAAGTCATCGCACAGCAAACCACTGCCACAACTCCAAAGCGGTAGCAGCCAAACGCTTGCAAAACCACGCGATTCTGCTACTCTAAACACCTCGCCGCCCGGCCTGTCCGGGCTCAAAACAGGAGACCGAACCACATGCACAGTGCTGTCATCTCGCGCGCCGACTTCAACGGCGCCCTTGCCTTCGCGAAGCGCGCGGTGGAGCGGAAGCACACGTTTCCGATCCTGACCCATGCCCGATTGAGGGCGGACGGCGACGCCCTCGCCGTTGTCACAACCGACCTTGACCGCGAGGTGACCGTCCGGGTTCCGGCCGCCGTCGATCCAGGATTCGACACGACGCTTCCGGCACATCTCCTCGCGGACATGGTTAAGAAGTCGAAGGCGTCCATGCTCGCCATGGATGCGACCGATCCGGACTCCGTGCGGCTCGACTTCGCCGGGACCGTGGCGACGGTGAAGGCCATCGCGCCAACGGACTTCCCGGCCCTGCCCTTCGACGGCGAGCCGGTCCGCTTCTCCATCCAGTCGGACGTGCTCCACGACGCGTTGCAGAGCGTGGCGTTTGCCATCTCGACCGAGGAAACCCGCTACTACCTCAACGGCGTCTATCTGCATGCCTACTACGGGCGGCTGCACGTCGTGGCGACGGACGGGCACCGCCTCGCGCTCTGGCGCGGAGACCTCCCGGAGGCCGCCGCAGACATGCCCGGCGTCATCCTCCCTGCCGCAACGGTCCACGACGTGATCGCGCTGATAGGCAAGCGCAAGCCGCCCGTGCCCGTGTCCGTCGCCATCTCGGAGACGCGCGCCGACTTCACGGCCGGGAACGTGACCATTCGGTCGAAGCTCATCGACGGCAGATATCCGGACTATCAGCGCGTCATTCCGACCGATCGCACCCGCATGCTCCGGGTGAGCACGGAAGCCCTCGCGGAGACGGTGGCGGCCGTGACGCCCGTCCTGTTGCGCGGGCGCGGTTGCGCCGTCCGGCTGGAGGTCGAAGCCGACATGCTTCGCCTGACCTTCCGCGATCCGGACAACGGCGAACTGTCCGGGACGGTGCCGGTCTACACCAACGAATGGTCACACGTGACCGGGTTCAACGCTCGTTATGTGGGCGACATCCTGAAGGTCATGGGTGAGCGCGTCACCATCTTCCAGACCGATCCGGGCTCCCCGGCCGTGATCGAAAGCGACGGCGCCGTGTTCGCCGTGCTGATGCCGATGCGCGTGTAGCAACGCGTTGGAGGGCGGCGCCAACGTCGGGCTGCTAACCAAGTTTCCCGCGCGCCGCCCTCCCCTGCTCCCGTTTTTCGACGTTTCCCGCCCGGTCTGTCCGGGCTGAAAGAGGAGATACGACCGTGACCACACTCAAAGAACTGGACCTGCTGCGGCGCCTCATTGGCACGCAAGACCTGCAAGGGCTGGCCGACATGCGCGAGATTGTCGCCAGCGTGACCGGCGACACAATGGCCGCCGCCGCCGCCCTCCGCCTCGCCTTCGACTTTGTGGGCAAGCACTCGCCCGGCAACCCGTACCTGACCGAGCCGGGCAAGACCATTGCCGCCGTGCTGGCCAAGATCGACGGGGAGGGCTGACGAATGGAAGCCCCTGACGCCCTGTTGGCCATCCAGCAACTCATGGACGGCGTGGAATGGTCCCCCGACACGCTCGACGCCATCGCCGAAATCATGGTCGCAGCGGGAGACGCTGCGGAACATGCTGGCCGCGAGCGACGCCAACGATGGCGACAGCCTCCTCAACGGACTGGAACAGGCCCGCACTATCATCGCTGAGATCGACGATAAGTGACAACCCATTGCCCGGCGTGACCGGGCTGAGAAGGAGACACACCATGGCACAACCAAACGTCACCGAACTGATCGTGGACGACCGCTCCAAAGGCTCGCGGCACGTCACCGGCACCATGAAGGTGGACGGCAAGCGCTACGACTTCGAGGTCAACGACGCGGGCGGCATCCGCCTCTGGCTGCACGTCCGGCCGTTCGTGAAGCGGCGCCTTCCTCTCGGCCACCGCATCGACCTGCAAGCCATCGCGCTGGGCGCGGTGAAGAAGGTGGAGGGCTGAGCATGACCAAGTTTTTCACATGGTTGGACGACGTGTGCCGCAAGGCCAAAAAGAGCAAGCCCGGCAAGGTGCTAATGGCGGCGGGCTTCACGGTCTATCACACGGGAGGCGGTTGCCTTGCGTGGCGCAAGGACTACCCGGGCAAGGTCTATGTCCTGCTGACTGACGACGTCGACGGCGCCAACCTCAATCTGGACGAGTCCGACGACTGGCTCATCGGCATCTACCGGGATGACGACGTCGACGGTGAGCCGCTGATCGAAGACGCGACAGCCGAGACGGTCGCGGGCGCCATCAAGGCTGCTGACGAGGCGGTCGCCAAACACACAGCAAAGGAGGGCTGAGCGATGGCCAAGAAGCGCACCGCCGACACCCGCGACCTCGCGATCCTGATCCGCGACATGCTGCACACCGACGTCGAGTTCGAATGCTTCGACTGGAGTGACGAGGATGCCCGGTTCCTGCACTGCGAGCGCAGCATCGCCTTCATCGACGCAAGCGACCCGTCGAACCTGACCATCGGGCTGGACGATAATTCTCTCTTCAAGGTGACCGTCACCCGGATCGGCTGACCACACCCCGCCCGGCGTGACCGGGCCAACCCTGGAGGACAACCAATGGCTGAGTACACCGTCGAATACACCTTCCTCGTGCCTCACTACGTCCACGAGACATTCGAGGCACCGGACAAGGCCGCCGCCATCGCCGAGGCGAAGCGGAAGCTGGATGCCGACGACATCGGCTGGAACAACCAAGAAGCCGACTACGACAACACCCGCGCCACCGTCATCACCGGCATGTGGGAGAGCGACGAGGCGTATAGGGGGGCCGAGATCGACGTGCCCGACTCCGGTCACCCGGAGGAGATCATCATCCCGCAACTCGTTGAGACGATCCGCGACCTCTCTGCGGCGCTTCGCAATGCGTGCGGCGAGACAGAGGCAACCCGCGCCGACAGGAAGGCACGGCTCAAGACTGCCGACCTCGCACTCCATCTCGTGCAGGAGATCGAGGGCCGCACCCGCTGACTTCACCCCCGCCCCGATCCCTGGGGCCCACCATAGGAGACCGACCATGAAGACGTTTTTTGGCATCTGCGGATCAGTGGCGCTCATCATCGCCATGGTCCTGTTCCTCTACTCCTCGCTCTATTGGGCGAACGCGCACAATGCCGAGTCCATCGGCGTCGGCACGTCAACCTATGCCGCTGTTCAGTGGCTTCAGGTCATCGCCGTGACGCTGTTCGCCACCTTCTGCGTGACAGTTGCTCGCGACTGATCCCCTCACCATCCGCCCCGTCTGACGGGGCCAAACGACTGGAGACCCATCATGAAGAAACTCGTTGTGCTGTGCGCCGCCGCTACCCTCGCCGCGTGCGCCAAGTCGCCGGAGTCCATCTCTCCGGCCTACGTATCCGAGGTCGGATACCGGACCTGGACCTGCCAGCAGCTTGGCGAGGAGAGCCAGAGGCTTTCCGCCGCCCTCGCCAACGCCTCGACCCGGCAGGAGCAGGCGAGGACGAACGACGCCGTGGGCATCCTCCTGATCGGCATCCCCGTCTCGTCCATGAGTGGCGACAACATTGCGCCTGAGATCGCCCGGCTGAAGGGCGAAACCGAGGCCATACGGAAGACGATGTTCTTCAAGCGCTGCACCGGCGGGGAGGGCTGATGCCATGCCGAAGAAGACCTACCCCGACCGCGCCCTCGAAACCCGCCTCCGCGAGCGCGGCGCGACCGTGCTCTGCCTCTGGGAGTTGCGCGGGCCGAAGAACACCAGCGTCGCATGGATCACCTGCTATTCGGTCCACGCCCCTGACGGCAGATACAGCGGCATCATCATCGTCGAGACTTTCAAGGACGGCGGCTGGCTCGACTTCAAGGCATCCGAGACCGCCGACATCAACGCCACGTTGGACACCTACGCGCCGAAGAAGGAGATCAACACCAATGGCTGAGCACACCCAGGGCCCGTGGCGCGTCGGGCCGACCCAGCAAGAGCCGCATGGCATCCAGAGCGTGCTGATCCTCGCGGGCGAAGACGCCGTTCGGTTCGGCGTCGCGAAGGTCGCCATCATCGACTTCCGGGACGCGGAGCAGGCTACGGCGAACGCCAACCTGATAGCCGCCGCGCCGGACCTGCTGGAGGCGCTGCACGACCTGCTTGCGCGCCCGACCGATGGCGCTGCACGAGAACGTGCCCGAGCCGCCGTCGCCAAGGCTACTGAAGTGGAGGGCGTGTGATGCCCCGCCTCACCAAGCCTCTCCTCGAAGCCATGCTCGCCGCCCTCAACGCCGCTCTTGCGGGCGAGGGGTTCGAGGGCGGCGACTTCGACGGTCTGGACCGCAAGCACTTCGAGAGAGCCCAAGATTGGGTGTTCAACCGGATCGTCCGGCGTTCTGCCGAAAAGGACGACAGTACCGTCGTCGTGCCTGCGCCCGTCAAAGCGGAGGGCCGCTGATGGGCCGCATGAGACCGGCCCAGGCCGCCGCCTTCCACCGACGCGCGAGAGTGATCCGCGTGTCGGCGGACATGGAACAAGCCCTGCGCGGCCTCCTGGCCGCGTGGGACGCCTGCAACGAAGACGTCGGCTGGGAGCCTCTCAACAACGAACCGCTCTGGGACGGCGTTCGCCGCATCCTGGCCGAGATCGACAGTAACGAAAGGAGATGACATGAACATCGCGACGCCCCGGGCCACGGGGCACACTCAGGAGATCGACATGGACGAGCGCCCGAGCGACGTCACCCCGAACGATCTGCGCGCCATGCGCATCAGGATCGGTCTCGACCGGCATGAGCTTGCCCAGCTGCTGAAGCTGAATGGCCGCGCCGACATCTTCGAGCAGCTGGAGAGAGGCCGCAAATGGACGCTGTACCAGAACCACCGCGACGTGCTGGTAAGGCTCTGTCGCGAGTTCGATGAGCTTCTGGACGAGGCCATCGCCCAGCCCGTTCCGCCGGTCTTCGTCGTCTACCCGAACGATGGCGCCTATCGCGACTACGAGCCGGCGCTGTGCAAGCGCCTGCCCTTCAACTCGATGTATCGCATGCTGATCGCCCGCTGGCGTGAGTCGGTAACGGAGAACGACATCGGGCCTCCGCAGTGCGTCGAGATCATCCCCGGCAAGTACACCGACTGGCTCGCTCAGATCGGCGCCGAGGACCGCCGCGAGGCCCGGGAGAAGTGGTGCCTGAACTACATGGCCGTCTACAAGATCAAGCCCGGCAATCCCGTCGCCGGCCAGCCGGAGGATTGACCCATGGCGAAGTTCGGCAACCGCTACATCGAAGACCCGTCCATCGCTCAGTGCGCCGCTCTGGAGTACGAGCGCTTGTGGAGCAGGATCGAGGCCGGCGTCGACGAGGGCGAGCCATTCTTCGTCGCCCGAGAGAAGGTGCTGGCTCTGGAGATCCCCGTCATCTCCAAGCGCTACGGAAAGGTGGTGGGCGACCGCGTGTCCAAGGCGATACAGCAGACGCCACTCAGCGAATGCTCGACCTTCGACACGAGCTACCTGCGCATGGAGTATGAGGCGCGTCTTCAGGAGCGAGGCGGCAAGCTGACGTTCATGGACAAGATCGCGTTCAAGTTCGCGATCTGCGGCATGCCGCTCTGGTGATCTAGCCGAAGAAGAAGCGGGCGGTCTCGTCGAGGGCCGCCCGAAACTTCTTCATGACGGTGCGCGGGTTGCGACCCCATTGCTCCGCCTCGCAGCATTGACGGATCGACCTGCCATTGATGCAGACGGCCTCCATGATGAGGACGGCATTGGGCTCCACCTGCTTGCGGTAGCTGTCCACCCGGGCGACGACCGACATGGCCGAGACGGATATGTCCGGCATCCTGCCCCCGTCCACCCTCTCCCCGTACTCGATAGCGCGTCCGCCGATGCGGCTGTGAGCCTCCCAGAGGGCAATGAACTCGTTGGCCGCGTCGTACTGCACATCGTCGATCTCGCCGCGCCGGAGCATGCGCTGGACAGGATCTTTCACGGCGTTGCGGAAGCCCTGGCCCTCCGCGGCCGCGGACGACTCGTTCAACGTCTTGTCCGGGAAGAAGGCAGGAGGCGAGCCTTCGTAGCCTGCCTTGGGATCGAGCCCGAGGGCCCTGTAGACCACGCGCTGGAAACGCTTGGCATCCTTGCCCGTCTTCCCAATAGCCTCCAGGCGCTGATCCTCCAGAGCCTTCAGGTAGGCAGCGTGCCTCTGCTCTTCCTCCCGCCGGCGACGGTCCCGAAGGCTCTCGCGCCCGACGATCTCCGCGACCTCTCCGGAAACTCGACCACCGCGCTTGGCCCGCCTGATCCGGTCTGCCTTCGTCATGCTCCGAACTCCTTGAGGACGTCCGCAGGCACGCGACATCCGGGTTGTCCTGGCTCCGGCCCGAGGGAGTAGACCCACGTCCGGTTAGCGCGCCATGACCGCATCGCCGCTTTCCACATATCTTCGCTCGCGCTGTCTACCGCCTTCGTCTCGAACAACGTTGGATCATCTGGCAAGCGCTTGCCGAGTTTCGACGCCTCGCGCCGCGCCCATCCCTGCCACGTGAGGGACCAGTCCACCATCCGCTTGCCGGTGGAGCGCCAATAGATCTCGAAGTCCTTGGCGATCTTGCGCACTTGACCCTCGGTCAGGCCGAGGTCGATGCCATACATCCCGTCCTTCCGGGACAGCTTCCAGTCGGCCGGCAACCGCGTGGCGCGCGCGTCACGCTCCGCCTTGCCCTTCTTCTTCGGCGCCACGGTCGCCCTGATCTCGTCGACGACCATGCCCGCCAGGTCCACGTCGATCTCCAGCAGAGACGCGATCTCGATGGGCTCCTTGTGCTCGTCCATCATGGCCGCGACGGCGATGACGACGACACGCTCGGTATTCAGACCCCGAGCGATGCTGAGCAACGAAGGGTCGTACTTCATGGGTCGAACCTCACAAACTCCTTGTGGAGGTCGCGGGCGGCCGCGACGCGGATCGCTATGGCCTCATCCTTGGTCGCGTACCGGCCGAGATGGATGCCGTTGATCCGGGCTTCCCACTTGCCTCGCGACTTGTCGAAGTAGACGCCCTTGAACCCGGAGTTCGCGAGCCGCTTCTTCCTAGGCGCGGTGTTCGCGTTGTTCTGGCTTCTCGTCGCCAGACGAAGGTTCGTGAGGCGATTGTCATCTCTGCGGCAGTTCACATGGTCGATGTCGCCATCGGGAACCACACCGTAGACCCAGACCCAGATCACCCGATGGACACGATACTTGCGGCCATCGATTTGAACGTTCAGGTAGCCGTTGCGGAGATTCGATCCTACGGCTTTGCCGACCGACGCATTTGGGGATCGAAATGCGCGCCGAGTGAGGACTCCGGTCCCAGGATCGTAATCGAACAGCTGCCGCAGCCGCGCTTGTGACGGCATCGTCTCGTTGGTGATGTGCATCAGATCATCGCCTTCGATGAGGCGTGGGCGAACTTGACATCGCAATGCAGTTGCACCGCGCGCTTGGCCCCAAGCCTGTTCTTCACGAATCCGAGTTCGAGATCATGCTGCTTCGAAAGATAAAGGGACGCTGCCCCCTCTTCGCCACGGCGGTACTCAGGAGTCTCCTCGATATAGAATGCTTCCCGATAGAGCATGCCAATGACGTCAGCACTCTCTTCGATTTCACCTGACCCACGGATGTCGCCCGCGTTCGGCCTCTTGTCGTCCCGGCTCTCCACACCACGATTCAGCTGGGAGAACATGACGACACAGATGCCCAGGCGCTTGGCCATCTCCTTGCCGGCGCGGGCGACCTCGCCCAACGCCTCGACTCGGCTCTCTCGCGAGCCACGCGCGGCCTTCACGATCTGGAGGTAGTCGATGAAGACGACGCCGAGCTTGATGCCCTTGCGCGCCATGCGGTCCATCTCCATCCGGGTCCGGATCTCGATGTCCGCCATGTTCAATCCGTTGGCGTCGTCGATGCGCAGCGGGAGATTGCGAACCTCGTCGCGGGCCTCGAAGACCCACTCGATCTCCTGCTCATTCACCCACCCGTTCAAGACGTTGACGTAGGGCACGCGCTTGCCGTCGCGGAACAGGTGGTCGGAGATGATGCGAGCGCCGCACTCGCGGTCATCAAGCTCGAGCGAGTAGACGAGGACACCGGCGCCCTTCATCGCCGCCGACAGGGCCGTGGAGGTCATGAACAGGCTCTTGCCCATGCCAGGACGGGCGGCGATCACGATGAGCCTCTTGGGCACGAAGCCGCCGCCGATCGCCTTGTCGACGTCTGGCAGGCCCGTGGACGGGCAGTCGGCGGCCTCCTTCTGGTACTTGGCTGCGCTCTCGGCGAAGACGTCACCGGCGATCTCGTCGATGCCACGCGCGCCCTGATGCTCCTGACCACGAGTTGCCTCGTGAATGGCCTCCAGCGCCTTCCTGGCGATGCCCTCCGGCTCGGTCTCGATCGACGCCGCGAACGACTCCTCCTGCATGTCCTGCGAGATCGAGATCAGCCGGCGCCGCATGGAGAGATCGCGCACCACCCGGGCGTATGTGTCGAGGTTGTGCGGCACGCCGGCATGGGACAGGAGACGCGCCAGGTAGCCCTTGTAGGTCACGCCTTGCGCGAGCTCGCCATCGGGCAAGTGATGGTGGAGCGTGACCGGCGTGGCGCTCATGCCCTTGCCGACGGTCTGCCTGATCATTTCGAACAGCCGCCGATGGATCTCCTCGTGGAAGTCCTCCGCCTTGAGGATCCCGGAGACGCGCCCAACGAGGTCGTTGCGCATCATCAGGAGGCCGAGGAGCTCTTGCTCGGTCTCCACGTTCGCCGGGACGGTGCGGTACTCCCTGTCGTCATTCATGGCCGCTTGCGCTCCAAGCAGATGATCTTGTTCACCGCCACGTGGCTCAGCCCGAAGAAGCTGCCGAGCTTGGTGGAGGTCCAACGGAAGGCGAGGTAGACGGCCCGGACTGCGGCATGGCGGGCCCTGATGGCCTGCCGTGTCCTGGATCCGCGATAGACGTGGACCGGGTCGATCCCGATCTCACGGCAGACGCTTGCCACGAGCACTTCCGCCCGCTCGCGAGGCGTGCTAATTACACTCATCACTAAGTGCTTGATTCAGAACGGGATGTCGTCGTCGAGGTCGCTCTTACGCGATCCGCCGCCGCTGTCGCGGTCCTTCGTCGTTCCGTAGCTGTCAGGGTCGTCCGCCGGCGGAGGCCGGTTGCCCTCCAGCTTGTCCAGCAGCACGAGCTCGCCCCGGAACTTCTGAAGCACGATCTCGGTGGTGTAGCGGTCGGACCCGTCCTGGGCCTGCCACTTCCGCGTCTGGAGCTTTCCGGAGACGAACACCTTCGATCCCTTGCGCAAGAAGCGCTCGATCACAGAGCAGAGCCCCTCGTTGAAGCAGACGACGCTATGCCAGTCCGTGTGCTCCTTCTTCTCGCCATCCTTCGTCGTCCACTTCTCGGTGGTGGCCACCCTGAAGCTGGCGATCGGATCTCCGCTATTGGTCCGGCGATGCTCTGGGTCCGCGCCCAGATGGCCGATGATCTCAGCGCGATTCAACATTGGAAGCCCCCTCATCGGCGCCATCGAGCACGACGGCGACCAGGTTCTCGAGTGCGATGGTGCGCAGCAATTCGCTGGCGAGCTCGGTTGCGGTCATGCCGCGCGCCGAGGCGGCGTTGGAGAAGAGCATCAGACCGATACCCGTAACGTGGAAGTCGAAGGTGGAGCCCACCTTCGACATGTTCTGCGACCCGTAGTGCTTCTCGATGATCAGGCGGATCGTGCCGGCGGAGGCCTCACCCTCCATCAGCTTCCAGATCTCGGCGGGTGTGAACCCTCGGGCGTGGTAGCCCAGGACGCGCTCGGTGGTGGTCATGCGACACCTCCCACCATCGCATCGACCGTGCGCTGCGCTGCGATCTTGGGAGCCCAGATCGAACAGGCGTAATCCCAGATCGCCACCGCGTCGGCGGCGTCATCGCCCTTCACGTCATGCCCCAGCTGCTTGCAGCGTGACATGACGGCCCGCTTCGATTCCGAACGGCCACCCTTGAAGGTGCGCTGCCCGACGAAGTGCTTGCGGACGTCCTGGACGTTGACCTGCCGGATCAGGGTGACGCCGCGTTCAAGAGACGCTTCCTCGATGATCGCGCAGAGCCCGAAGGCAAGGTAGACGGTGTCAGCGTTGGCGCCGATCCTGCTCATCACCCCGATATTGAGCGGCGCCTCGAAGCACACGGCATAGGGCGTATCGAGCGCGGTCATGTCCATGAACCACGCACGAAGTCCGCGGAACTTCTCCCCGGGAGTGGCCCCGCTGAGGCCGAGTTTCACGCTGCCGAACCGCAGCTTCTCGCCCGGTCGTGCGATTGCCCAGCCAGTCGAGGAGGCGAGGTCGAGCGTGAGGATCGGGCCCTTGTTCCATTCGGCCATCAGCGGAGCCCTCCGGTCAGTGAACGCCGGCGGATTCGACCGCCTTCTGGAGGTCGGTGCCGGAGATGCCCTTGCCCTTCTTCGGCTTGTCAGCCGGAGGCGCAGGAGGCTCGGGTGCCGCAGCGTCGAAGGGATCGACCTCGTCGTTGGTGGCTGCCGTCTTCTTCGCGGCTGCCTGCTCCTTCGGCGTGCCGAAAAGCGTCTCCTCCTCGGTCCATCCCATCGCATCGAACGCGGAGAGGATGTCCTCGACGATGGTGGTGCGCTTCGCCGGCTCCATTCGCTGCAAGGTGGCCGTCAGCGTCACGGCCCGCTTGTCTAAACCCGTGGCCTCGACCGCCTGGTTGGTCGCCTGCCCGGCCATGCCGTTGCGCTCTTTGGCATCGGCCTTCAGCCGAACGATGTCGGTGATCCAGCGCCGGAAGCTGTCCGGGCTAAGCTCGACCGCGCCCTTTTCCGCCTCGCCCGCCTTCAATGTCTTTGCCATCTCATGTCCCTTTCGTGATCCGGGTGCGGATCGACGACGGCGGCACCCGGTCCGCGGCCTCGTCGGCGAGTTGGTAGAGGAGGCGGGCGGCTTCCTCTGGTCCGAAGGACACGCGGAGGTAGGTCGCGTAAGCCTTCATTGATGCCACCGCGAAGGCCTTGGCGAGCCAGGGATAGGCGTCCTGGATGGCCTGCATGCCGTGCAGTGTCTGGTTCATGGTGAGGTGGTCGACCATGTCGAGTTCGAGAATCGTGGCCTTGCGCTCCATCACGAGGCCCTGGCCAGCAGGAGCAGCGCGCAAGCCTCGCTCTCGTGGATCCCGAGGATCTTTCCGATGTCGTATGTGTCGTGCTTGTTGCCCCAGAGCAGCAGCGCCTTGCGCGCGTGCTGAGCCCGCCACTCAGGCGTCCGCCTCGGGTGATGGTGCGACATCCTCTCGACCGACTTCAGCCCCCTGCGATACATTTGCCCCCTCCTTCCAATCGAACCAGCGGACGACCGTCTCGCCGATCCAAGCCGCATCCCAGACGAACCACGCGTGGGCGACCTTCGAGGTCGAACGCGGGCCTTCCCATCCTTGTCTGTGCATCATCGGGAGCCTCCGGGAGGACACCCACACGCGTGCCGGCGGCTGACGCTGGAACCACTCGAAGCGGCCGGTCCCTTCGAGGAAGGGCAGCCGCAGCAACATCGCGACGTAGGGCGCGACCTGGAGCGCGCGGACCACGAAGCACCTGGCGAGCTTGTAGGGCGGGTTCGTCACCACCCCTGGCACCGCCGTCAGTCCATGGGTCCGGAGGAAGTCGACCCCGGAGTAGCTGTCTGGACAGCCCCACTCGTTGAGGTCGGACGCCACCACACGGAACCCTGCCTCGCGGAGCGGGAGCACGATGGCTCCGTCCCCGCATGCCGGCTCGAGGATCACCTTCGGGAGGTGATCGGCCTCCAGCCGGATCAGGGAGACGACGGCTTCACGCGGCGTGAAGTAGGCGTCGTCTCCCCGTTCCTCATGGGCGTGCTGGATCCGGCCGTAGGCCACGCTTACCTGCGAGCCTTCCGCTCGGCGGTTTCAGCCGCATAGGCTTCCATCAGCGACACGCCAGGTCCGTACTTTGCCAGCGCGGCAAGACCGTCACCGAAGATGTTGATCTTCTCGGCAGCGCGGTTGGACTTTGCCTGCTCCAGGTCGCGGAACGTGTTGAAGGCGATCGTCAGTTCGGTGTCTTCCGCGGTCTCTGAAAGCACGTAGACGAAGCGCTCCTCACCGTCAGCCAGAGGCGGCGCCCCCGGCGTGGCGAGCTTGTCCGTACGGATCAGTGGGCCGAGGCTCTTGAACAACGCTTCGATGGGCGCTTCGAGATCGCGGCGGGCCCGCATCTTTGACATCTGATATAGAAGGCGGATCACGTACTGCCGGCGTGCCTTCGGTCCGAATTCTTCCATGAGCTCCGGGTCGATGATGCAGCCATCCTGCTCGAACTCCTCGATCTTGAGATTGAGGACTTCCACCGCCTTGGTCGCGCACAGCTGGATCCCATGAGTCAGCCCAAGAATGTTCGTCGGAGGCCGCCCCTTCTTCCGCTTCCTGAAGTTGCTGACCGTCTTGAACTCTTCAGCAAGAGCCTCGCGAAACTCCTTCTTAGAGATGACCCTTTTTGGTGTTGGCTTTTCCCAGAGCATTGTTCTCGTACTCCTCGATAATGTCGTGGATGGCAACTCTTGCCTTTTTGGCCCACTCTATGAGCCGCGTCTTGGAAGGATCCTTGCCGTACACCTTCCAGAACTCTTTGCCCGTTATCTGGACATGGTCGAATGTGTTGAGGGCGTGCGTAATCGCGAGCGCGCGATCTTCGATCTTCGAGTGCTCGAAGGTGCCGAGCTCGTCTGCCGTCATCCCCGCATCCGCGGCGGCGACCTGCTGCTCGATCTCAGTCGGAGTCGGGATGCGCTCGACGCCGAGCTTGACGACATTGCTCGGCGGCTCTGTCGTCGGTGCCTCGGCCGGCTTCGCTGCCGTCGGCAGCACCGTGACGTTGGAGGCGGGCTGCTCCGGCGCGGCGGCGGGCTTGGGCGCCTTCGGCTTGCGAGGCTTCGTCGGGCGAGCCTTGCCGTCCTTGCCGGTGGTCTTGGTCAACTGGTCAATTTGACCAGTTGAGGCGAGCCCATCCCGGGCAGCGATGACGGTGTTGTGGCTGACTCCGAGCTTCTCTGCGACTACCCGGTTCGCCTGCCCTGGGTTCTCCCGAAGCTCGTCCTCAATCATCTTCCGCTTGTCGGCGGTCTTGAGATGCCGGCGGTTCATGTTGAGCCGGCGGGCCTGCGAGCGGCGGGCGACGTCGTCGGAGTATGGACGAACGACCCTCGGCCAGTCCTTTAAGCCGAGCTCCTCACACGCCCTGACGCGGTGGTGACCGTCGATGATGTTGCCGTCCTGATCGTACTCGACGGCGACCTGGACGCCGTGGTCCTTGATGTCGGCCTTCAGGGCTTCGTAGTCGGCCGGCGCGAGATCCGGCGCAACTTGGTAGGGCGCGCGGTCGTTCAAGGCTTCCTCCTCTGGTTGGCGATCTCCGCCTTGACCTCATGGACCGGGAGGCCCATGGCCTCCGCGATCTCGTGCGGGTTGTTCCCAATCCTGCGCATCGTCTGGAGCCAGCGGAGCTCGTAGGGAGACCAGACTCGCGGGCCCCGCACGGGCGCTCCTGGCACGCCGACGGTGTTGGGAGCCGGCTCGGGCTCCTTCGGCATCGGGACAGGGTCCACGGGCTTGGTGACCGGCCTGGCGGGCTTGTCGACCTTGCGGCGCAGGTCACCCGGCGGGTGGTGCTTCGCGTCGTCCAGGATCACGTCGCAGACGATTGCGGAGCAGATCTCCTCGGGCTTCCTGCCCGCGTCCGCGCACATGCGGTCGAGCAAGATGCCGACGTGGTTCGGCAGCCGGATCCCAACCCGCCGAATGCCTGTCACCCGAGCGCCTCGAGTTCGGCCTCGACGGCCCGCAGGCTGTCTTGCAGCGGCCGAATCGTCTTCATCTTCGCCTCGAGCTCGTCCCGCTTCTTGCGGGCTTCAAGCTCGAGCTCCTGGCGCCGGATCCTGGTGGTATCCGGCTCGGAGAAGAGAAGCTCGTCCGACCACGGTAGACCGAGATCGATCGCAGCGCGGCGAAGTCCCACCACGTTTTTCAGCGTGAGGGTCGCTCCGCGTTCCCATTTGGAGACGGTGGACTGGTTGACGCCCACTGCCTTGGCGAACTCTTTCTGATCCATCTGGAAGATGGTCAGCCTGATGTGCTTGATGGTGCTCATGGTAAACGCATATAGGCGCCTACCTCATTTGCGTCAACCAAAAACCGAATGCGCCTTTGAATTATCTGTCAGATCAGTGCATAACGCTTCGTATGATGACGATGAGAGAACTAGGACGGCTGCTGAAGGCCAAGCGTCAGCAGCTGGGCATCGAGCAAGCCGATGTCGCCCGAATCGTTGGCGCGAATCAGTCCACCGTCTCCAAATGGGAACGCGGCACCCAAGAACCTCATCATCGCTTTTTCCCTGCCCTGGCGGAGTTCCTGGGCATCCCGAGAAGCGAGTTCATAGTGATGGAGCCACCGCAGGAGCCGGCGGTCGGCTACTGGCTTACGACGCGGCTGGTCGGTGCAGTGCAGGCCGGCGAGTGGATCGAAGCGGTCGAGTGGCCGGTGGACGAGCAGGAGAGGTTCGTCTTCCCGTGCAGCCGGGACGTCGCCAAATTCAAGGCTCAGGCCTTCGAGGTTCGCGGCGACAGCATGGACCTCGTCTACCCCGAGGGCACGATCGTCATCGCCGTCTCGACGATCGCCACCGGCCTTCGACCACAATACGGAGACCGGGTGATCGTCACGCGTCGCAATGACCATGGCGAATACGAGGTGACGATCAAAGAGTACCGAATCATCACCGACAACCCGAAGCGCCCTCGAGCCTTGCTGTTCCCGCGCTCGTCAAACCCTCAATGGCAGGATCCGTTGCCTGCTGATGATCCACACATGGAGACAACGGTAACCGGCATCGTCGTGGCGGCGGCGGTCTATGAGCCGGTTCTCTCCAGAGCCCTGAAGACGAGGAGACCATGAAACGAATCGCCGCTATCGCTTTGCTCGCCACCCTGCCGGCCTGCGTGTCGGCGCCCGGCATTGCCCAGGTCGGTCCCACCCAGGCCCGGCAAATCATCGTCCAGCAGAGGTCGATGATCTTCAAGGATCCCGATTCGGTTCGCGATGCGCAGATCGGGTCTGTGATGCCAGGACCGTTCGGGTCGACGCTCGTGTGTGTCCGGCTCAACGCCCGCAACGGCTTCGGCGGCTACACGGGTCTCACCGAGTCGGTGATCCAGATCGGCGCCAACCGCCAGGTCGTCAACGTCCAGAAGGCCATCTGGTCGAGCGGCTGCAACCAGTACCTCTACCGGCCGTTCCCGGAGCTCAGCCGGTCTCAGTAGCCCCGGGATCGAGAAGCACGCCATCCTTCATGATCACCCGGACGGACGAGGCGGCGCCGAGCTTGCCGACGCTGCGTTTGAATGGCTTGGCCTTGGTCGCCGCCACGTGGCGCACCCACTCAGGCGCCTTGCGTGCGGACCTCATCATCTTGGACTTCTTCGTCTTCTTTGCCACGGAGCACCTCTATCTGACGGATGGTGAGCGGTGTTCCGGGGCCTAGGACGAGACAGCCCTGCGACTTCGCCGAAGCGAAATCACAGGTGTCCCGAGCCTGGAGTGCTCTGACGGCTGGAGCCGCGGCGCCCACGAGGCACTGACGCGGGAGGATGACCCCGTCAGCTTGAGAGCTACTATCTCGTCGGCAACATCCGCCGCGGTGCCCAGCCTTCTCTCGTTCGGACTGGCTTTGCCTAGGGCACGCCCCGTGGTAGGCAGTACCTGCTTCCAAGTGCAGGCGGGGACGCCACGGTCTGTAAGACCCTCCATCCCGCTTTAGGGCCCTCGACTCACGTCGGGGGCCCTTTCCGTTCTACGCATACCCTCGCCTAATGCGCCACATATTCTTTTTTATGATACGCCGCATTTGACGCTTGCGTGACGGATGAATGCGCCTATAGTCGCGACATCAACGGAGTGGCTCTAGATGCGGTGGGCAACCGAGGCCGACGTTTCGGCGTCGATCGACGAGATCGATGCACGCGTTAACCACGTCACTGACCCGGGATACCGGGCGGTTGCCCTCAACCACGTCCAGGACGAACTGACCAAGCGCCGCCAGAAGACGGTGGCGTGGCGGCACATGAGCGACAGCGCGCGAGAGCCGTTCGACCTCATGCTCACCGAGGATCAGATCGACCAGGTCGCGGCTCACATCTCGACGCGTCTCCAGGAGATCGAGAACGACGCGCGTCAGCGCATCAGCCGGTACGCGGCATGATCGAGCGCTTCGAGATCTACTCCCTTCTACTGGCCGCCGTGTGCCTGTTCGTTGGCGGATTGCTTGTCCTGGGCGCGGCGTTGGCCGAGCTCGACTATCGTTTGGACGGAGGCGTTCCGGCGCTCCGTCGTTTTGCTGGGATGGAGCCGAAATGAAGTATCTGGCTTTCGATGGGAAGGTCTTCGAGAACGAGGCCGACTGCCGCGCCTATGAGCGCGAACACGACATCAGCTTTGCCTGCCAGGCAATTGGCAACGCCACCGCGAACGACATCGAGAACGCGCTGGCCTACCGCAACAAGGATCTCGCCGCTCTCATCGAGAAGGTGGCCTACCGGATCGGACAGGCTCGCCGCGCCGCCGGCGACGTCAAGCGCCGGGTGAACAAGGGCGAGACGTCTACGGCTGAGCCGGACGAGACTGTCGCCGAGGTCGCCCCGCCGGAGCCGCCTGCTCCGCCGGCAACTGACGATCCGTTCGCGGCCGCAGCCGCAGCGTAGTCCCGGAGCGCGCGGCAGGCCCCCAAGCCCTTCGCGCTTCGGATCAGGGAGAGAGCCCGCCGACCTTCCTCCCGGTGGCTCTCTCCCTCACCGCCCTCACATCGCTGGAGACTACCATGCCGCTGGACGCGAACGTCCACGTGCGGAAGGGAGACGTCGTCTCTCTGCACGCCAAGGTTACTCATGATCCCGCCGTCTCGGGTGGCGGTTGGATCTTCCTGACCCTCGACGACGGCACGCTGGTCAGCATGGACCGCAAGCACATCGTCGAGATCGTCGGTCGCACCTTCGACAAGGGCGATGTCGTCCGGGTTTTCGCCGCCGGCATCACCCAGCACGGTGAGGTTCTCGCGGTCCATGGCGACTACCTGATGGTCAAGGTCGAGGGCGCATCCGTGCCGGTGGTGGCGAGCGCCAAGACGGCGGAGCTCGTCCAGGCGCCAGCAGATGCGGAGCTCGCACCCGAGCCGCAGCCGGTGCCCGGCGTCTACGACCCGAAGCCGCCCATCTCGGAAGACCCGCCCGCCTCCGATCCCGACTCTGCGATGGAGTTCTGAGCCATGACGAACGCTTGGGCATGGTGGCAGCAGGCGCTGTCTGGGACACTACCGCCGGTCGTGGAGGGCGAGCCCCAGCAGGGCTTCTACCGCTGGCGCTTCAAGAAGCGCGACGGATCCATCTTCGACAAGCCCGTGGCCATCTGGGCCAACGGCGAGCAGTGGTTCACACGCGTCGGCGTCAATGGCGATGCCTCCGTCGATGTCGACACGTCGATCGCTGCCGAGACCTTCGTCAAGTGCTGCAAGCGGCCGGTCTCCAAGGAGCACTACGACCACGCCTACAACCATGGCGGCGCGTGGCCGGGCGACCTGCCAGCCGAACTGCAAGCGCCTGTGGAGCGCGGCATCGGCGACAACAGTGAGGCCAACGACGGCCCGAGCGCGCTGGAGCTCATCGAGGATCAGATCCAGGCCGCGCAGAAGGCGTTCGTCGAGTGGCACGACTCCATCGGCGTCATAACAACTGAGGAGCAGGCCACCCTCGCCGGCAACTACAAGGTTCGGTTCGCCGAGCTCAAGGCCCTCGCGGAGAAGACCCGCAAGGACGAGAAGGAGCCGTATCTTAGGGCCGGCCAAGAGGTCGACCGGAAGTGGATGCCCATCACGGGGCTGTGCGAGCAGCTGTCGCGTCAGGCCGCCAACACGGTGCTGCCGTTCTTGCAGGCCGAGAAGAAGCGGCGTGACGAGCTCGCCGCCGCATCGAAGGGCGCGCTGGAGGCGAAGCCGGTCAAGGCCGGCGAAGGCCGTGGTGTCCGGCTCCGCAAGGTCAAGGTCTGCCGGATCGTGGACGAGGAGAAGCTCCTCGCGTGGTTCGCCACCACCCACGCCTGCAAGCTCGCCGCCCGAGCCTTCGTCGAGAAGAGCGGCGCCAGCGCGCCCGAGCCCTTCCCGGGCACCGAGATCATCGAGGAGGAGCGCGCAGCATGAGCGCCGCCCAGAACCTGCCGGCCGTCCGGCTGCCCTACAACGCCTCAGCCGTCGCCGCCTATGGCGTGGACGCCAACCAGTGGAAGGTGCTCGCCGAGGCCATCTTCCCGCTCGCGAAGAGCGCCGAGTCAATCGCGATGGCGCTGGCCTACTGCAAGGCCCGCAACCTCGATGTGATGAAGAAGCCGGTTCACATTGTACCTATGTGGTCCAGCGAGAAGCGGACCTACGTTGAGACGATCTGGCCTGGCATCTCGGAGATCCGGACCACCGCTTTCCGGACCAAGCAGTACGCCGGCGCCGACGCGATGGTCACCGGCGACTTCGTCGAGAAGACGTTCGAGGGAATGGTCGGTAAGGACAACCGGCACGTGAAGTTGTCGGTCAGGTTCCCCGAGTGGGGACAGATCACCGTGTGGCGGCTGGTTGACGGCGTCCGTGTCCCGTTCGTTGGGCCGAAGGTCTATTGGCTCGAAGCCTACGCCCGGCAAGGCAAGTCCGACATACCGAACGAAATGTGGTCCAAGCGCCCGGTCGGGCAGCTTGAGAAGTGCGCCGAGGCCGCAGCACTGCGCCGCGCCTTCCCGGAGGAGATCGGATCCGAGTACGCCGCAGAGGAGATGGAGGGGCACGCGCTGCCGTCCACCGGCGTCTTGCTTGAGGGCGAGGTCGTCGAGCCACCCACGCCGCCGCAGGTCCAGCAGCAAGGACTGAAGCCAGCCACCGCCACAGTCACCAGCGGCCGCACCAGCCAGCCCTACACCGACATGGGCGGCAACCCGGCGCAGCAGCAGGAGTGGACCGAGGACGGCGAGCAGCAGGATCCGTCGGCCCGCTGGGAGAAGCTCCTGGTCGACCTGAAGGCTGAGCTCTCACGGTGCGAGTCGTTGGGGCACGTCGACACGACGGTGAGCAACTTCTCGGTCGACGTGAAGCAGGCGCCCGATGACGTCCGCCGCAAGGCGATCGCGCTGGTCAAGCAGCGTCAGGAGACGATCAGGGAAGAGATCCAGAGGCAGCAGGAGGAGGCATCAAGGTCTCCTGCCGCAAGCGATGACGATGCCGGGCGGGCGTCGTCGTCCGGGGCCGAGGGAGGCCCGGCGGAGAACGGGTCGATCCCGACGCCTCGCTACTTCCACCACCCGGAATCGGAAGCCCTGATGATGACGACCGATGGGTCTCATCCGGGCACCGACGGGCTCGTCGAGGAGATCGATGAGACCCGCTACCGGGTGCTGGAGGCGATGAGGTCCGGGCAGCAGTCGGAGGCAGCACCCGAGCCGCCGGCACCACCCGCCGATCCGAAGCTCGAGGAGCTCCTGGCAGACGCTCGCACGGCTGCGATGGAGGGCAAGGTCGCGCTCCGCCGGCACTTCAACGGCCTCGCCGCCGAAGACCGGGATCTCCTTCGCCCGCACGACAACGCGCTCTACGCGGCTGCCGAGGCTGCCGAGAACCCGCCCAAGACCGGAGAGTGATCATGGACTTCGTGGATCTCCTCACCCAGACGGCGCAGAACTCTCTGCCGCGAGTCGACCCAGCCATCGAGGCTCGCAAGGTGCTCGACACCTATGCGGAGTGGAACGCAGAGCGCGCTCCGTTCAAGCCGGGCGACCTCGTTGTAGCCCGCCCATACACGATCTACTCGCGGCCGCTGAAAGGCCAGGTCTCGGTGGTCATGGAGGTGCTCTCCAAGCCCATTGTCGACGAGCGCCAGGAGAGCGGCAGCTGCCAATTTGGGCTTTCGCTGGACGTGATCGTTGGCTGCTATGGCGACCACGGCTCCTTCACGCTGTTCCACCAGAGCAGCCGCTACCTGGAGCCCTACACGGGCCCGGTCGAACCCGCCGAGCCGCGCCAATGAACGCGATCCTCGCGCTCGCCGGCGCCTTCCTCATCGTCATCGCCATTCTACTGGGCATCGGCTCGGTGCTGGCCATGGCGGGCGCGAAGACCTCCATCGAGCCGACGCTCACCAATCGTGTGCTGCGCATCTGCCTGATGGCGTCGCTTCTCTCCGTCCTCGCGGCCTTCCTGGCCGGCCTGGCGCTGGGGTGACGCCATGGCGAGAGGACGCAACCAGCAGATCGTTGCACGGTGGGACGGCGAGCGCCTGACCTACGGCGCTCCCATTGACCTGCAAGCTCTCCGGCGGATGGAGCCGTGCCTCTTCCTCCTGAAGCCCTATCGGGGCTCAACAGAGAAGCAGCTGCGGTTCCTCAACGTCGTAGTCGCCGAGGCCGTCGAGAACGCGCCGGAACCGACGTCGCGCGAGAAGATCTTGCACACGATCAAGCGCCGGTTCGGCTGGTTCACGGACGACACCTTCGTCAACACCGAGACCGGCGAGGTCACCGTCGAGGTGCGCTCAACGGCCGACATGGATCGCGAGGAGCTCAAGCTCTTCATCGACCAGGTGCTCACCTTCATCACCGAGGAGGTCTGCCCGGGCATGGACGTCGGCCTCCTGCGGAAGGAAGCCGAGGCGCAGTCCGCTGAGAGGAGGCGTCCGTGAAGTTCTATCGAGGCATCCTCATCGGCATTCCGCTCGGCGCCCTGCTGTGGTGGTGCCTCCTGGCGTTGGCGGGGATCACATGATCGAGCGCCGCAAGCTGACCACCCTCGACAAGCTGAAGGTCGTCGTGGCGCAGGCAAGGTGCCCGCTCTGCAACGAACGGCTGGGCGATCTCGAGGGTCTCGACTTCGACCATTCGACACCGCTCGCGCTGGGCGGCGTCGATGCAGTCGAGAACCTCCAGGCAGTCCATCGGTCCTGCCACAAGGTGAAGACCGCAGGGCCCGCCACCACGGCGGCCGGCGGCGACGTCCACAAGATCGCGAAGACGCGCCGGCTGGCGAAGCGCGAGCAGGAGTTCCGCGCCCGCCTGCTGACCGCTCCGGAGCGCACGGCGGTGCCCGCCTACATGCCCGCCGACCACGCCGACCGGCCCAAGACCCGGTGGCCGAAGAGACCCTTCCCGAAGAGGAGCAAGCCCTCATGAGCTACGGCGAATACGAAGACGAGCCTCGCGACTCTGGCCCTCCGATGAAACTGCGGCTCGAGGTCGAATCCCTCGACACCTCCGGCCTCTACGGCGACGTGGTGCGCAGTCTCGCCGGCACGATCCTGGCGCGCGGCGCCTACTCTGCCGACGGGATCCAGGCGGCGGTCCTCTCCGAGGTTGACCGGGTCATCTCGGCCAAGCTCAACGAAGCGCTCGATGCCACGATCGCCGGGATCCTGTCGAAGCCGATCCAGAAGTTCGACGTGTTCGGGAATGCGGTTGGAGAGCCAACGAGCGTCGAGCAGATCGTCGAGCACGGCGCTGGCGTCTTCCTGCACCAGCTGGTCGACAACGACGGCAAGCCCGCCACGGGCCACACCTACGGCACCAAGAAGACCCGCATCGAGTGGCTCATCGAGAAACACGTCATCCAGGGCCTCGCGAAGGAGCTCGAGCCTCACGCCAAGCTGGCGCGGCAGGAGGTCACCAAGCGCGCTGCCGAGGCCGCAGCGGCCGTCATCGCCGGCGTGAAGGCCTGAGCCATGGGCGACGTCATCATCTTCACCGCACAGGAGAAGGCCGACTGTGCCGACCGCGAGCTCCGCTACCGCAAGCGCGTCTACCAGCGCTGGATCGAGCGCGGGATCCTGACCAAGGCCAAGGCCGATCGTGAGATCGCGCTCATGGAGAGCATCTGCTCGGACTACCAAGCCCTCGCACAGAAGGAGCGCCTGCTGTGAACCACCGCATCCTCGCGGCGGCCGTGATCGGCTGCTTTCTCACCACCACCGCCATCGCAGGACCACGGAGTGCCCCGACATGCTCGCCTACGCATCAGCCCTCGCCGCCATCGCCGCCGTCGCAGCCTCCCTCTACGCCCTCGCAACCGCCCTCAAAGCCCTCAACGCCGCCGACCTCGCCAGGCACGACGCCGCAGCCGCCCAAAGCCGCATCGACTACGCCCGCACCATCGCGGAGCAACGACGCGACGTGTAGCGGCACGTGGTTCTGGCAGCCGCATGATCGATGCCGGATCGATCCCGCTACCGGAAGCGGCCTAGCCGGTGAAGCCATCCGTGGCGGCACAGTCTCGAGCCGCTACTGATGCCGCCGCCTCGTCGCTATCCACATGATGAGATCGTCCGGGCCCATCTGGCCGGGGCGACTCGTCAGGCACTTCGGGAGACCTACGGCGTCTCCGCCGAGACCGTTCGCAAGATCATCCGAAAGGCCGGTATCAAGTCCTGGCGAGAGGGCGACATCAAGCCGCCCTACCGGGCATGCCATCCGGTCATCGATCAGTTGTTCCGGGCCGCCCACGAGCAGCGCTGGTCGTATCACCGCCTGGCTGATCGCACCGGCGTGTCGAGAACCGCCCTGGCAAGCCGGATCCGCCAAGGCCGCCAGCCCGGGCTCCTGCTGGTCGTCTACGTGGCCGAGGCGCTCGGATACGAGCTCGTGCTGAGGAAGAAAGACAATGCCTGATCCGGTTGACCACCCTCCGCATTACAACGCCCACCCGTCAGGTGTGGAGTGTATCGACGTCGTCGAGCACATGCCGTTCAACCGCGGCAACGCGATCAAATACATCTGGCGGGCCGGTCTGAAGGGCGGCATCCAGACCGAGATCGAGGATCTCCGGAAGGCGCGCTGGTATCTGGACCGCGAGATCGCGCTGCTCTCGAAGAGGCCGGGATCGTCGACATGACCGAAGAGATCCACGCCTGGCACTTCTGCGGCCCCACCCTGCGGGACGGTCGCCGGTGACTGTTGGGGCGCCCGCATCGGGGAGATCACGACATGACAATCGACATTGATGACATCGTGTTGCGCGTCTATCGCGCCCGGTTGGACGACGCCTGCGAGGGTGACGCAGATCGCATGGTGGAGAAGGACGGAGACGACGGGAGAAAGCAGCGCAACCGCGCCGAGTTTTATCGGCCGTTGGTCGTTGAAACGCTGGTGCAGGCTGGCGTTTACGAACGCCCTGTTCGCGAGCGCCCGAAGCGTAAGGAGCCCGCAACATGATCCACGCCTGGCACTTCTGTGGCTCCACCCTGCGTGACGGCCGCCCTATCCCGCCGGACGGTGAATGGCTGATCCATGACGGCCCTGTCGTGCCCTGCCGAAGCGGGTTGCACGCCAGCGTCCGCATCATGGATGCGCTGAAATACGCGCCCGGCGATACGCTCTGCCGGGTGCTGGTCCGGGGCGATATCCAGCACCACGACGATGACAAGATTGTTGGGCGGGAGAGGCTGATTTTGTGGCGGATGGACGCCGAGCCTGTTCTGCGAGCGTTCTCCCGGAAGTGCGCTCTGGACGTAGCTCACCTGTGGGATATGCCCGAGGTCGTGCGCCAGTACCTTGAGACCGGCGACGAGAGCCTGTGCGCTGCGGCTTGGGCTGCGGCTGATGAAGCGGCTGATGAAGCGGCTGATAAAGCGGCCCGGGTTGCGGCCCGAGATAGGGCCTGGGTTGCGGCTCAAGCTAAGGCTCGGGATGCGGCTCGAGCTGCGGCTTGGAGTGCGGCTCGGGCTGCGGCTTGGGATGCCGCTTGGGATGCAGCTTGGGATGCGGCTCGAGCTGCGGCTTGGGCTGCAGCTAATAAAGCGGCCCGGGTTGAAGCTCGGGATGCAGCTCGGGCTGCAGCTTGTGATGCGGCTTGTGATGCGCAGAACACTCGCCTTGAGGCGATGATCCGTGAGGCGGCAGGGAGGGTGGGGGATGAGTGACGACGTGAAGGAGATGGTGGAGCGGCTGCGCGCGCCCGTGTGGGACCCAGAAATTGGTTACGCTCACATAGAGATCTGTCGGGAAGCCGCAGACCTCATCCAGCGCGTGGCAGGGGAGCGTGACGCGGCGCTGGCGGCGCTGCGGGAGATAGCGCGCCAGCGCGTCCATGCCGAAATCACGGATACCGACCCTGACGAGTTGGACTGGCTTGGCGGATACGAAGCTTGTGTTCGGAGCGCCCGCGCCGCCCTCACCGCACACGACAAGGGAGGCGGGGATGACCACGCATGAACTGAAAACGCTCGCGCCGTATTGGGACGCCATTGAATGCGGCGACAAGAATTTCGAGGTCCGCCGTGACGACCGTGGGTTCCAGAAGGGCGATACGCTCAAGCTCTACCGGACCGAGAGGCTCGCGGAAAACGGCTGGAAACGGAACCGCTGTCTGGAGCGACGCATCAGCTACATTCTGACGGGCGGTCAGTTCGGCATCGAGCCGGGGTATGTAGTCCTCGCCCTGTCTGACAAGGGAGGCGGGGATGAGTGACCGCCAATGGACGCTCTTCAGGCAGATCATTGCCGCCGCATGGGCGCGAGATCAGAAGTTGCTGTCCATCCTCCTCATTCGATTTGGGATGGAGGCCGGTGATGGCAAGTGACAAGGAGCCGGGACAGGCGCTGATGGAAGCGTGGCTCGAAGCGGGATGCCCCGCCGGCAAGTTTCTGAAGGTGGAGCCATGACCCCGCTCCTCCACTCCGACAAGGCAGCCGAGAGCCTTGGCATCTCGGTCCGGCAGCTGCGCGATCTGGTCAAGGACGGGAAGATCGCCTCCATCATAGTCGGGCGCGGCTTGAAGAGGCCGAAGAGAATGTTCGATGCTGCGGACCTCGAGGCCTTCCGTACCGCCCAAAGGAAGATCGAATGTCCACCTACCTACACAAGGCGACAGGTTTCTACGTCTACGACTTCCGACTGCGAGGTCGTCGGTTTTTCGGCTCGACTGGCTGCTCGGCGAAACGAGAGGCTGACGCCTTCGAGCGCCGGCGCCGCGCCGAGGCCAAGGAAGAGCTAGATCGGGCGGCGCTTCTTCGCGCCGCTCCCATGACACTCGACATCGCCTGCGACCGCTACTGGCTCGAGGTGGGCCAGCACCACCCGCGGCCGGACCAGACCGAGTGGTCGCTCGCCTACATCATCGAGTACCTCGGCAAGGACACGCTCGTCAGCGAGATCACCGACGAAATGGTTGCCACGCTGGTCGCCCGACGACGCGGCGAGTTCGTGGTCAACAAGGCCGCCGAGACGGTATCAAAGCACAAGCGAAGACGGCGGCCGCGGAAGGAGCCGAAGCGGGTCTCGCCGTCGACGGTGAACCGCTCGGTGACCGAGCCGCTGCGCAAGGTGCTCAACCGGGCGCGGGATGTCTGGGCCCAGGATGTCCGCAAGATCAAGTGGCGCACCCACCTCCTGAAGGAGACGCAGGAGCGGATTCGGTCGATGTCGATTGACGAGGAGCGCCGGCTCTTCGTCGCGCTCAATGAGCGCTACCACGACATCGTCTTCACGGCCCTGCGCATGGGCCTGCGAGCCTCTGAGCTCGTCAACTTGGAATGGAATGCCATCGATTGGGGCGCGCGGACGATGCTGGTGCTCGGCAAGGGCAACAAGCTGGCGCCGGTCCCGATCCCGCCCGACGTCAGGGACCGCCTCTGGCGGCTCCAGAACCGCCACCCGTCGCGGGTCTTCAGCTGGCGACCCGAGCCGACCGAGGAGACGCCGGACCGGGCCTGGAGGCCGATGGCCTACAGCGGGCTCGACACCGCCTTCGGCCGGGCCGTCGAGAAGGCGCAGATCACCGACTTCCGGTTCCACGACACACGGCACACGTTCGCCACGCGGTTCCTGCGGAAGACCGGGAACCTGAAGGCGACCTCAAAGCTGCTCCGGCACTCCGACGTGGTTACGACCAGCCGCTACGCCCACGTCCTCGACGAGGATCTGCGCGATCTGGTCGACGAGTTCGCCGCGACAGCGAGTCCCGTAGAAACTCACGTAGATGGGGAGGTGACGACCAAAAAGACCAGCAAGATTAGGAAGGTGTGACGGATGACCGGAAACACCCAAAACTTCCGCGCTACCAGGCTGCGCTATACCCCGAACGGTCGAACATTGCCCGTGTTTCGTAGGGATTGGTTGCGATCCGGTCAAGGGCAGTGTGGGCGCTGAACCTCGCGCGGCAGAGGCCGGAAAGTCGCGTGACTGGCCATCGCTGCGGCGCCTGATACGCCGGGAGCTTCGCCACTTCCGGCCCGACCTACCGTTTGATCTGAGATCCCGACAGACCCGGCAAAGGTTCCTGAACGCCCTGGAGCTGAAAGAACTCCCCCTTGGCATTCCGCCGCCAACCGCGCTGGAACAACCAGTTCCAGGTGTCGGCCCGGGTCTGGCACGCAGCCTGGGCAAGCGTCGTGCGGCAAGCCTGATCGGCGGACTCCCAGGCCTGCATCGTCTGACGGGTCTGTGCGTCCGGCTCCACCTCCGCGGCGATCGCTCCTGCTGCAGAAAGCGCCATGAGGATGGCAGCCGCCGCTCTTGTCGGACTCGCAGAGGTGCTCATCGGCAGCGCTCCCTCGCTGGCCGGGCCCATCAGAATCGGCCCGGATCACACGTACAGCATGCCACGGCTTCGGCTAACGCCCGCGAAGGAGGATTTGTCCAATCGTCCGGCCTGCTGCCTCAGGCAGGCAGCAACGCACGCAAGGCATCATAGACCGCCGGCGGACCTGCGACGATGATGTTGCCCTTCCTCAGGCCATCATCGGCCAGGAAGTCGTTGGTGATCCCGCCCGCCGCGCGCACGACGGCAATGGCACCGATGCAATCCCACGGGTGGATGTGGCACTCGACATACCCGAGCACCCTGCCGCATGCGACGTAGCAGAGGCAAAGCGCCCCGGACCCGTTGCGATGGTACATGCCACCCTGGTGCAGGAGGCCGGACAACACCGCGAGCACCCGCTCCGGTGCGACCCGCGGCGAATGGCCGACGCTGACGATCCCCTGCGTCAGCGCCTTGCCCTGATGCGGCGTGATCGAGCTGCCGTTGAGCGTCGCCTGCCCGCCCCGCCGCCCGAGGAAGAGCTCGCGGTTGGCAGGGTCGTAGACCGCACCGAAGACGATCTCGCCGCCATGCACGTAGCCGATGGACACGCACCAGCTGCGCAGCCCGCTGACGAAGGGCTGGGTCCCGTCGATGGGGTCAACAACCCAGATCCCCCTGCCCGGCTCGGGCTCCAGCAGGCCGGTTTCTTCTCCGAGGAAACCGTCGCCGGGAAAAGCCTCGCCGAGCCTTTTGCGGATCAGCTTCTCGGTGTCCTCGTCCGCCTCCGAGACCATGTCCTGCGCGCCCTTGGAGCGGATCGTCAGGGTATGCAGGCGGTTGAAGTAGTCATTGGCGAGCGCGCCCGCCTCCTCGATGAGGCCGGGAAGAAAGGCGAAGCGACGGTCGATCTCGATTGTGCCGGTCACGCGTTTCTCCAGAGCCAGGCCGCGCCGCGCACGCCGCTGGCGTCGCCGTGGCGGGCCTTGACGATGGGCGTGTAGAAGACGGGCGAGAAGGTGTAGCCAGCGAGCCGGGGCGGCAACTCGCTGTAGAGCTCGTCGACATTCGACATTCCGCCGCCCATGACGAAGACGTCGGGGTCGAGCGCATTGACGACGAGGGACAGTCCGCGCGCCAGCCGGTCGAGGTAGCGTTCCCAGACCAGCCGCGCGAGACGGTCGCCCGCCCGCATGCGCCGCACGATCTCGACGGGCTTGGGAGCGTCCTGTGCGTGGCGGGCATAGTCGTTGCCGAAGCCGGTGCCGGACACCCAGGTCTCCAGGCACCCGTGCTTGCCGCAATAACAGGGCGTCCCCGGGATCTCGGTGACGTCGGGTATGGGAAGCGGATTGTGCCCCCACTCCCCCGCCCCGTTGTTCGGGCCCGTATGGGCCCTGCCGCCGATGGCGACGCCGGCTCCCGCCCCCGTCCCCAGGATCACCGCGAAGACGACGTTGTGCCCGGCTCCTGCCCCGTCGATGGCTTCGGAGACGGCCAGGCAGTTGGCGTCGTTGTCGACGCGGATCTCCCGGCCGATCACGCGGCGGAGGTCATCACCGACGGGTTTGCCGAGGATCCAGGTGGAATTGGCACCCTTGGCGAGACCGGACTTCGGGTCCAGCGATCCCGGTATGCCGATCCCGATCGTGCCCTTCTCGCCCGCTTCGCCTTCGATGCGGGCGATGACGGTTGCCACCGCCTTCAGGCAAGCCTCGTAGTCGCCACGCGGCGTGTCCTCGCGAAGCCGCACCAGTTCGGTGCCGTCCGGCCGCAGCCCGACGCCCTCGATCTTCGTGCCGCCCCAGTCGATGCCGACATGCATGGTCATTGCGTATCCTCCCGGCGGGCTCAGGCGGGTGCGTCCCGCCAGCCCCAGCCGTCCGCGAGGCGCAGGCACGTACGCCAGTCCTCGACTCCGTCGATGGTCGAGATGGCGCGCATGGATGTCGCTGCGGAGGCATGCGCCAGGGCAAGCGCCTGCTCCAGGGGCCAGCCCTCGTGAAAGCCGTAGACGAACCCGGCTGCGAACGCATCGCCGGCGCCGTTGGCGCCCACCACGATCTCCTGCGGGATGCGGGTGGACCCTTTCACGACCGTGTTGCCGTCCCGCGTCAGCGCAACGGCACCCCGCGGGAAGTGCACGGCGAGCACCTGCATGGTCCCCTGCTCCAGCACCATGCGCGCCGCCGCGAGCACGGCGGGCACGTCGGTCTGGCCGTCGCGGACGGTCATGTCGCCTGCCAGCGCGCCGATCTCGAAGTCGTTGACCACGAGGAGGTCCAGCCACGGCAGGCATGGTCGTGCAAGGCCGGCGAGCTTGGCGCGGTCGATGGTGACGAGCTCGAGATTGTTGGTGAGCCCGGCCTGCCGCGACTTCCGCAGCGCCGCGACCCAGCCATTGGGCTCGTCATGCCACGGCCGGTCCATCGTGTCGTGTACGCCGGGAAGGCCGAGATGCAGGATCCGTGCGGTGGTACGGCCGAAGTCGAAGTGGTCGGGCGTCAGCTGGGTGCCCACGCCCTGGTAGTAGAAGTGGGTACGCTTGCCGGTCTCCCGGATGCACATGGCGTCGGAGAATTGCGTCACACCGTTCAGGACGTACAATTGGCTGCGGCCGATCCCGCGCCGGTCACACTCGGCCAGCAGAAACCGGCCATTGTCGTCGTCCCCGACGGCACCGATCGTATCGACCGGCATTTCGGGGTCGAGGAGCCGCATGTCGGCCGCGAAGTTATGGCCCGATCCTCCCCCCTTGGGGTCGAGCTCGAAGATCTCGTTCGAGCTCTCTTCCGTCGGCCAGACCTGGATGAGCTTGTTGTTGTCGACGCACCAGGTTCCACCGGTGACGATGCCCCTGCGGGCCGCGCTCGTCATGCTTCCTGTCCTCTGCTGCCGGGGCACGCCGCGCGGGGGAAAGCCCGCGCGGCGCTGCGAGACTTCAGCCGTGCTTCAGCACGGCCTCGGTGATCTCGTTGTCCTCGGCGAAGGACCGGAACGGCTTGATGCCCTCCTTCTGGAGCTCGCCGTGATAGGCCTTCACGGCCTCTTCCGGCCTCGCGTCCCCGTCGGCGACGGCGCGCATCAGGCGGACGATGGCGAGGGGTGATTCCGCGAGGTTGATCTTGCGGCCAAAGAGAGCGACGCGGGCGCCGTACTTCTCGGACTGGTAGAGCAGCTCGAAGCAGTCGCGCGTGGTGCCGGCACCGCCGCCGAGCACGCCGACGATGACGCCGGGGTCATACGACGCGAGCTCTTCCAGAGCCTTCGGCCCGTTGAAGGGGATCTTCAGGAACCGCGGGCGCTCGGCTTCCGTCAGGCCGGCGATGCAGCGCATGAGGCAATCATTCAGGTAGTGAGGCACGAGTTCCGGCGCGATGCCGCATTCGACGTTGGGGTTGAACACCTCGAGGAAGTAGGTGAACCCATTCGCCTGCGCATCCCTGCGGAAGTCGGTGAAGGCGTTCAGGGACGCGTAGTCGGCGTCGAGATTATTGTTGAAGGTGATCGAGTACAGGCCGAGATCCGTGCCGACCAGCGGCGCGCCCGGCGTCGGGGCAGGCTTGCCGTACATGACCTGCGACAGGTTCGCCGAACGGAAGGGCCGCGACGGCTGCTTGGCATAGGTCGCGCCGCGCACCACCCACACGTCGGTGGTGTCGTTGGCGCGGATGGCCGGCTTCACCGGGCTGTTGTCGAAAACCTTGCGCTTGTGCAGCTGCTCCAGGTTGGACACCGATGTCAGCATGATGTCGACGATGCCCTGCTCGACCACCTGCTGCACGGAATCGAGGAACTCCGCGCGGGTCTTGTAGCGGGTGTAGCTGCCGTCCTTGTCGCGCTTCGGCCCGCAGGACGTGATGCTCGGCCCCATGTCGCCGTCCTTGGCGTCGGCGATGATGAAATCCGTGCGCCGGTACTGGCCGGCGCGGATACGGCTGAGTTTCTCGTCCATGCGCTTCATGTTCTTGCTCCTGCGGGGGCTGGCGGGCCTCAAAAAGGCGGCGCGCGCGGCGACCCTGCCGCGCGCGCCGATCATCTCTAACGTGTATCAGCCGGCTGCGGCAGCCTGCGATTGCTCTCCGAAGCGGCCGGGGGCGGCGCCGGTCATGATCGCGACCGCGTCCGACATCGTGCATTCGGAAGGCTTCACCACGGCGACACGCCGGCCCAGCCTGTGAATATGGATCCTGTCGGCCACCTCGAAGACGTGCGGCATGTTGTGGCTGATGAGCACGATCGACAAGCCACGCTTCCTGACGTCCAGGATGAGCTCCAGCACCTTGCGTGATTCCTTCACGCCGAGCGCCGCCGTCGGCTCGTCCATGATGATCACCTTCGAGCCGAAGGCCGCCGCACGCGCCACCGCCACGCCCTGGCGCTGGCCACCAGATAGCGTTTCCACCGCCTGGTTGATGTTCTGGATGGTGAGCAGGCCGAGTTCGGACAGCTTCTTGCGCGCGACGGTCTGCATGCCCTTGTGGTCGAGGAGGCGGAACACGTTGCCCATGATGCCCGGCTTGCGCATCTCGCGACCGATGAAGAGGTTGTCGACGATCGACAGCGCCGGCGAGAGCGCAAGGTTCTGATAGACGGTCTCGATCCCGGCCTGGCGGGCATCGATGGGCGACTTGAAATGAACCGTCTTGCCGTCGAGCTCGATCTCGCCGCTGTCGGGGATCACGGCCCCCGCCAGCGCCTTGATGAGGGTCGACTTGCCGGCGCCGTTGTCGCCGATCACGGCGAGGATCTCGCCCTGGTGCAGTTCGAAGTCGGCGCCGTCGAGCGCGACGACGCGCCCGTACTTCTTTGTCAGGTTGCGGGCCTGGAGGATCGTGTTGGGAGAGGCGCTCATTGCGACACCTTTCTGATCCACTGGTCGATGGCGACAGCGCCGATGATGAGGACGCCGATGAGGAGGAAGGTCCACTGCGGATCGGTGCCGTAGAGGCGCAGGCCCAACGAGTAGACGCCGACGATCAGCGCTCCGAAGACCATGCCGAGCACGGAGCCGCGGCCTCCGAACAGCGAGATGCCGCCGATCACCACCGCCGTGATGGATTCGATGTTGGCGAATTCGCCGGCCGTCGGTGAGACCGAGCCGATGCGCCCGATCAGCACCCATCCCGCGAAGGCGCAGATGAGGCCCGATATCGTGTAGACCGTGATCAGCATCTTGGTGACGGGCACACCCGACAGCTCGGCGGCATCGGGATCGTCGCCCACGGCATAGACCCTTCGGCCCCACGCCGTGTAGTTCAGGACATACCAGAGCAGCGCGACGAGGATGACCATCGAGGCCACGCCCGCGGTGAGGATCGCGCCGCCTATGTTCACCTTCGAACCGAACACTTGCAGCAGCGGAGCCTGCGCCTCGATATCCTGGCTGCGGATCGTCTCATTGGCAGAGTAGATATACTTGATGGCGCCGTAGACCTGCCAGGTGCCCAGGGTCACGATGAACGGCGGCAGCTTGATCCGGGCAATCAGCCAGCCATTGATGAAGCCGCAAAGCCCGCCGACGATGAAGCCGCACAGAATGGAGAGCGGCACAGGCACGCCGTAGCGGAACGTGAACTGGCCCATCACGACCGAGCTCAACACCATGATGGCGCCCACCGAGAGGTCGATTCCGGCGGTGAGGATGACCAGCGTCTGCGCCGCGCCGATGATGCCGGTGATCGCGACCTGCTGCAGGATCAGCGAGAGCGCGAAGGGCGAAAAGAACTTCTGCCCGACAAGCACGGCGAAGATCAGGACCGAGAGCACCAGAACGATCAGGGGCACCGCAGCCTGATTCTGATGCAGCAGGTGCTGTAATTTTTGAAGCGCAGAGCGCTCGTGGCCCTCGAACGACGCGACTAACGCGTCGGCCTTGTCGAGGACTGTCTCGTATTCCTGCGCAGCCATCACGCCCCTCCGGGTGCCATCGGCCTCTGATACCTGCTGTGAAAAGGGCGGCCCGAGGGGGCCGCCCTCTCACGAGCAATGGGGGATTACATCGCCTGCGAGGGGATCAGCCCCAGCACTTGGCGAGGCCGTCCTTCACGGAGATCGACGGTACGCCGTCCACCGGCTTGTCGGTGATGAGCGAGACGCCCGTGTCGAAGAAGTTCTTGCCCTCGGTGTTCTTGGGCTTTTCCTTCTTGTCGGCCCAGGTCTTGATCGCCTCGACGCCCTTCGACGCCATCAGCAGCGGGTACTGCTGGGAGGTGCCGCCGATGACGCCGGCCTCGACGTTCTTCACGCCCGGGCAGCCGCCGTCGACCGACATGATCAGCACGTCCTTCTCCTTGCCGACGGCCTTCAGCGCCTCATAGGCGCCAGCAGCGGCCGGCTCGTTGATGGTGTGGATCACGTTGATGGAGGGGTCCTTCTGGAGAAGGTTCTCCATGGCCTTGCGGCCGCCCTCCGGGTTGCCGTTCGTGTAGTCGTGGCCGACGATGCGCTTGTCGTCCTCGTCACCGATGACGGCCGGGTTCTTCACGTCGATGCCGAAGCCCTTCATGAAGCCCTGGTCGCGGAGCACGTCGACGGTGACCTGCTTCGAGTTGATGTCGAGGAAGCCGATGCGGGCGTCCTTGGCCTTGTCGCCGAGCTTCGCCTTGGCGTAGGCGCCGATCAGGAAGCCGGCCTGGAAGTTGTCGGTGGCGAAGGTCGAGTCTGCAGCCTCGATCGGCTCGAGCGGCGTGTCGAGGGCGATCACGAGGATGCCGGCGTCGCGGGCCTTCTTGATCGTCGGAACGATCGCCTTGGTGTCGGACGGGGTGATCAGGATGCCCTTGGCGCCGTCGGCGATGCAGGTCTCGACGGCCGCAACCTGGCCTTCGTTGTCGCCGTCATCCTTGCCGGCATAGGTCTTGAGGTCGACGCCGAGTTCCGACGCCTTCTGCTTGGCGCCTTCGCGCATCTTGACGAAGAAGGGGTTGGTGTCGGTCTTGGTGATCAGGCAGGCGGCGATGCCGGCGGCCTGGGCAGGAGCGCAGAAGAGAGCGGCCATAGCGACGGCGCCCAGCAGCGAAGTGACGATAGTCTTGTTCAAGAATTCCTCCCACTTTTGTCCCCGAGGCACGGTTCTGCCGGTGTCTTCGGGGCGAGACGGTCCGGCGGTTGATCGCCACATGCCGTTCTCACGGCGAAGCGAACAGAGAAACAGGCCCCCTGTCAATCGACAGGCTGAAGCCTGGAGAAAGCGTCCCGCGCCGGTGATGGAGCGACGCGGCATGGAAGGGCGGCTCATGCCAGCACCTCCCGGAAATTCTCGGGCGCGTTGCCCGTCAGGAGATCGCGCATCGGGCTGTAGCTGACGTGGAACGGAAGGCTCGCCGCGCCCACGGCGCCGGCGTCCCGCCCTACCCCGCCGACCACGATCGCCGGTGGCGTGCGTGATTCCGTGACGCCGGCGGAAACGCTTTCAGCGATGCGTCGGGCCAGCTGCCCCAGCACGTCCGGAGGCAGGTCTCCGGCGACGATGACCGTGTTGACGTCGAGCAGCGCCGAAGAGGTCAGGATCGGGATTGCAAGCGCCTCCGCGGCGTCCTGGGCCCATTCGCTGAAGGCATCCGGCATGTGCGCGATCGCCTCGGGGAGATCGAGGCAACAGCCCGCCGAGCCACCCCGCCACCTCAAGTGCCGGGCGAGCACGCTCAGCGATGCGCGCCCGATCAGTGGCACGAGATTTCGCTGCCGGTCGGGCGAGGACGACAGTCCGGAGGGGCCGACGGGCATCACCGCGACATCGCCGGCATTGGCATGTGCGCCGCGCAGGTAATCCCCGTTCAGGACCACGCCGCCGCCGATCGCCGAGCCGATGAAGAAATAGATGAAGTCCTCGAAAGCCCGCCCGTGTCCGTAGAGCAGTTCGCCGACCGCGGCCGCGCTGCCATCGTTCTCGATGACAATGGGAAGCCCGGTGACGCGGGTGAGCCCCGTCTGGACGTCGAAGCCGTCCCAGGGCGCGAGGCTGTCGCCGGACAGCTCCAGCTCCATGATCCAGCTGCCGAAATTGTAGGGAAGTGCAACGCCGATCCCGGCGATGCGCGTGCTTGCCTCTGTGCCGAGCGTGCGGCGGAATCCCGCGACGTGATCGGCGAGCAGTTCCATCGCGGTATCGGGTGGGGGAAGTTCCGCGACGAATCCGCGATCGAGAACGCTTCCCTGCAGGTCGACGAGGACCGAAGAAATCATCCCGCGGTCGATGCGGATGCCGATGGAGTAAGCGCCGGACGGATTCAGCTCCAGCAAGGTCGCAGGCTGGCCGCGGCCGCCGAAGCGCTTGCCCGTCATTCGGACCAGCCCATTCTCCTCGAGCTTTCGAACGATGACGCCGGCGGCGTTGCTGGTAAGGCCGGTGCGGCGTGCGAGATCGGCCTTCGACGCGGGTCCGAACCGCCGAAGTGCGGTCAGGAACACCCGTTCGTTGAAGTCGCCGACGAGGACGGAGTTTGTCCCATGCCCCGAGGCGAGCCGGCTCTGCCGATCGCCCATGTTTCCCCCGGGCCGGCTGTCGCACGATGGCCGCCGGCTTTTGTCATTCAAGATGACTTATTCTATGCCGGCTCAGTCCCCGCTCGTCAATGGCGAATCTGGGGGTTTTGCCGGCGGGGTCCGCCCTGTTGCTACTGCGTCTTGAACAGCGAGTGGCGAACCCTGTCGCCGGCCTTGATGCCGAGTTTGGACGACGTTCCACCGTTGAGTTCGAGGACGGCCAAGATCGGCTCGCCCGACGAAATGGTCCGCGTCGACTCCGGCTCGGTGTTCTCGGCGATCCTGGCGATGGTGCCGTTCTTGCGGATGAAGACCATGTCGAGTGGAATCAGGGTGTTCTTCATCCACATGGCTGCGGGCTGCTCGCTCTCGAAGTCGAAGAGCATCCCCCGATCTGCGGGAAGGTAGCGGCGGAACATGAGGCCCCGGGCGCGGTCCTCGTCGTTTCGCATCACCTCGACGGAAAAGGTCTTCGCCCCGGCAGCCGTTTCGATGACCAGCTTTTCCAGGGCTTCCTCGGACGCAGCGGGCATCGCCGCGGCAACAAAGAGCAAGAATGCGGGAAGGACAAAGCGCAGAAAGTGCATTGTACGGAGGACCTTCAGGCGCTCCCCTGAAGCATGGCATGAGGTCGGGAGCATGGATGCTCCAGACTGCACTCCAGTCTGCCGGGCGTCAATTCATCCGGACGGACGAGCGCACCTCAGTGCGAGGAGGGAATATGCCCGCCTTCGACCGGTCGAACCTCCGCCGCCATCAGGCCTTTCGGACCATCTCCGAAGCGAACCATCACCATCTGGCCGGGCTTCAGCTCCGTAATGCCATACCGGCGCAGGGTCTCCATATGAACGAAGATGTCCGGCGTACCTTCCCCGCGGGAGAGGAAGCCAAATCCGCGAAGCCGGTTGAACCACTTGACCTGGGCCTGCTCCAGCCCACTCGAGGGCACGACGGAGACGTGGGTGCGCGCCGGTGGAAGTTGCGACGGATGCGGAGCCGTGCTCGTGTCCATCGACAACACCCGGAACGCCTGGAACCCACGTGGCCGCTTCTGGGCCTCGCAGACGATGCGAGCACCCTCGTAAGCCGTTGAATATCCGTCGCGGCGCAAGCAAGCCGCGTGCAGGAGGACATCCGGCAGGCCGTTGTCGGGGACGATGAAACCGTAGCCCTTGGCGACGTCGAACCATTTGATCACGCCGGAAATCTCGACGAGTTCGAGATCTCCGTCCTCGTGGTCGCGCAGGCGGGCACGGTCCGCGCTGTCGGAGCCTTCGGCCAACGTGTCTCGCTGCGCCTTGGGAGAAAATTCGTCCGACATATTGAAACACCGAGCGAAAACAGGACCGGGAAGACTTTGCAGGCGCAGCCTTGGAATGGCTCACCCAACTGATTCTGTCGAAAGAATAGCATCGGCCCCGGCGGGCGACAGTGACTTTTCGTCAATCAGGAGGCGAAGCGAACGTTGTCCACGACCTGTTGCATCACGGTGCCAATGTCTCCCCTCACGACGATGTCGGCGATGCCGTCGAGCGGCGTGGGATCGCGGTTCACGATTGCCAGCCGGGCTCCGTTTCTCTTCGCGATCGCGGGAAAACGGGCTGCCGGCTGCACGACCAGCGACGATCCTATGGCGAGCAGGAGGTCGCACTCTTCAACCGCTTCGTGCGCCCGCCGCATTGCGTCTTCCGGCATCGATTGGCCGAACGAGATGGTGGCCGACTTCACCATCCCGCCGCAGGCCTCGCAGGCAGGCGCTTCGCCACTGGCTTCGAACCGTGCCCTCACGGGGCCGAGCTCGTGCCGCAGCCCGCAGGCCAGGCATCCCGCATAGGTCGCGTTGCCGTGCAGTTCGACGATGAGAGAGGGCTTTAGCCCTGAATCCTGGTGCAGATTGTCGATGTTCTGCGTCACGACGGAAACAAGGCGGCCCTCATCAGCAAGGCGGCGAAGCGCCATGTGCCCGCGGCCGGGCCTCGCACCCCGCCAGCTGTCGTCCATTTCGAACTTGTGCGCCCACGCTGTCCTGCGAACCGCGTCGCTGGCGACGAACTCGTCGAACGGGATCGGCTTCGTCCGCATCCACGGGCTGCCCGGCGACCGGAAGTCCGGCACGCCGGACTCCGTCGAGATGCCTGCCCCGGTGAAGGCCACGATGCGCCGTGCACGCGCGACGAGGTCGATGAGGCCGTTGACCTCACTGGCGAGGTCTGAAGAAACGTCGGTGTTCACCATGCCCCTGAAGTATGGCGTTCGCATCCGTGCAGACAAGGCGGCTTTTCGTCCTCCGTCATCAAACTGAGACGTGAATCCGGTTCTTCCCCGATGAAATTGAACCCGGGAGGCGCTCTTGCCGGCTCCGCGACACCTCGACACCGGCGTCCGCTCCGTACGAACACTGTTCCTGTCGGATGTTCATCTCGGCACCAAGGGGTGCAGGGCCGACTTTCTTCTCGACTTCCTTCGGCAGGTCGACGCCCAGACTATCGTTCTCGTCGGCGACATCATCGATGGATGGCGCCTGAAGCAGGGGTGGTACTGGCCCCAGCCCCACAATGACGTCATCCAGAAGCTGTTGCGACGGGTCCGCAAGGGCACGCGGTTGGTCTATGTGCCCGGCAACCACGACGAGTTCCTGCGCGATTTCGCCGGGCACCATTTCGGTGGCGTCGAGATCGTCGAGGAACTGGTCCACGTCAGCGCCGACGGGAAGCGCTGGCTGGTCCTGCATGGTGACAAGTTCGACGTCGTCGTTCGCAACGTGAAGTGGCTCGCCCATCTCGGCGACTGGGCCTACGACCTCGCCATCGGCATCAACATCGTCATCGGCAAGGTCCGCCGGCGCCTCGGCCTGCCCTATTGGTCGTTCTCGAACTGGAGCAAGCAGAAGGTGAAGAGCGCGGTCGCCTTCATCGGCGCGTTCGAGCAGGCGGTCGCCAACGAGGCGGTAAAGCACGGCGTGGACGGCGTCATTTGCGGTCACATCCATGCGCCCGCCATGCGCGACATCGAGGGGATCCGCTACGTCAACACGGGCGACTGGATCGAGAACTGCACGGCCGTGCTCGAACACCACGACGGACGGATGGAACTGGTGCACTGGACCGACCCCGGCGCCGCGCAGGCTCCCACCCCGGCCCGCGGCTCTCTCGTGCAAGCGGCCGCCTGATGCGCATTTTGGTTGCGACCGACGCGTGGCATCCGCAGGTCAACGGCGTCGTGCGCACCCTCGACACGCTGGCCCGGGAGGCGCCGGCCTTTGGCGCTGAGGTGTCATTCCTCACGCCGGAAGGCTTCCGTACGGTGCCGCTGCCGTCCTACCCGGAGATCCGCCTGTCCCTGGCCAGTCCGGACGCGATCGCCCGGCGCGTGGCAAACGTGGCGCCCGACGCGATCCACGTGGCGACGGAGGGCACTCTCGGCGTGATGATGCGCCGGCACTGCCTGTTGCGCGGCCTGCCCTTCACCACCTGCTACCACACCCGCTACCCGCAATACCTGTCCGCGCGACTGCCGGTGCCCGAGGACTGGACCTACGCCTTGCTCAGGCGCTTCCACAACGCCGGTGCCGGCACGATGGTGGCCACCGAGGCGCTCGAGAAGGAGTTGTCCGGCGCCGGCTTCCGCCGGCTGATGCGCTGGTCGCGGGGCGTCGACACCGCCCTGTTCCGGCCGCGCCCGGAACTGAAGACGCAGGACGCCGGGCCGGTCTTTCTTTGTGTTGCCCGCCTCGCGGTAGAGAAGAACCTCGACGCGTTCCTGTCGCTCGATCTGCCCGGCCGCAAGGTCGTCGTCGGCGATGGGCCGGCCCGCCGCGCGCTGGAGATGCGATACCCCGACGCGACGTTCCTGGGCTTGCTGGAGGGCGAAGAACTCGCCAGGGCTTATTCGGCCGCCGACGTCTTCGTGTTTCCCAGCCGGACGGAGACCTTCGGGCTTGTGCTGCTGGAAGCCATCGCCTCCGGCCTCCCTGTGGCCGCCTATCCCGTTCCGGGCCTGCTTCCAGACCTTGAAGCTGCCGGATGTGCCGCACTGTCCCAGGATCTTGCCGTCGCCGCACGGGCCGCCCTGGCGCTCGATCCCGGCGCATGCGTGCGCAAGGCCAGGGAGTACTCACACGCAGCCAGCGTGAAGGCCTTCATCGACAACGTGCGCGATGCAAACGACATCAGGCCCGGGCGTCCGGGCCGCCTCAGGCGGCTGCTGGCGGCCGCGGCCTGATCACTGGTGCCATTCGCTGCAGCACCCCGTCGCGCAGCACGAAAGCATGCCAGAGCGCGGCGGCCACATGGATGGCGACGACAATCGCCAGCCCGTATCCCAGCAGATGGTGCACGCTCTTCAGCAGGTCCTCGCGCGCCAGATCGGGTGAACCGGCCAGCGGGACGGTGATGCCCAGGGGCAGCGTGATCGGAATGGGGATCACCGAGGCGCTGGCCAGCAGGTAGCCAGTCGCCACCATGGCCAGCGGAACCACGTGGAGCAACGCGTGCACCAGCACCGCCGCTGCTCCGGCCAGGCGCGTGGCGGGAATCGGCGGCGGGCGGCCCGTTGCGAGCCGGTGCGCGCTGCGCAGCAGCAGCAGCGGCAGCACCAGCACGCCGAGCGACTTGTGCCACTGGTAGAGGTCAAACTTCTGCCCGGCGCCGAGCGGCGCGTTGACCATCGTGAGGCCGAGAGCGAGCAGCACGAGGACGGCTAGGGCCACGAGCCAATGCAGCGCGCGGGCCGGCGTGCTCCAGCCCTCGACTGCGCCCCGTGCGCCACCCGGCTCGATCACTGTCCGTCCTTTTCCGCGGCCTCGGTCGTGACCAGAAGGTCGACCTTGTCGGCGACGATCGGCGTGCCTGCGCTCATGCCGAACTGCGAGCGCATGATGCTCCAGGCCGCCTTGAAGCCGAGGCGCTTGCCGGTGCCGCGGTCGACGGTCACGTCGATTGCAACCGGCTTGCTGACGCCGAGCAGCGTCAGCATTCCCTCCACCCGGGCAGTCCGGTCGTTGAGCTTCTCCACCGACGTCGATGCGAAGGTGATGCGGGGATGACGCTCGGCGTCGAGAAAGGCACTGCTCTTGATCAGCGACGACAGCGCATCCGATCCGGCCTGCAAGGAGGCGGTATCGACGGTGAATTCCGCTTTGCTGCGCTGCGGCTTGTCGAAGTCAATCGAGATTCGGCCGGAGAACTGCTTGAACTCTCCCTCCGTCCTTGGCCATCCAATGGAGTCGATGCCGAAGGCGATGCGGGTCCGATGCGGATCCACCTCCCAGCGTTGGGCGGCGGCGGCTGGTTCAGCCATCGCGAATGCGGCGAAGACGCAGGCGGTGAGCAGGCGTTCGGCGCTGGGGGACATCGCACTCTCCGTGCACTGGGCGAGCAGCATACGGCCGAAGCGGAGCACGGATGTGGCAAAGGCGACGCTGGAGCCTCCAGTCACCACGTCGTGATGACCGGCGTCCTCAGTGCCCGCCTGCGGCCGCCGCGTGCCCCTCTTTTGGCGCGGCGCCACGGAGCGGGAGTTCCTCCATGCGAAACAGGAACAGGAGGGAGAAGAGGAGAAACACTGTCGCGGTGCCGAAAACGAGGTGGAACGCGCCGGCAATGTCGGCCGCGCTGCCCTGCACCGGGATCACTTCGTGCATTGCCGCCCCGGCTCCGCCGCCGAGCAGGATTGCGCCGAACACCGCGACCACCAGTGCTCCGCCGAGGCTGCGGAAGAAGTTCATACCGGCCGTCGCCGTGCCGAGCTGGTTCGGCGAGACAGCGTTCTGAATCGCGACCGTCGTGACCGGCAACAGCGAACCCAGACCGATGCTGAACATCGTGAAGAGCACTTCGAGCGCCGGCAAGGGAAGCGTCCTCGCCTCCAAGGTCAGGGCCAGCGTCGCGACGATGGCGAGACAGAGCCCGGCCGTCGGCAGCCTCCGGTAGTGCGTCACGCGAGCCATCAGCCTGCCCGACAATGTCGCGCCGACCACGGTGCCGACCATCAGGGGAACGAGCGCCAGGCCTGAATCGGCGGCCGAGAGGCCTCGCACGGTCTCGAGGTACACGGGCACGTAGATGCTCATGCCGATGAAGACGCCCATGCCGAAGCAGGCCGACAGCGTCCCGTTGCGCACGACCCCGTTGCGGAAGAGCGAGAGCGGGATCAGCGGCTCGGGGGCACGGCCCAGCCGCAGCGCGAACAGAGCCCAGAGCACGGCCGAACCCGCGAACAGCCCCGCGATCGGCGCCGAGACCCACGGATAGCGCGTTCCGCCCCAGTTCAGCCCCAGCATGAGGACGCAGGTGGCGGCGACGAGAAGGACCGCGCCGAGGACGTCGATGGCGTGCTTGCGTTCGTGCCGCGGAAGCCGGCGCAGGAGCCGGTCGGTCATCACGAAGGCCAGCGCGCCAAGCGGCAGATTGATCCAGAAAATGAGGGACCAGTGCAGGTGCTGGGCAAAGAAGCCGCCGAGCACCGGGCCTGCCAGGCTCGAACTGATGAACACGCTGGCGATGTAGACCTGGTAGCGCCCGCGCTCTCGCGGCGAGACCACGTCGGCGATGATCGTCTGCGCCAGCGAGATGAGGCCGCCGCCGCCCAGCCCCTGCAGAGCGCGGCCGAGGATGAGCGCCAGCATGTTGGGCGCCAGCGCACAGGCCGCGGAACCGATGACGAACACGCAGATGCCGACGAGCAGCGTCGGGCGCCGGCCATGGATGTCGCTGAACTTGCCGTAGAGCGGCGTCACTGCCGTCGAGGTGACGAGATAGGCCGTGACGACCCAGGGCAGCAGGTCGAAATTGCCGAGATCGCGCCCGATAGTGGCGAGCGCCGTGGCCACGATCGTCTGATCGAGGGCGGCGAGGAACATCGCCACCAGGACGCCGACGATGATCAGCCTGACCTCGCTGTGGTCGAGCGGGGCTGTCGCGGCAAGTGGGGGAGATGCGTTCATGGCCGGTCAGGTGTTGGGGAGCACAGCCCAGCACGTCGGGCAGCGGACATGAATGTCAATGCCACGCTCCCATCCCGTGATGCATGGCGGCGTGCGCGGCGGCACAGACAAAAACGCGTGAAAAGCCAATTGCGTCGGAACGTATCCTGGGTATGGCAACCCTGGGTTGAAACGTTATCATGCCGCTGGCGCTGCTGGCGCCTCCGGGCAAGGGATCGCGCCGCCGTGCGGATCAGGTGGAGAGTCTTTCTCGTCGGGGCCATCCCCATCTCGATCGCGGCCGTGATCGCGGTGCTGTCCTGGTTTCTTCTCAACGAGGCGGAGCGGGCCCGGAGCGGCGCCGTGCTGGCCGGCACCATTTACCGCGACCTGCTGGTCGCCATGTCTGCACGCGACCGCTACGTGACCGCGCGGCCATCCGAGCGGCCGCAGTTCGCGATGCGCTTCAACGAAAGCGCCGAGGAGGCTCGCGGCAGTCTCGTCACGCTGCAGAAGCTCTCCCAGAACAACAAGCAGCGCGAGGCCATCAAGCTCGCCTCCGACGAGTTCGCCCGCTACGACGACCTGATGCGGAAGTTCATCGGGATCACGATCGCCAACGATACGATGATCACCGAGATGAGCGTGCGCGCAGACGCGCTCATCGCGCTGACCGACCAGGCCCGCACCCGGCAGCACGCGTCCAACGTCGAGATCGTCGGGTCCCTGTCCGAAAAGGACAAGCGCCTGCGGCTCGCGCGGGACATCGTCGACCGGGCGTACCAGCTGCGCAGCGTTCTCACCTCCGTGCAGATGCAGATCCTGGAGCCCTCCCCCGCATCCGACGCGGGAGATCGCGCCCGCGGGTTCAATGCTGCGGGGCTGCGCAATGCCGGGCAGGACCTCGCCCTGTCGCTGACCGCTGCGGGGCGCTCGGATGCGGCGGCCGAATTGCGATGGCTGACCAGCCTCGTCGACGAGGCGCTGACGACGTCGGCCGATCCGTCCGAGGCGGCGCCGGCGCTCGGTGCCGGGGACAGCCACGCCGAGGTCGGGAAGGCGCTTCTCGACTGGCTGGACCGCCTCCTCAAGGTGGACATCACCGAGCAGAGGGCCCTGCACGAAGAGGTGGCGCAGCTCCTCACCTATTCCGTCGAGGCCAATGAGACCGAGCAGGCCACGCAGAACGTCGCCATTGCGACCCTGAAGCTCGGGCGGCGCACGACGGACGCACTGTCCGGTCGCGACCCCATTATCGCGTCGACCATGCTGGAGGAGAGCCGGAAGCTATCCACGACGATCGCTGCCCTGCCAATCTCCCCGCTCATCCAGACGGAGATGATCGATGCCATCGACCAGTGGCGCGAACGCCTGTCCACCACCATCGATGGCGTACGCAAGCAGAACGCCGCGATCTCGGCCATGGACGCGACGGCCTTCCGCATGGTCGACCAGGCGCGCAACCTGAATGACCTCTTCACCGGCGACGCCGAGCGCTTCGGCGACAGCGTCCGCCGCATGCTGCTGATCGGAGCCACCATCGGCTTGCTTCTCGGCTCATTCGCCGCGTTCCGCGTCGCCCGCTCGATCGTGGCGCCGCTGAAGCGGGTGCAGGCGAGCATGCTGGCTCTCGCAGCCGACCCGCTTGCCGCGACCGTGACGGATTCCGACCGCCGCGACGAGCTCGGCGACATGGCCCGCGCGGCCAACTTCTTCGCCCGCGAGATCGGCACGCGCGAGCGCGATCTGCGCCGCGCAAAGCAGCAGGCCGACGACGCGCTCGCAGAGCTGCGCCGCACCCAGGCGGACCTGATCCAGGCGGAAAAGATGGCTTCCCTCGGACAGCTCGTCGCCGGCGTCGCCCACGAGATCAACACGCCACTGGGCGTGGCCCTGACGACCGCCAGCCTCGTCGGCGACGAGACGCGCTCGTTTCAGGCCGACATGAAGCGCGGCCCACTCCTGCGCTCCCGGCTGGACCATTTCGCCGAGCGCGTAGCCGAGGGTACGCGGCTCCTGATGATCAACCTGAACCGTGCCGTCGAGCTGGTGCAGAGCTTCAAGCAGGTCGCGGTCGACCAAGTGAGCGGCGGGCGCCGGACCTTCCTGATGGGGGAATGGCTGCAGGAGCTGCTGACGAGCCTGGGTCCCGCCCTGCGCAAGAGCGGCCACGAGGTGACCGTCGACAGCAGGCCCGGGCTGGAGGTGGATTCCTATCCCGGCGCGCTCGCGCAGGTGGTCACCAACCTCGTCATGAACGCCGTTATCCACGCCTATCCCGATGGCGAGCACGGCAGCATCCGCATCCGGGTGGATGACCCCTCCCCCTCGCGCGTCGTGATCGAGTTGGCCGACGATGGCTGCGGTATCGCGCCGAAGGACCTGCCGCGGATCTTCGACCCGTTCTTCACCACCGCCCGGCACAAGGGGTCGACCGGGCTCGGACTCCACATCGTCTACAACATCGTCACGACGATGCTGCAGGGCCGCATCACCGTCGAGAGCGCGCTGGGGCGCGGCACGGTTTGGCGCATCGACCTGCCGCGCAAGGCGGCCGAGCCGCCGCATTCCCAGAACCCGCCGGAGATCGGCGAACCCGCCAGGACCAGGGAGGCGATTCCATGATCCGCTTTCGCAGCGCCTTCGCCGCAGCGGCGCTTCTTCTCGCCGGGATGACCGCAGCCGATGCGAAGACGCTAGTGTTCTGCTCGGAAGGCAACCCCGAGGCTTTGAACCCGCAGCTGGTCACCACGACGACCGGGATGAACGCGGGCCGGCCGATGTTCAACAACCTCGTCGAGTTCGTGCCCGGCACGACGACGTTGCGACCCGGGCTGGCCGAAAGCTGGACCGTCTCCGACGATGGCACCGAGTACCTTTTCCGCCTGCGCGAGGGCGTGAAGTTCCATTCCTCCGCGCGCTTCACGCCTACGCGCACGATGAACGCCGACGACGTCGTGTTCTCGCTGGAGCGTCAGTGGAAGGAGGACCATCCCTACCACAAGGTCTCCGGCTCAAGTTTCGACTATTTCGGCGACATGGGGATGGCTGAGCTGCTCAAGTCGATCGACAAGGTCGACGACCGCACGGTGCGGATCCGCCTGACCCGGCCGGAGGCGCCGTTCCTCGCCGACCTCGCAATGCCCTTCAACGTCATCCTGTCGGCGGAGTACGCCGATACGCTGCTGAAGGCCGGGACACCAGAGATCATCGACCGGGAGCCCATCGGCACCGGGCCGTTCATGTTCGTGAGCTACCAGAAGGACGTCGCCGTCCGTTACCGCTCGTTTGCCGACTACTGGGCCGGCGAGCAGCCGATCCGAACGCTCGTGTTCTCGATCACGCCCAACCCCGCGGTGCGACTGACAAAGCTGAAATCGGGCGAATGCCACGTGATGGCCTTCCCCAACCCGCAGGATGTCGAGAAGATCGCCTCGGATCCGGCCCTGAAGGTGCTGAAGCAGGAGGGGCTGAACATCGGCTACCTCGCCATGAACGTCTCGGTGAAGCCGTTCGACGATCTGCGGGTACGCCGGGCCATCAACATGGCCATCGACAAGTCCGCACTGGTGCAGGCCGTCTACGGCGGGTCCGGAACGCCGGCCCGCAACCCGATCCCGCCGACGCTCTGGTCCTACAACGAGGCGGTGAAGGAGTACCCGTTCGACCTTGCCGCCGCGCAGGCCCTTCTGGCCGAAGCCGGATACCCGAACGGGTTCGAGACGGAGCTCTGGTACATGCCGGTGAGCCGCCCCTACAACCCGAACGGCAAGCGCATGGCCGAGATGATGCAGGCCGACCTGTCACGGCTCGGCATCCGCCTGAAGCTCGTGACGAAGGAGTGGGGCGAGTACCGGACCGACCTCCAGCAGGGTCGCTACACCATGGCGCTCTACGGCTGGACGGGAGACAATGGCGACCCGGACAACTTCCTCGACGTGCTGCTTGGCTGCACCTCCGCCCGGATCGGCGGCAACAACGTCTCCAAATGGTGCGACAGGACCTATGACGGCCTCGTCACCGAGGCCAAGCGGCTTCCGGACCAGAAGGCGCGCGAGGGCCTATACAAGGACGCGCAGCTGATCGTGCACGACCAGGCACCCTGGGTGCCTGTCGCGCACTCGATCGTCTACATGGCGACGCGCAAGGAAGTGACCGGCTTCCGCATCGACCCGCTGGGCCGGCAGGTTTTCGACGGCGTCGACCTGGCGGAGTGATTCACACCTGGGGAGCGACAGGGGGCTCCAGGGCCAGCGCGGCGTGGAGCTTGGGAAGGACGCTCTCGGCGGCGCGCGTCAGGAACTCCGGCTCGGCGTCGCTGTCCACTTCCGTCACGCGCCAGCCGTTTCCGCCGTCAACCTCGATGGCTACGTCGGTGACGGTCCCCTTGCCGCCAAGTGCTCTGTCGAGCTCGGCCGTGACACGCCGCTTGAGCTCCGCCATCGGGAGGGTCTCCTTCATGGACGCAGGTCTCCGTAGTCGAGGAAAAGGATGGCGCATTCGCGCGCGGGCGTACTGCCGGTATGACAATGCCTGAATGCGGCGATGGTTCGGTCCGAGCCGGGCGATGACGCCCGAAACTCACACGTCCTTCACCAGCCTCAGCGCCTCGTAGACGGCGGCGTGGATATTGCGGGACGACACCGCATCGCCGATCCGCCACAGGGTGAAGGTGCCAGCCGGATTGGTCCGGAGATCCTGCGGACGCCCGGCGATCAGGGCGGCGTGGTCCACCTCGCCGCGATTTGCACTCAAATCCTTCAGCGCGAAATAGAGGTCCGCATTCGGCAGCGTGCCATGCTCGACGACCACCTGCTCGACCCGCCGTTCGACGTGGCGCCGGCCATACTCGTCGTGGAAGCGGGCCACGAGCCCATTTCCGTCGCGCTCCACACTCTCTAGCCGAAGGTTCAGGGTGATCTTCGCGTCCGCCGCGGAAAGCGCGCGGAAGTAGACGGGATAGTTGGTGCCGCCGACCTCCGGCGCAAGCGCGCGCTCCGGCGTCACCACCTCGAGCGCGGCCCCGGACCGGGCCAGAAACTCCGCGGCCGTCATGCCGGCGTGCCCGCCCTCGTCGTCGTAGAGCAGGACGCTGCCGGCCGGCTTGGCATTGCCCGACAGGATGTCCCAGCTGGTCGTGACGAGATCCGCACCTGCATCCAGGAAGGACGTGTCGGGCAAGCCGCCCGTCGCCACGACCACGACGTCCGGTTCCTCGGCCAGCACGTCGTCCGCCTCGGCCCAGGCGTTGAAGCGGATGTCGACGCCATGGTCGCGGCACCGTTGCAGGCGCCAGTCCACGATCCCCATGATCTCGCGCCGGCGCTTCAGGCCCGCGGTCAGCAGAACCTGCCCGCCCGCCTCCGGAGCCGCCTCGAACAGCACGACCGCGTGGCCGCGCTCGGCCGCGACCCGGGCCGCCTCCAGCCCGGCCGGTCCCGCGCCGACCACGACGACCTTGCGCCGGACGGGAGCCTTGTCCGCGATCTCATGCGGCAGGTCCGCCTCGCGGCCGGTGGCCGGGTTGTGGATGCACAGCGCGTCATGCCCGAAGTAGATCCGGTCGATGCAGTAGCCCATGCCGACGCAGGGCCTGATATCGTTCTCCCGTCCCGCCGCCACTTTCGAGGCGATATGCGGGTCGGCGATGTGGGCCCGCGTCATCCCCACCATGTCGAGCTTGCCGCTGGCCACCGCGTGGCGCGCCGTCGCGACATCCTGGATGCGCGATGCGTGGAACACGGGGATCCGCGCCTGTGACTTCACCTCGCCGGCAAAGTCGAGCGACGGCGCCGACGGCGAGCCCATGCCGGGGATGACGTGCGAGAGCGCCTCGTCCGTGTCGATGTGGCCACGGATGACGTTGAGAAAGTCGACCTTGCCGGACGAAGCCAGCCGCCTCGCGATCTCCACTCCGTCGTCGCGGCTGAGACCCCTGTCCCAGTCCTCGTCGCACACTAACCGGCACCCGACGACGAAGTCCGCCCCCACCCTCTCCCGCACCGCGTCAAGGACCTCGAGCGAGAACCGCAGGCGGTTGTCGAGCGAGCCGCCATAGAGATCGTCACGAAGATTCGTTGCCGGCGACCAGAACTGGTCGAGAAGGTGCCCGTACATCTCGAACTCGATGCCATCGAGCCCTGCCTCGCGGCATTTCTCTGCGGCATCGGCATAGGCGCGGACGATGCGCGCGAGGTCCCAATCCTCCGCCTCCTTGGGAAAGGCGCGATGCGCCGGCTCGCGCACGGGAGACGGCGCGACCACCGGAAGCCAGTGGGCCTTGTTCCAGGTTGTGCGCCGGCCGAGATGCGTGATCTGGATCATCACCGCCGCACCGTGCGTGTGCACGTCGTCGGCGAGTTCCCGCAGCCACCTCACGACCTCGTCCTGGTACAGCACGATGTTGCCGAAGGCCTGTGGCGAGTCCGGCGCGACCACCGACGACCCGCCGATCATGGTGAGCGCGATGCCGCCCTTCGCCTTCTCGCGATGATAGAGGCGATACCGCTCCTTCGGCATGCCATCCTCGGTGTAGGACGGCTCATGGGCGGTCGACAGGAACCGGTTGCGCAGCGTCAGGTGCTTCAGGCGGAACGGCTGCAGCAGCGGATCCCGCGACACCAGGCTCACGCCTTCCCCGGGTCGTGGTCGCCCGTCCCTTCCCTCAGCGAGGCGAGCAGGCGGCGGCACTCGAGGAGTTCGTCGAGCGCGTTGCGCAGCGCCTGGGCCGTGCCAGCGTCGAGGCCCTCGCCCAGCGTCGAGCGCGCCGGAGGATCGGGCAGGTCTTCCTCCCAGCCGCCCTCCTCGCCAACCGGCGAACCCTCGTCCCGTGTTTCATCGACGAGGAAAGCTGCCTCTTCTGCCGCCGTTTCGCCGCCAACGGGGCGAGGTGCGGGCGCGATCGCTTCGCCGCGGCCGAGTGCCTGGACATGCCGGACGCCCTGCTCCTTCAGGATCTTCTGCACGCCGCGGATGGTGAAGCCCTGACCGTAGAGCAGGTGCCGGATGCCGCGCAGGAGATCGACGTCGTCACGCCGGTAGTAGCGACGCCCCCCGCCACGCTTCAGCGGCTTGATCTGGCCGAAGCGCGTTTCCCAGAACCGCAAGACATGCTGCGGCAGGTCGAGGTCGTCTGCGACCTCGCTGATCGTCCTGAAAGCGTCGGGGCTCTTGTCCATCATTGTCCCGCCGTACCGCGCCCTGGCGCGGACACCGGAGCCATGTCCTCTCAGTCGGTCTCGTCACCGGGATCGAGGCCGTTGATGCGGGCCTTCAGGATGTTCGAAGGCTTGAACACCATGACGCGCCTCGGCTCGATCGGCACCTCGATCCCCGTTTTCGGATTGCGCCCGATGCGCTCGCCCTTGGAGCGCACGACGAAGGATCCGAAGGAGGAAAGCTTCACCGTCTCGCCCTTTGCGAGACAGTCCGAAACCTCCTTCAGGACGAGCTCGACGAGGGCCGAGGATTCCGTTCGCGAGAGGCCAACCCGCTGATAGACGGCCTCGCTCAGTTCCGCGCGAGTGATCGTGCGTTCAGCCACCGTGCCCCCCGATCGAAACGTGAGCCCATGTTCGACGCGGCCCGCCTTGAGACGGCGTACATTCTGCGTTCCCGGCACCGTAGGCCCGCATTCTTTTCGGAGTCAATGTCTTGTAAGGACTCTTCAATCCTGGCCCGCAATCACCAGCGCACGAGTGCCGAGCCCCAGGTGAAGCCCCCGCCCATGGCTTCCAGCAGCACGAGATGACCGGGCCGGATTCGCCCGTCGTGCCGTGCCACGGAGAGTGCCAGAGGGATGGATGCGGCAGAGGTGTTTCCATGCTCGCCGACCGTCAGCACAACCTTGGCCGGGTCGATGCCAAGCTTGCGCGCGGTGGCGTCGATGATGCGGCGGTTGGCCTGGTGGGGCACGAACCAGTCGACCTCGTCGGCCGTGACGCCTGTGGTGCGGAACGCCTCCTCGATGACATCGGCGAGGAAGGTGACAGCGTGGCGGAAGACCTCGCGGCCCTCCATGCGAAGATGTCCCGTCGTGCCGGTGGAGGACGGCCCACCGTCGACGTAGAGCTTGTCGAGATGCCTCCCGTCCGAGCGCAGATGCGAGGACAGCACGCCGCGGTCGGCGATCGTGCCGTGTCCGGGCCGCGCCTCCAGCACCACGGCACCGGCCCCGTCGCCGAACAGCACGCAGGTGGTGCGGTCCGTCCAGTCCAGGATCCGCGAGAACGTCTCCGCTCCGATGACGAGGGCGCGCTTGTGCGAGCCGGAGACGAGGAACTTGTCCGCCGTTGCCAGGGCGAACACGAAGCCGGAGCACACGGCGGCGACGTCGAAGGCAGCGCCCTGCGTGATGCCGAGGGCGGCCTGCACCTGCGTCGCGACGCTGGGGAAAGTGTAGTCGGGCGTCGCCGTCGCGACGATGACGAGGTCGACGCCATCGGCCGAGATGCCGGCATCGGCGAGCGCGGCCCGCGCTGCGCGCGTGGCGAGATGGGACGTCGTCTCGCCCGGAGCGGCGATGTGGCGCTCGTGGATGCCAGTGCGCTCGACGATCCACTCGTCGGAGGTTTCGACCCTCGCCGCGAGATCGGCATTGGTCAGCCGCTGCTCTGGAAGGTAGTGGCCGCACCCGGCGATGACGGAGCGCAAATGTGTCACGATGCGGCCTCCGGCCCGGCTTCGGCCGCTGCAAGCTGCGGCATGTACGCGTCGAGGCTGTCACGGATCCGGGCGAGAAGATCGTGCTCGACCATGGCATGGCCGAGATCCACCGCGGAGGCGAAGCCGGTCGGGTCCGTGCCCCCGTGGCTCTTGATCACCACGCCGTCGAGCCCGAGGAACACCCCGCCATTCACCTTGCGCGGGTCCATCTTCTCGCGCAGGGCCTCGAACGCCCCCCTGGCGAGGAGGTAGCCGATCTTGGCAGCCAGCGTGCGGCTCATGGCGGCGCGCAGATAGGCGCCGATCTGCTTGGCCGTGCCTTCCGCGGTCTTGAGCGCGATGTTGCCGGCGAAACCTTCAGTGACCACGACGTCGACGGTTCCCTTGCCGATGTCGTCGCCCTCGACGAAGCCGGCATAATGGAGCTGCGGAAGGTCTGCCTCGCGCAGCAGCCGCCCGGCCGTCTTCACCTCCTCGACGCCCTTGATCTCTTCGACGCCGACGTTCAGCAGGCCGACGGTAGGCTTCTTGATGTCGAAGACGATCTGCGCCATCGCCGCGCCCATCACGGCGAGGTCGACGAGATGGCGCGCATCGGCGCCGATCGTGGCGCCGACATCAAGGACGATGCTCTCACCCCGCATGGTGGGCCAGATAGCGGCGATGGCGGGCCGGTCGACATGCGCCATGGTGCGCAGGCAGAACTTTGACATCGCCATCAGCGCGCCGGTATTGCCGGCAGAGACGACAACGTCGGCCTCGCCCTTCTTCACCGATTCGATGGCTTTCCACATGGACGAGACCCGGCGGCCGTGCCTCAGGGCCTGGCTCGGCTTGTCGTCCATCCGGACGGCGACGTCGGTGTGGTGAAAGGTGGTGACGGCCTTCAGCTTCGGATGCCTGTCGAGAAGCGGCAGGCATTGCGCCTCGTGGCCGTGGATCACGAACTCCGAGCGCGGGTAGCGGTCGAGCGAGATGGCTGCGCCCGGAATCACCACCGCCGGCCCATGGTCGCCGCCCATGGCGTCGAGAGAGATCCTGACCTTGCGCGACATGGAAGGCTGCGGGGTCCGTTCGTTGGCGGAGAGCCGATCAAGTCCGGCATACGCGGCGCGCGGACAATAGCGAAGCGCGGCAGGGAGGCAACTGCTTTGCGGCGCCTGTCACTCCTTCTTGTCGGCACTCAGGCGCGCAAGGGCAGCAAAAGGAGACTCCTCGGTCGTATCCTCGATGTGGTCGAAGAACCCGGTCCCCGGCGCCTTGGGATAGGGATCGAGGCCCAGGGCAAGGAACTCGGCCGTGACCGCGCCGAGGTCGATCCTGCCGTTCACGATGGGATCCGGGGGATCCGGCTGGTCTGCCGTGCCTTCGTGGCTCTCGCCCGGCTGGTACTGCGGAATGTCCCGCGAGAATCGCACGTCGACCGGCTCGTCGATCTGCACCTCGATGGGCTCGAGGGTCACGACGCAGGTCTGGTGAACCGTGGCCTTGACCGTTCCAGTGACGGCGGCGCCGCGGCTGCGGGGACGCACGAGAAAGCTGGCCGTCAGGGCATCGACCGACGGGATGTCGAGTTGTGCAGCAAGCGCCTTGCGTTCGTCCTCGCTAGTGGTGACCATCACCTCGAGCCCGTCGGCGGGCAGGTCGTCCACGCGGACGAGACGGGACAGGGCGGGATGATCCTGGGACGGGCGCTCGGTCATGGCTGGCCTTCCGTGGAAAGCGTGGCGAAGGCGGGTCTGGCGGCCACGAAGTCGTCGAAGCTCTGAATGGCCAACCCCGCGGCGCTCTCCCGCACATAGCGCAGGAGCCGCTCGGCCTGGCCCGGCGTCTCCGCCGCGCCATCATAGACGTTGCGGCGGAGCACCGCGAGCAGCGCGGCATCGTCCCCGAAGGCATCCTCATAGGCCTTGGCACGGCCGGCAAACGCCGCGGCCATGTCCTTCATGCGCTTGGGCACCGTGATGTCCCCCACGCCCAATTCCCGTAGAGCCGCATCGAACTGGCGGAAGATCGTGTTGACGAGGTCCTGCGCAAGGTCGTCGGCGGGCGGCGGCAGCTCGCGCAGGCGCCGCATCACGAGGACGGCGTGCAGGGTCAGGCAGTCGAAACGGCCATCGATCGTGTCGGGGACGCCAAGGTCGCGGTAGAGAACCGGATTGCGCGAAGCCTCCGCAACGGCAGCATAGAGCCCGTCGACGATGGCGAGGTTTCGGTCACGGCCACGGAAAAGCCCGAAGATCATGGGTTCTCAGCCCTTCGCCAAGGCGGGCTCCGGAGCCCGCGCCTTGCAATTCGAAGGCCTGCGGGTTACGGCATCGCTGCCCTGCGGGGCAAGCGGAATCGGCGGCCGCGACACCGCACCGCCCGAGGGAGACGCCTTCATGCCGATACGCCACCCTGCCGCCGGGACCGGCCATCTGGTTCGCCTCGGAGGGATCGCGGCTGCGACCGCGCTGGCGCTGATCGTGTCGGCCTGCAACACCGAGCCGCAGCTGCGCGGCTACATCCCCGACGAGAAGGCACTCGGCCAGCTGAAGCCCGGCGAGGACGCCCAGGCCGTTCTGCAGACGATGGGCACGCCCTCCACCGTCTCCACCGTTGGCAACCAGACCTGGTACTACATCAGCCAGACGACGACGCAGCGCCTGCGCTTCATGAAGCCGACCATCGTGGATCAGCGGGTTCTCGTGGTGGTCTTCAACAAGAACATGAAGGTCGAGCGCGTCGCGAGCTACGGCCTGCAGGACGGCGTGGTGTTCGACTTCATCAGCCGCACGACCCCGACCTCCGGCGCCGAACTCACCCTCGTCCGCCAGCTTCTGGGCGCTGCGGGAGCCGTCGCCGGGGCGGCCAGCCCGCCGCAGTAAAGGGATCTGGTTCTTCCGGTGGAGGCGAAGCGCAGGCAAGCCCCACCGTCTGCACTGAAAACCTCTGCATTGCAGATGCGTAAGCCCCTTCTCCCGTCCAACGGGAGACAGTGGTGCGCGTGCGTCGGATGAGGGTGTGGCACCTCAGGGCGCCACTTCCGGCTTTTTCCCTCACCGGCATTCGGTCTGTCAGCTCCTCAGGCCACTTCTTCCCGCAGGCGAAGCGAAGAATCTCGACAGACTGACCACCTTAAGAAAAACCCCGCCGCGGTCGCTCGCGGCGGGGTTTTCGGTTCAGCACCTTACCGTCGTCCGTCAGCCGATATGCGCGAGCACGGCCAACAGCAGCAGGGCGACGATGTTTGTGATCTTGATCGCCGGGTTCACGGCGGGGCCCGCCGTGTCCTTGTAGGGGTCGCCGACGGTGTCGCCCGTCACCGACGCCTTGTGGGCCTCGGACCCCTTCAAGTGGCGGACGCCCTCGCGGTCGACGAAGCCGTCTTCGAAGGACTTCTTGGCGTTGTCCCACGCGCCACCGCCCGATGTCATCGAGATGGCGACGAAGAGGCCGTTGACGATCACGCCGAGCAGCGAGGCACCCAGAGCCGCGAAGGCCGAGGCCTTGGATCCGGAAATCCAGTACACGCCGAAATAGACGACGATCGGCGCCAGCACCGGCAGCATCGAGGGGATGATCATCTCCTTGATCGCCGCCCGCGTCAGCATGTCGACGGCCCGCGCATAGTCGGGCTTGGCGGTGCCCTGCATGATGCCGGGATTGTCGCGGAACTGCCGGCGCACTTCCTCCACCACGGAGCCCGCCGCACGTCCCACGGCCGTCATAGCGATGCCGCCGAACAGGTAGGGGATGAGGCCGCCGAAGATCAGGCCGGCGACGACATAGGGGTTGGAGAGGTCGAAGGAGACCGTGCCCATGCCCTTGAAGTAGGGATAGAGCGTCGATCCCTCGGCGTTGGCCTGGGCGGCGAAGAACTGCAGGTCGTAGCTGTACGCTGCGAAGAGCACGAGCGCGCCGAGGCCGGCCGAGCCGATGGCGTAGCCCTTGGTGACCGCCTTGGTCGTGTTGCCGACAGCGTCGAGCGCGTCGGTCGAGTGGCGGACCTCCTTGGGAAGTCCGGCCATCTCGGCGATGCCGCCGGCATTGTCCGTCACCGGGCCGAAGGCATCGAGCGCCACGATCATGCCGGCGAGGCCGAGCATGGTGGTCACCGCGATGGCCGTGCCGTAGAGGCCCGCCAGCTGGAACGTCGAGATGATGCCGCCGATGATGACGATGGCCGGCAGCGCCGTCGATTCCAGCGAGACCGCGAGGCCCTGGATGACGTTGGTGCCGTGGCCGGTCACGGAGGCCTGGGCGATCGAGACGACCGGGCGCTTGCCGGTGGCGGTGTAGTACTCGGTGATCCAGACGATCAGGCCCGTCACGATCAGGCCGATGATGCCGCAGATGAACAGCCGCGTGCCATTGACCGTGATGTCGCCGCCGATGGCCTTCACGACGCCGAGGTCACCGAACCCGACGGTGCCCGCCGTCGCCAGCGCGAGGCCGATGACCGACAGGATCGAGGTCGCCCAGAGGCCCTTGTAGAGGGCGCCCATGATCGAGTTGTTGGCGCCGAGCTTGACGAAGAAGGTGCCGACGATCGAGGTGACGATGCAGACCGCGCAGATGGCGAGCGGGTAGAGCATCGCGGATGCCAGGATCGGCTGGCCGGCGAAGAAGATCGCCGCGAGCACCATGGTGGCGACCACCGTCACCGCGTAGGTCTCGAACAGGTCGGCCGCCATGCCGGCGCAGTCGCCGACGTTGTCGCCGACGTTGTCGGCGATCGTCGCGGGATTGCGCGGGTCGTCCTCGGGGATGCCAGCCTCGACCTTGCCGACGAGGTCGGCGCCGACGTCGGCACCCTTGGTGAAGATGCCGCCGCCCAGACGGGCGAAGATGGAGATCAGCGAGGCGCCGAAGCCGAGGGCGACCAGCGCGTCGATGACCTCGCGGCTCGCCGGCGGATGGCCGAGCGGCCCGGTGAGGACCCAGTAGTAGACGGCGACGCCGAGCAGGGCGAGGCCCGCGACCAGAAGGCCGGTGACCGCGCCCGCCTTGAAGGCGACGTCGAGGCCGGCAGCCAGCGACTGCGAGGCTGCCTGGGCGGTGCGCACATTGGCCCGCACCGACACGTTCATGCCGATGAAGCCGGCTGCGCCCGACAGGATGGCTCCGATGGCGAAGCCGATCGCGACAGGCAGGCTGAGCAACAGGGCGATGACGACGAAGAGGACGACCCCCACGATGCCGATCGTCGTGTACTGCCGCTTGAGGTAGGCCTGCGCGCCCTCGCGGATCGCCGCGGCGATCTCCTGCATGCGCTGCGTGCCTGCGTCCCGGCTGTTCACGTCCGCGATGGCCCATACGCCATACGCGATCGACAGCAGCCCTCCCAGGATAATCAACCAGATGATCATGTCTCGTCCCTGTGATGACCCGGCTGGGCCGGTCTTATCGGCACGGCGGGGAGCCGCGCCCCCTTGTTCTGGGGCGGCACAGTCGTGCCAAAATTACAGGCCCGACGCAAACGGACTTTGGACGGGTATACGCGAAAAGCTGAAGCGTGGCAGCTGAAGCACGTGGACAACCCCTTCCAGGGGTCCGTGCGGCGCTAGAAGTGGCTGAACGAGCCCTTTTCAAACGTTATGGGCGCGCCATTGCGGCGATAGACAATGCCTTGGGATGCGTCGAGCACCTCCCCGATCGGCGTCAATTCCACCCCTGCCGCCTTCGCAGCCGCTCGGAAGGCAAGAAGCTGGGCGGGAGACACCGTCGCGAGGATCTCGTAGTCGTCTCCGCCTGTCACCGCACGGTCCAGGAGGCTGGGAGCGAGGCCGGCAGCGCTCCGGACGGCCGTCGACAGCGGAACGGCGTCGAGATCGACCGAGGCGCCTGTTCCGCTGGCCCGCATCATCTTCGCGAGGTCGCCGGCAAGTCCGTCGGAGACGTCCATCGCGCCGCTGGCGAAGATGCGCAGGGCCGCAACGAGCGCCAGGCGCGGGCGGGGATGCAAATAGCGGTCGAGAAGATGGGCGAGCTCTTCTTCCGCCAGGGCGTTCGCCCAGCCATCATCCGGCGCCAGCCTGGCGGCGAGGCCGAGTGCGGCATCCCCGATGCTGCCGCTGACGACGATGACATCGCCGGGGCGCGCCCCGGTGCGTGGCACCATGCGGCCCTCCGGCACCGAGCCGAAGGCCGTGATGGACAGGGTCAGCGGTCCCGGAGTTCGAACCGTGTCGCCCCCGATGAGCGGGCAGTAGCCCTGCGCAGCGGCCGCGCCGAGACCTTCCGCAAAGGCTTCCAGCCACTCGGCGGTCCAGTCCGGGGGCAGCGCGAGAGAGAGCACGAATCCCAGGGGATCGGCGCCTTTGGCCGCCAAATCCGACAGGTTCACGCCCAACGCCTTGCGGGCGATCGAGGCGGGCGGATCATCCGGGAAGAAGTGCATCCCCCCGACAAGGGCATCCGTCGTGACGACCACCTCCTCGCCCGGGCGGACCCGGAAGCGCCCGGCATCGTCGAGCAGGGCAAGCCCGCCCTCCCCGGCCAGCGGCCGGAAGTAGCGCGCGATGAGGTCGTCCTCCCCCGGCCTGGGCTGCGTCATCGGGAAACCCGGTCAGCCAGGGCGGCGGGAGAGCTCGGCCGGCCGCTCCTCGCGGCCGATAGCGTCGAGCACGGCGTTGACCATGCCCGCCTCCTCACCGTCGTAGAAGGCGCGCGCGACGTCCACGTACTCGTTGATCACGACCCGCACCGGCACGTCGGGGCGGCGGATCAGCTCATAGGCTCCGGCGCGGAGAATGGCACGCAGCACGGCTTCGACGCGCTTCAGCGGCCAGCCGCGAGCCAGGGCGGCGTCCACCTTCTGGTCGACGAGCCTCTGGTCCTGCACCACCCCCGCGACAAGGTCGCGGAAGAACGGCTCTTCCGCCGGCTTCAGCTCGACGTCGTCGATCGGGACGTTCATCCAGTGGCTCTCGAACTCCGACACCGCCTGCTGAACGGGCTTGCCGGAGATCTCCATGTCGTAGAGCGCCTGCACGGCCGCGAGCCGGGCGACCGAGCGCTTGTCCCCGCGTGCCATGGCTCAGGCCTTCGCCGCGGCCAGGGCGCGACGCTTGAGGCGCACCAGCGCCAGAGCCGCCTCGGCAGCGCCGCCGCCCTTGTTGCCTTCGCTCACGCGCGCACGGGCCCAGGCCTGCACCTCGTTCTCGACGGTGAGGATGCCGTTGCCGACCGGCAGCAGGCGGGAGACACCGAGGTCCATCAGCGCGCGGGCGCTCTCGCCGGCGACGATATCGAAATGGCTGGTCTCGCCGCGGATCACGCAACCGAGCGCGACGATGCCGTCATAGGGACGCGCCGTGCCCGCGGCCGCATCGACGAGGATGGCGGCCGCGATCGGGATCTCCAGCGCTCCGGGAACGGTGACGACGTCGAACTCGGTCCCCTCCGTCTCCAGCACCTGCTTCGCGCCGGTGAGGAGCTCGTTGGTGATGTCGTCGTAGTAGCGCGCCTCGACGATGAGGATGCGCCCGTGGGTCGGGACACCATCCGACGTGGCGGATGAAAGGCGGGGGCCGGCCATGAAGGTCTCGCGAAACGTGCGGGGATTTGCGCCTGTCAGTATCCCTGCGCGCGCGCCTCCGCAAGCCGCGCGGCGTAGCGGGCCATCTGGTCGACCTCTATGTTGATCCTGTCACCGGCTCTGGCCGAGCCCCAGGTTGTCACCGCCAGCGTGTGCGGGATCAGGAACACCGTGAAGAGGTCCCGCTCGACCGTGTTGACGGTGAGGGAGGTGCCGTCGAGCGACACGGAGCCTTTCTCTGCGACGAAACGCGCCACGTTGGCGGGCATGCGCATCGTGAAGCGGGCCGTCGGTCCCCAGGCATCGTTCTCGCTGCCGGCCGCCGTCACGTCGTCCCGCGCCGCGATCTCGGCGACGCCGTCGACATGGCCGGAGACGAGATGCCCGCCGAGCTCGTCGCCGATCTTGAGCGACCGCTCCAGGTTGAGCCGCGTGCCAGCCTTCCACGAGCCCACGGTGGTGCGCGCCAGCGTCTCCGCCGCGGCGTCGACCTCGAACCACGAGCCGCCGCCTTCGCGCGGACCGAAGCCCACGACGGTCAGGCAGGGCCCGGAGCAGGCGATGGAGCAGCCCATCTCGTACGTCGCGGGATCGTAGGCGCTGTCGATGCGGATCCGGCGGAGCGAACCCTGGTGATCGGCGACCGAGGCGATGACGCCCACATCCGTGACGATGCCCGTGAACATCAGTGCCTCCTCGTCCAGCTTTGCAGGGTGTCCGGACCCAGCCGGACGGCAGGGCCGCTCTCGAACAGATGGGAATCGGCCGTCAGGGCTGCCAGCTCGGGCGGGATCGCGGGCAGGCCGGGCCGACCAAGGGGAGATTCGCCCGTGATTGCCACGACGACGTCGACGAGGCGGGCCCGTGCAAGCCCCGCCGCGAGCGCGGGTCCGCCCTCGCAGAACACCCGGGTGACGCCCCGCCGTGCCAGAACGGCCAGCACATCGGGTAGAGACAAGTGCCCATCGGGCCCGCGGGCGACGCGCTCCACCAAGACGCCACGTTCTGCCAGCGACGTGTCGCGACCGGCAGGGGCATCGAGCGCCGCGATCACCCAGACGGGCACCCCGCTGGCGGTCCGCACCAGCGCGCCGTCGAGCGGCAGCCGCAGGGCGGCGTCGGCAACGACACGGACCGGCGAGCGGCTGGCGAGGCCGGGCAGCCGGCAGGTGAGCTGCGGATCGTCGGCCAGCGCCGTTCCGATGCCCACGAGCACGGCATCGTGCTGGGCCCGCATCATGTGCACGCGCCGGTTCGCGGCTTCTCCGGTGATCAGCAGGCGCGGACCATCGAGCGGAGCCGCAAATCCATCCGCGGTCGAGGCCAACTTCAGCGTCACCATCGGGCGCTTGTCGACGATGCGGCGCACGAAGCCCAGATTGGCCGCTCTCGCCTCGCGCGCCATGACGCCGACCTCGACGTCGACCCCGGCCGCGCGAAGCCTGATGTGGCCGCGCCCGTTGACGCGCGGATCGGGATCCTCGATGGCCGAGACGACCCGGGCGATCCCGGCCGCGACGATGGCGTCGCAGCAGGGCGCCGTGTGGCCATGATGAGAGCAAGGCTCCAGCGTCACCGCGATGCTGGCGCCGCGGGCCGCCTCCCCTGCCTGGGCGAGCGCGACCGTCTCCGCATGCGGCCGGCCGCCCGGCTGGGTGAAGCCGCGCCCGACGATCACCGGCACATCGCCGTCCATGCGCCAGACGACGGCGCCCACGGCAGGGTTCGGCCAGGTGTTGCCGAGACCACGCCGGCCCAGTGCCAGCGCATGGCGCATCATGCGTTCGTCAATGGCTCGCTGGCGTGCGAGGCGAGGATCGGCCGGGGCGGCGGTTGCGCCCGGCCCGGTGGAGGCCATGTCAGCCCGGCTCCCGCGCCGGAGCCTTGCCTGGCCGCTTGGCGACGGGGGCGCCATCGTCCGGCTCCTCGGAGACGAGCTGGCCGATCAGCTCCTCGAAGTCCCGAGCCTCGCGGAAATTCCGGTAGACGGAGGCAAACCGCACATAGGCGACGTCGTCGAGGTTCTTCAGCGCATCCATGATCAGCTGGCCGATAGTGGCCGTCGTCACCTCACCATCGCCCATGCTCTCCAGCTGCCGGACGATTCCGTTGATCATGCGCTCGACCCGCTCCGGCTCGACTGGCCGCTTGCGCAGCGCGATTTCCACCGAGCGCACCAGCTTGTCGCGGTCGAACGGCACCCGCCGGCCCGAGCGCTTGGCCACCATCAGCTCGCGCAGCTGCACGCGCTCGAAGGTGGTGAAGCGCCCTCCGCAGTCCGGGCAGACGCGCCGCCGCCGGATGGCGGAATGATCGTCGCTCGGCCGCGAGTCCTTCACCTGCGTCTCGAGCGACGAGCAATAGGGACAGCGCACTTCGGCCTCCGGGCCTCGCCGGGCTTGAGGTCAGTTGTAGATCGGGAAGCGCCGGGTGAGGTCGTGCACCTTGCCCTTCACCGCCGACTCGACCGCGGCGTTGTCCGCCTCGCCATTCTTGGCCAGCCCGTCCAGCGTCTCGACGATGAGCTCACCGACGCGCCTGAACTCGGCGACGCCGAAGCCGCGCGACGTGGCGGCGGGGGATCCCAGCCGAATGCCGGACGTGATGGTCGGCTTCTCCGTATCGAAGGGAACGCCGTTCTTGTTGCAGGTGATGTGGGCGCGGCCCAGCGCCGCCTCGGCGGCTTTGCCGGTCAGCGTCTTCGGGCGGAGGTCCACCAGCATCAGGTGGTTGTCGGTGCCCCCGGTGACGATGGCGTAGCCAGCCGCCCTGATCGTCTCGGCCAGTACCTTGGCGTTGTCGACGACGGCCTGCGCGTAGAGCTTGAACTCCGGCGTCAGCGCCTCACCGAAGGCGACGGCCTTGGCAGCGATGACGTGCATCAGCGGGCCGCCCTGCAGGCCGGGGAAGACGGCCGAGTTGACCTTCTTGGCGATGTCCTCGTCGTCCGTGAGGATGATGCCGCCGCGCGGGCCGCGCAGCGTCTTGTGCGTCGTCGACGTGACGACATGGGCGTGCGGGAACGGCGAGGGATGCGCGCCGCCGGCCACGAGGCCTGCGAAATGCGCCATGTCGACGAGGAAATAGGCTCCTACCGCGTCAGCGATCTCGCGGAACTTCGCAAAATCCCAGTGCCGGGCGTAGCCCGAGCCGCCGGCGATGATGATCTTGGGCTTGTGCTCGTGGGCGAGGCGCTCGACCTGCGCCATGTCGACCGTCTGGTCCTCCGGCTTCACGCCGTAGCTGACCACCTTGAACCACTTGCCCGACATGTTCGGCGGCGCGCCGTGGGTGAGGTGCCCGCCGGCGGCGAGGTCGAGGCCCATGAAGGTGTCGCCGGGCTTCATCAGGCCGAGGAAGACGGCCTGGTTGGCCTGGGAGCCGGAGTTCGGCTGGACGTTGGCGAAGCCGCAGCCGAACAGCCGCTTGGCGCGCTCGATGGCGACCGTCTCGGCGATGTCGACGAACTGGCACCCGCCATAGTAGCGGCGGCCGGGATAACCCTCGGCGTACTTGTTGGTCATCACCGAGCCCTGCGCCTCCAGCACGGCGCGGGAGACGATGTTCTCGGAAGCGATCAGCTCGATCTCGTCGCGCTGCCGGCCGAGCTCCTTGGCGATGGCGTCGGCGATCTCGGGATCGCGGTCTGCGAGGCTCGCGGCGAAGAAGCTGTTCGACATGTGGCTCGCGCCACGCTGGCTAGCGGACATGGACCATGCTCCGGTTGGGATCGCGGTTGATACCGCATCTCGTGGCGGGCGGCTTGCCGCCCCGCGACATGCGGTGGCGCATAACACGCGAAAGCCGACCGCGAAAGACCGCGCAACGGCCGCAGGCACACGGCGACACCGCCTCCGCCCGCGGCCAACCGGCGCGAAACGACGCAGGCGAACCCGAGGTTTTCCTCACCCGGCGGAAATTTGCTCCCTCGTTCCAGCCGCAGGCCTGCGCAGGCTCGCAGAGGATCCCGCCAGCAGGTTGCTAGAGGACCCGGCTGGTCAGCTGCTTCACATGGTGCATGGCCTGGTGGCCGAGATGGAGGGCTGGGCTGCCGAAGTGGACCGCGACCGCAACGATCACGATCCACATCGCCAGGGAGACTACCACCGCGTTCTTCAAGCCGTTCACGAAACTCATGACGCGATCTCCTGTCCGGCTCGCCTGGTCGGCTTCCTGACCGAGTGCCGATGGCTCGGGGAGCAAATCTACGCTTCCGCGAAGATCCGGTTCCCATTGCCCGATCTGGTCACTGAATTGGATCTTTGTTGTGAAGCCGACTCCATCCGCCGATCACAGGCGCGTGACGGTCGAGCTGACGCATTCAGGACGAGCAGAACGTACAGATCTTTCGCTGGTGACGATTGCTGATCAGACCACTGGCGGAAGGGGTGGGATTCGAACCCACGGTGAACTTGCGCCCACGGCGGTTTTCAAGACCGCTGCCTTAAACCACTCGGCCACCCTTCCACGTGCGGCCTCTGGCCGTCCGGCTACGCCGGTGCTCCCCTGGCGAGGATGGCGCTGCAGCGACTGTCTACTTCCCGGCGGGCGCAGGCGTCAACGCGCCGGAGTTGAACCGGGAACCGTGGGTTCCTGTGTCGCGGCATAGCGGGGGCAGTCCTTCGTCGTCGTTCCGAACGGCCGAACGGCCATGTAGGGGCATTCGCGCGAGGAGATTTGACGGCTTTTCGCGATTGCGAACAGCAACAGGGGGGCGCCAAAACCGCGCGTGACCAGGATCATCTCCATGTTGCTCTTGGCGTCTTCCTCACTGTCCTTGCGGTACTGAACGCAATCAGCCAGCCCGCGCACCTGCCGTTCGGCCTGGATGATCGGTGTGGCCGGGACGCGTTCGCTGCAGAGTTGGCTGTCCGGCACATTGGCGAGATCCATCTGCGCTGCCGCCCTTGCGATCACAGCCGCGCGGTCTGCGGACGTGCCACAAGCTGCGCTGGCAAAGCAGGTCGAAACGGCCATGGCGAAGGCGAGGTAGCGATGTGGCGCGCCGCCGGGCCCGGTTTCTGTCGACTTCATCATGGAAGATGCTCCCGCAATGAGAGCGGACGCGTGTCGGTCGCGGCTTGCCTTGATGTACCGCAAACCGCTCTGAAGTTTGGCTTGGAAGGCCGCCGCTCACCCCTGCGCGCATCCGCCCTGCCGTTGCCGCCCTTCTCGCGGCTGCGACTCTGCGTTAGCCAAGCAGGCACGGAGCGACCCGAAAGGACCCCTGCCGCTTGCTGCTTCCCCGCCTGTCCCGCCGCGCCTCGTTCATCGCGGTGGCGGTCGCCTTCGTTGCGGTCTTCGCGGCGGCGGGGTCACCGATACCGCTGTACAACACGTACCGGGCCGAGGACGGCGTCACCAAGGGTCACCTCGGCATCGTGACGGTCGGCTACCTCGTGGCCGCCGCGGTGTCCTTGCTGATGCTCGGCCGCCTTTCGAACCACCTCGGCCGTCGCCCCGTGGCGCTGGCGGCGCTCGGGCTCGGGCTTGTGGCCTGCGCGATCCTGATCGCGGCTCAGGGCCCAGTGCCGCTGTTCACCGCGCGACTGCTGCAGGGTCTGTCGTCCGGGCTCGCCTCGACGGCACTCGGCGCTTTCGTCGTCGACACGTCGAGGGACCGTCCCGGCTGGCTGGCCGCCGCCATTACCGGCACCGGCCCGATGATGGGCGTGGCCACAGGCGCTCTCACCTGTGGAGCACTGGTGCAGTACGCGCCCGCACCAAAGGTGCTGATCTTCCTGGTCGTCATGGTGGCGCTCGCGGTGTCCTTCCTCCTCGTGCTCATGAGCCCGGAAACGGTCGCGCGCAGCCCCGGGGTACTCCGGTCGACGAAGCCGCAGCTGCAGGTGCCCAGGGGCTCGGGCCGCCTCGTCCTGACGGCCGGCGCCGCCGCGGTCGCCACATGGTCGATGGGCGGCTTCTACCAGGCTTACGGGCCGGCTGTGGTGAAGTCCTATCTCGGCACGGGCAACGCGCTGGTCGCGGCCGCGGTCTTTGCCGCGATGCTGGTGCTGACGCCGTTTGGCGGGCCCATCGCAGCAAGGATGAGCCCGGCGACCGGCGTGCGGACAGGCATGGCGCTCTTCCTTGCGGGGCTGGCAGGGCTGGTGTGGTCGCTCGAGGCCGGGGCCATCTGGCCGTTCGTGGCCGCGAGCCTCGTCATCGGCCTCGCCCAGGGCATCGCTTCGACGGGCGCCTTGCGGGCTCTTCTCGCGATGGCGGCGCCGCACGAACGGGCCGGGCTGCTCTCGACGCTCTACGTGGTGTCCTACGCCGGGGCGGCCTTCCCCGGCATCGTGGCCTTCGCCGTCGCGGCCAACATGGAGCTGCGCGACATCGCGCTTGGCTATGCTGCCGTAGCCCTGGCCGGGGCGATCGTTGCTGTCACAACGGCACGCAATCCGCCCGTCCCCGCCTAGAAGACCTTTTCGATCAGGGCTGCTTCTCGACCTTGGCCGCCATGTCAGGGATGAGGCGCACGCGATAGGTGACGCCGTCGCATTTGAGGATCCACACCGCCTCGTCGGGCTTCGACGCCGCCGCGTCGCGGGTCGCCGAATTCGGGGTCTTGCACGCATAGCCCTGACCGCGGATCTGGTCGGCCAGCAGCATCGTGGGTGCGTCGTCGGCCCAGGCGGCCGAACAGGCGGCCGCAAGCGTGGCCGCGGCCAGGAATGTCCGTGCACCGTGTGTCATGTCGCGTCTCTCTCGTTGCCTGCCTGCCGCCGGCGCCATGCGCCGTACTTCTTGCCACGGAGGAGGTTAAGTTATCCAGACCCTTTGATTGCCACCCGGGCTTCCGGCGCCACCTCGCGCCAGCGGGATGGCGACATCCCGGTCCAGCGGTTGAAGGCATGCACGAAGGCGCTGTGCGTCCCGTAGGACAGCGCCTCCCCCACTCGCCCGACCGGCAGGTCCGTCTGGCTCAGCAACTCCCGGGCAATGGCGGAGCGCACCTCGTCTCTCAGCAACCCGAAGGTGGTTCCGGCACGGGCAAGGTTGCGTTCGAGCGTGCGGGGATGCTGGCCGAGTTGTCGGGCAATCGCCGAGAGCCCGCCCTCCCCCACCAGGAGACGCGGCCGCAGAGCATGGCGCACACGGGCCACGGGGTCGGCCAGTTCCGTCCCCAGCGCCGACACGATCCGGTCCAGCTGAAATCGCCGCGCCGCCGGATCGGCACCGGGCAGTGGCAGGGCCATGTCGTGTTCACGGACGACGACGCAGGACTGCTCCTGGTCGAACAAGGGCAGCACGCCCATCACCTGAACATAGGGCGAAGGATCGGCCGGCTCCCGGGTGCTCAGCAGGACCTTTGCGACCCTCGCCCGGCCGCCCGTCAGGCTCCTCGTGATCATGCAGGCCATTGCTATGGCGATATCGTAGACCTGCCGGACGCCCTGCGAGAACCCGTGATACAGGCCGTAGGCAATGGCGTAGTCGCCACCGAAGCGCTGCAGCGAGACGGACGCCGCTCGCGAATACCCCATCTGCAGCCCGATATAGTCTTCGACGGCATCTCGCAGCGTCGGCGCACTCGCCATGAGCTCGCCGATTGAGCCCAGCGCGCGGTGATCACAGCGCGACCCCAGGATCAGCCCGATCTCCGGCCGTCCCGTGAGAGCGGCCGCCCTGTCGAGAATGGCACCGGCGACCCGCATGGGCACGCGGCTCTCGGAAACGAGGTCCGCCCTGGCGACTCCCGTCCCCTTGATGACCTCCTCGACGGAGACCCCGAAGTTGCCGAGGACGGCCGGGAGCTCGGCGATGGGACCGAGCCTCTGCAAGGCGTTGCCGGGATCCTGCACGCGAATCGACCCCTGTCGTGAAAAGGCAAGCAAAGTTGAGCAGACTTAGCCATTATAGATAAGGTAACTGGAAAATTCAGTGCCGGTCACAGGCCCATGACAAGCACGCAAATGATTCGAAGCGGACCGCTGTTCGGCGTGCCCGGCCTGCTGAACGAATTCGGCCTCGATGCCGAACGCATCGTCCGTGGTGTGGGCCTCGACCCCGCCGTCGTCTCCGATCCGGAATCTCTGATCCCGATCCAGACCGGCGGGGCCTTGCTGTCGCATTGCATCGCCGCCACCGGCTGCCAGCACTTCGGCCTGCTCGCGGCAAAGGCGTCCGGCTCCGCCGGCCTCGGCCTGCTCGGCCTCGCCTGCCGGCACCAGGCTGACGTGCAAAGCGCGCTCCGGCTTCTGACGGATGGGCTGCTCTCCGATCACCGGGCCGCCGTGACGACGTTGCAGCTGAAGGACGGCTTCGCCCAGCTCGGCTATGTGCTCATCGATCCCGAGGTGCAGGCCGCCGACCAGATCCACGACTGCGCCATCGGCATCGCCACCCTCCTGATGCGCCAGCTGTGCAACCCTGCATGGAATCCCGCTCAGGTGCTGCTGCAACGGCGGCGCCCCACCAACCCGAAGCCGTGGCAGGCATTCTTCCGGGTCACACCGGAATTCGATTCCGAGCAGTCGGCCATCACCTTCCCTGTCGACCTGCTGACCAAGCCGGTTCCCGGAGCCGATCCAGTGCTCGGGCGCATTCTCGCCAAGCGCGTCCTCGACGGCTGCATGGAGGCCGATGCGGGTCTGACTGACGAGGTCGAGCGGCTGGTGAAGCCCATGCTCGGCCAGCGATTCTCCGTCGAGCGTGCCGCCACCATGCTCGGCGTCCATCGACGTACGCTCGCCCGGCGCCTCGCCGAGGAGGAGACGAGCTACCGCGAGGTCCATGACCGGGCCCGCTTCGACCGCGCACGCCAGATGATGCAGACGACGGATGTGCCGCTCGCCGAGATCGCGGTGCTGCTGGGCTATTCCGATGCCAGCGCCTTCACGCGGGCTTTCAGGCGCTGGTCCGGCATGAGCCCCAGCATGTGGCGCCGCATGGCCGAGAAGCGTGCCGGCAGCGCGGCAATTGCTGCCCCCGAGACGGAAGCCGATAACGCCGATCCACTCCACGGCTAGCTCGGGCGTGGCTGTCCGGACACAGCCAGCGCCGATCACGGAAGCAGTCCCGAACTGCCAAGTGACTGGCCCGAACGGTCAAGAGATCCGCGCCTCGCGCAAGCCCTATTCAGGGACGAGTGACTCGCGCTGGGGGCCGGTGCCGATGGGAAGCGTATTTGGACGGCGTATCGCAGCAGCGCTCGCAGGCGGCTGGGTGCTCGTTGCCGCGGCCGGCGCCCAGGCTGCCGATCTTCCCTCGAAGACGGTCGAGCCGCCGCCCCCGGTGATCGCGCCTTTGCAGACCTGGCGTTTCACGGTGACAGCTTATGGCTGGGCGACGGCGCTCGACGGGAGCGTCGGGGTCGGCCGGCTGCCCGCTGCCAATGTCGACGTCGGCTTCGACGACATCCTGCACAAGCTCGACGGTGCCTTCATGGGCGCCGCCTTCGCGCAGAACGGTACCTTCCTTCTGGGCGGCGACCTCATCTGGTCCAAGCTCAGCGACAATGTCAGCTTCAAGATCGGCGACGGACCCCTGGCAGACCTGCGCAACGGCGCGGTCGCCAAGCTCACCCAGACCCAGACGGTGGCCACGGCGATAGCGGGCTACCGGATCCCCATCGGCCCTCCCGAACTGGAGATGTACGGCACCGTCGGTGCGCGCTACCAGCGGCTGTCCGCCAGCGTCAGTACGTTTCGGGATGATTCGAGGTTTGACCGATACACCTCCCGCTCTGCCGAGTGGGTGGACCCGATCGTCGGCGTCGTGATCAACTACCGCATCAACGAAAAGTGGTACGTGAATGCCATCGGCGATGTCGGTGGGTTCGGCGTCGGCTCGAACCTGACGGCTCAGGGCGTCATGGCGGTCGGCTATAACTGGACCGCCAATATCTCGACCGCGCTCGGTTATCGCGCACTCTATACAGACTACGAGAAGAACAACGATCGCGGCGGAAGCTTCCGCTACGACACCACGATGCACGGGCCGTTCGCCACCCTCAGCTTCCACTTCTAGGCCTGACCCCGAAACGAGAAAGGGTCCCGCGTGCGAGCGCGGGACCCTTTCTCGTTCAAGCGGGCTGCTCTGCCCGTGAGTTCACGACCTCAGTCGTTGTCGTCCAGCCCGAAGGACGACGGAGCCTCGTCCTGCTCGTCCTCCCCGAACATCGTCCCGGCATAGGGCTCGTTGGACGAATCCATCGACTCCTGCATGTAGCCGGGGAGATTCGGCCGGGACGGGCCGGGGTCGACATAGAGGTAGGACTGGTCGTCGCTGGTGGCCGGCGGTCGCAGGTCGCGTGCATTGGCCACGCCGCTGCCGAGGAGGAAGACGGCGGCCGTCGCGGCGAGCGCCGCAAGCTTGCGTGTTGGCATGGAATTCCCTCCTGAATCGAAGCTGCCGGCAACGCGGTCGAGGGCCGCCGGCAGGAGGTTCGCGCTCAGTAGTAGGGCCGGTAGTAGGGATGGTAGTACGGCGGACGATAATAGGGCGGCGGCGGCGGATAGTAGGCCGGAGGCCCGTAGGCGTAGGCAGCGCCCGCCGCCGCTGCGGCGCCCGCCGCGCCCGTGGCGTAGAATGCGCCGCGGTAGGCTGTTCGACGCGCCGCGCCCGCGAAGGACAACGGAGTGCGCGGCAGTCCGATGATGTCGATGAACACCGAGGCCGGCCCGTCGACCCCCGAGAGGTCTCCCTCCAGCAGATCGATGGCGAAGGTCAGGTTTTCGCCTTCCATCCTGGGCGTCTTCAGCACCACGACCGCGTCCTTCACCGTCTTCCCGTCCTTGTCGAAGACAGAGATGGTCGCGTTGGGCGGGTCTTTTCCGAAGCTGTCGGAACCCGTTCCCCACTCTTCCAGCAGGTGAGCGGTGAGCGCGTGTCCGGCTGAGCGCACGGGGCGGTCGGCGAAGATGATCGCGTTGGACGACACCCCTTCGAGCACCAGGCTCTCTGGGGTCATCTTCGCGCCCTTCGAGTTCAGGACGATCAGGGACGGCACGACCTGGCCGGACGCGGACGGCTTGCCGATCTGCTTCACGGCCTGCTGATGCCGCGGCTGGGCAGCGTCCTGCGCCAGCGCGCCGGTTCCGGCTAACGCCAGCAACGCTCCCGCAGCAGCGAGTTTCAAAAGCATCATGTGTATACTCCGTGCGTCAGGGCCACCGGTGCATCACTTCGAGAGGACGATGCCCTGCTCCTTGCGCATCTTCGTAAAGACGATGTCGATGGCCTTGATCACTTTTACACCGGGGTTCGCCTTGCAGTAGACGATCACCTCATGCTCGGCCTCTTTGCCGCGCCCAACATTGATAAAGTGCTTCTTGGCGAGGCCGTTGTACCAGCCGCTGTACCATGTGGAGAGCATGTCCGCGTCTTCCTGGAAGGTCCCGGCAAGCTGCCCGCAGGTGAGGGCCTGCACGTCGATGTAGCCGTCCTTGTCGGCGTAGCTCTTCAGCTCGACCTGGGCCTGGGCAGCGCCGGCGATCAGGAGCGTAGCGACACCTGCGAGCATGACGGACTTCATGAGTATCTCCCTGCATTGTTGGATGGCTGGCCATTTCCGGCCGCCGTTGGGATTAGGGTGGGACGGGGAAACTTCGGCCGGAAGCCGAGAGCCCAGCCAGCTGTATCGGCCGGCTCACGACGTCGGAGATGGGCTGGATGCCGTCGCTGCACATGCAGCGGCGATCAACCCTCCTGGTCTGCACTCCTTGCCGTACGCCCCGCACCGCCTCGATGCGCGCGGATCATGGCGCGCGGACAGACCGCGAGCTTGACAGGCCGGGACTTTGGCTTGGCCGATGAGGACAACCGGCCAGATCGGCTCATTAGCTCGACCGTGGCCTTGCCGAATGTCGCCTCGCCTACACGACGATCTGGGTTCCGATCTCCACAACGCGGCTGGTCGGAATCCCAAAATAGGCGGAAGCGTCGCTGGCACGACGGGTGAGCAGCACGAAGAGCCGGTCCTGCCACCGCGGCATATGCGAGTGGGTGGACGGCTTCACCTTGCGCCGCGACAGGTAGAACGACGTGTCAGTGACCTCGAAGGCGAGGCCCTTGGCCCGGCACGCGGCCAACGCAGCCGCGACGTTGGGCTCCTCCATATAGCCGAAGGTCAACCGGACGAGCGTGAAGGTGTCGGAGATGGGTTCGATGACCGCGCGCTCCGATGCCGGCACCCGGGGGGTGTCGCTGGTCGCGACGCTGACGACGAGGTTGCGGGCATGCAGCACGCGGTTGTGCTTGAGATTGTGGAGGAGCGCCGTCGGGGCGTTCTCCGGCGTGCTGGTGAGGAAGACGGCTGTCCCCTTCACCCGCACGGCCGAACCACGCTCGATGGAGCTGACGAAATCCGCGAGTTTCACCTCGGAGCGCCGGGTGCGCTCGGACAGCAGCCTCGTCCCGCGCCGCCAGGTGAGCATGAGGGTGGCCAGCACCAGACCGACGAGCAGAGGCAGCCAGCCGCCATCGTGCACCTTCAGGAGATTGGCGCCGAGGAAGACCAGGTCGACGAGCAGGAACGGCGCGATGACCGCCGCTGCGGCCCAGCGCGGCCAGTGCCACACCTTCCAGATCACGTAGAAGGCCAGCAGCGCCGTCGCCACCATCGTGCCCGTGACGGCAATGCCATAGGCGGCCGCCAGCCCCGTGGAGGAACGGAAGGCCTGCACGAGGAACAGCACGGCGATGAGCAGCATCAGGTTGACGCGCGGAATGTAGATCTGCCCCCGCTCCGTTTCCGACGTCTGGCGGATGTCCAGGCGCGGCAGCAGGCCGAGCTGGATGGCCTGCTGGGTGATCGAAAAGGCTCCGGTGATGACGGCCTGGCTGGCGATGATCGTCGCGAGCGTGGCGAGGATGACCATGGGCAGCAGCGCCCAGGAGGGGTAGAGCAGAAAGAATGGGCTCTCCAGCGCCGCCGGGTTGCCGATGACCAGTGCGCCCTGCCCCAGATAGTTCAGCGCAAGCGCCGGGAAGACGACACACGTCCAGGCCGCGCGGATGGGTCCCCGCCCGAAATGGCCGAGGTCGGCGTACAGCGCCTCCGCCCCCGTGACGGCGAGGAACACCGCGCCGAGCGCCAGGATGCCGGCCATGCCGTGATCGGCGATGAAAGCCACACCGTACCACGGGTTGATCGCCGCCAGGATCCCGGGCCGCTCGACGATGTGGACCACCCCGCCGGCGGCAAGCGCGAGGAACCAGGCGAGCGTGATGGGCCCAAACCACGCTGCGACGCTCGCAGTGCCTCGGCTCTGGACGGCGAACAACCCGATGAGGATGACGATGCTCACGGGCACGACGACGCTGTCCAGCGCGGGCGTGACGAGCTGAAGACCCTCCACTGCCGAGAGCACGGAGATCGCGGGCGTGATCATCGCATCCCCGTAGAAGAGCGACGCACCGGCAATGCCGAGCAGCGGAATAAACGCCCAGCGGTGGCCCATCGCCCTCTGGGCGAGCGCCATGAGGGTCAGCGTTCCGCCCTCGCCATTGTTGTCGGCGCGCAGCATCAGCACCACGTATTTCAGCGTGACGATGACGATGAGCGCCCAGAGGATCAGGGAGACGATGCCATAGACCGTCTCCGAAGGCGCTGCCCCTCCCCTCGCCGCTGCCGCCATCGATTCCTTGAAGGCATAGAGCGGGCTCGTGCCGATATCGCCATACACGACGCCGATGCTGCCCAGCATCAACCCGGCAAACCGGCCGGCGGTCGATACGCTGCGCTGGCCGTCAGTGGCGGCGGCGGTCTGCAAGACGGGCGCGCTGGTCTCAGAGGTGGTCATGGCTTCACTATCCGCTTCGGGTGCCGCAAGGGCTTCGAGCGAGACGTCGGCCATGCCGCGTAAGGACGCGATAGCGAAACCGCGGACGGATATAAGGATCCTGTAAGGGAAGCCGCGCAGAGCCTTAATCCGCTTTGAGAACCGCTACGGCCCGCCGACTATCCGGCCATGAGCGACGAGACGATGCGAAAACCGTTCGTTGAACCGGTGCGGGAGCCGCGGATACCGGCGGCGCTGACAGTCGTCGGCGTCATCGCAATTGCCGTCGTGGCCGGCCTTGCGCTCGCACCCGTCCTGCCGCGGGCCAGCGTGCCGCTGATCCTGCTTCTGGGCGTACTGGTCGCGGCGGCGATGAACGGCGTCTGGGCAGGGGTGGCGGCGGCCTGCCTCGCTTCGCTGTCGTTCAATTTCTTCTTCATCCCGCCGGTCTTCACGCTGTTCGTGGCCGACAGGGAGGAAGTCTTCGCGCTCGGCGCCTTTCTGCTCGCGGGAGTGCTGACGGGCAGCGTTGCCGGGCGCATGCGGCAGCAGGCCGACGCGGCACGGCGGCACGCGCGCACCGTGGAATCGCTGAACGACTATGCGGGCCGCCTGTCAGCCTGCGAAGAACCGGCAGAGATCGTCGCCGTGGCCGGGGCGCAGATCGCGCGCACGCTCGACACTCCCGTCGTCGCGCTTTCACCCGAGGGAGAAGATCTCGTCCAGTCCGGCGCGTGGCCGGCCGGCGAGGCACTTTCCGCCGAGGACTGGCAGGCGGCGCGGCTGGCTGCCCGCACAGGGCGGGTCGCCCATCGACCCGCTGAGGCCCAGGCGGGACAGCGCTTCGAGTTCCACCCGGTCGCAGGCGATGCCGGGCTGGCGGCCGTGTTCGGCATCCTGCGCCCGCCTACGCCGTCGGGCAGTGACGACCCTGCCCTGCAGGCGCTGCTGCGCCATGCAGCCATCGCCTTCGCCCGGCTCGAGCACGCCGAGGCAGCGGCAGCTGCGCGCGCCGCTGCCCGAGAGGAGCAATTGCGCAATGCGGTGCTCTCGTCGCTTTCGCACGACCTTCGTACGCCGCTCGCGACCATCCTCGGTGCCGCCTCGAGCCTGCGGGAACTCGGGCCGGCGCTGCCCGACGAAGCGCGCAATGACTTCGTCGCCGCCATCGAGGATGAGGCGCGACGCCTCTCCCTTTACGTCGGCAATCTCCTGGACATGACGCGGGTCGAGGCCGGAGCGCTGGCTCCCTCCATGGATTGGGTCGACGTGGCGGATGTCGTCCGGCTCGCCGCCTCCCGCGCCAGGAAGGACCATCGGGGGCTGAATCTGGCCGTCGAGCTTCCCGCCGCTCTGCCCTTGCTGCGCACCGACGCCGCCTTGCTCGGGCAGGCGCTTTACAATCTGCTCGACAACGCCGCCAAGCATGCGACCGCGGGTGGCCCCGTCATCCTCTCGGGAGAAGCCGACGGCCCGTCGGTGCGGCTCGCCGTGACGGACCAGGGTCCGGGAATTCCGGACACCCTGCAGTCGCAGGTCTTCGACAAATTCAGGCGCGGCGGCCACCCCGGGTCCGCGGCCGGCGGAAGCGGTCTCGGCCTCGCCATCGCCCGCGGCATCATCACCGCGCTCGGTGGCGAACTCACCCTTGAAAGCCCCATTGCGGACGGGCATGGGAGCCGCTTCACCATCCGCCTCCCACTGCCCATGCCGGAACGGGACAATCCATGACCACACCGGTGCAGCCTGTCGTGCTGGTCGTCGACGACGAGCCGCAGATCCAGCGCTTTCTCGGCCCTGCCCTGACCGCGGCAGGGTATCGCGTCATCGCCGCCTCCACCGCAGCGCAGGCCGTCCGCCTGGCGCTGACCGGCGGTCCGGCCGCCGTCATCCTCGACCTCGGCCTGCCCGACCGGGATGGCAAGGAGGTGATCGAGGCGATCCGCCGCGAGAGCGACGTGCCGATCGTGGTGCTGTCTGCCCGGGATCGCGAGGCCGAGAAGATCGCCACGCTCGACCTCGGCGCCAACGACTTCGTCAACAAGCCCTTCGGCATCGGCGAGCTGCTCGCACGGCTGCGGGTGGTGACCCGCCCGCGCGGGCCGCTCGCTGATCCCGTGACGGTGCTGACCTCGGACGAGCTGACGCTCGATATCGCGGCCCACAAGGTCATGCTGGCCGGAGAGCAGGTCCACCTGACGCCGAAGGAGTTCGACCTCCTCGCGACGCTGATGCGTCACCCCGGCCGGGTCCTCACCCACCGTCACGTCCTGAATGCGTTATGGGGGCCGGCTCACGTCGCGGACACGCAGTATCTGCGCGTTTTCATCGGACAGTTGCGCCAGAAGATAGAGCCCGATCCCGCCGAGCCCCACTGGATCTTCACAGAACCGGGCGTCGGCTACCGCTTCCGGGACTGAGCCACCGTCCTGGCGGGTTTGCCCGGCGCGGCGAGGCTGCCACGCAGTTGCGCCGCAAGCCCCTTCGCCTCGCCGTGCTTGGCGATCAGGTCGGCGAAGGCCTCGTCCGCAAGGGCCTGGAAATCACGGCCGCTGCGCTTGCCGATCAGGTCGAGCACGGACCACGTCTCCTCGTCGATCTGGACGCGCTTTCCCGGCATGGTGACCTCCGTCGTGTGCCCTACAACGGATGGAGAGTCGCCGGGTTTCACTCGCCCGATGTTTGCGCGTCTGCGTCGGCGATGATCTGGCGCATGATTTCGGTGTGGTCGGCGCCGGGACCGAGTTTCTGTGCCGCCTGCGTCCATTGCTGCGCGGTCATGGCCAGGAGTGGCAGGTCGAGGCCGAGGCTGCGGGCCAGAGCTGCGGCGATGCCGACATCCTTTGCCATGAGCCCGATCGAGAATCCGGAGCCCCAGGTCTCTGGCAGGATATGCTGCTTCAGCTTCACCTCGGTGGCGTTGTTGCGCCCCGTCGACGCGTTGAGGATGTCCGTCATCACGGCCGGATCGAGCCCGAAGGCGCGGCCGGCGACGATCGCCTCCGACGCGGCCGCAGTGCCGATGGCGGACATGAAATTGTTCAGCGCCTTCATCGCGTGGGCCGTGCCGAGCTTTCCCGTGGGGAATATTCGGCTGCCCATCGCCTCCAGCAGCGGCCGGGCCGCCGCGACGTCGCCCTCGGCACCTCCCGCCATGATCGCGAGCGAGCCGTCCACGGCCCGGCGTACGCCGCCGGAGACCGGGCAGTCGATCATTCTGATACCCCGGGCGGCGAGGTCCGCTCCGAGCGCGAGGGTGTCGGTCGGCGCCGAGGAACTCATGTCGATGACGAGGCCACCGGGCTTCATGGCCTGCGCCACGCTGCCCGTGCCCAGCAGGACGTCGCGAACGATGCGCCCGTCGGGCAGGATCGTGATCACGACGTCAGCTCCTTCGGCAGCCTCTCGCGCCGCGGCGAAGGCCGAATCACCCGAAGTTGCAAGCGCGTCCCGCGCACGTTCCGAGAGATCGCTGCCGCGGACGGGAAAGCCCGCGCCGAGCAGCCGGCGCGCCATGGGCAGCCCCATCTGGCCGAGGCCGATGACGGCCACGGCCGGGCGGTTCGCATCTGCCATCGTTTCGTCTCCACGCCAGCGACGGCCAAGACCGTAGGAGCACGCTCAGGCAGCCGCAACGCCGTCCGCGAGGGGGCAAGGGAATGTCTGCCATCCCCTGCGGCGCAGGCAACGTTGCTTTTCATCATGCCGTGGTCCACGCTCGCCGGGGTGCAAGCAGACCAATCGTCCAAAGCAGGCGACTGGCGCAGCACGCAGGGGGAAACCGCCTTGAGCGCGGCCATGTCCGTGGACGGGGACGGAACGGCGCAGGACGCGGCGGCGATCCTGTCGTTCAAGCACATGTCGAAAAGCTTCGGCGGCACCCGCGCGCTGGACGACGTGTCTTTCGACGTCGGCGCCGGTCAGATCCTCGCCCTGCTCGGGCAGAACGGCGCCGGCAAGTCGACCCTCATTAAAATCCTCGCTGGCGTGTACTCGGCCGACGCAGGGGAGATCGCCCTCGACGGCCGGCCCTACCAACCGGGGGTTACGGGCGGCGTCGCGTTCATCCACCAGGATCTCGGGCTTATCGAGTGGATGACCGTGGCCGAAAACATCGCCATGGCGCAGGGCTATCCCCGCCGTCTCGGCCTCGTCGACTGGGCCGAGGTCAACGCCATGGCGCGCCGCTCCCTGTCGATGATCGCCTACGACATCGATCCCAGGCGGCGCATCTCGGACCTGACGCGCACCGAGAAGTCTCTGGTCGCCATCGCGCGTGCGCTCGGGGTGCAGGCGCAGGTTCTCGTGCTGGACGAGCCGACGGCGAGCCTGCCGCAGGGCGAGGTCGACCTGCTGTTCGGCGTGCTGCGCGGCCTCAAGCGCCAGGGCGTCAGCATGATCTACGTGTCGCACCGGCTCGACGAAGTTTTCGCGATCTCCGACAGCCTCGTCGTGCTGCGCGACGGCCGCCTCGTCGACCGCCGCAGGACGGCGGATGCGGAGCCGGAAGCCCTGATTGCCTCCATCATCGGACGGCGTCCCGAAAGCGTCTTCGTGCGCCCGCCGGCACCCGCGCGTGACGCGGCGCTGCTATCCTGCCGGGGCGTCGTGGTGGCCGATGTCGGACCGCTCACCTTCGATCTCTATCCCGGAGAGATCCTGGGCCTGGTCGGGCTCCGGGGCGCTGGCCAGGAATCGGTGGGCCGGGCGCTCATCGGCGACGACCCCGCGACAGCTGGCGAGGTGCATCTCGCCGGCAATGCACCGGACCTGCGGACCCCGGAAACGGCGATCCGGTCCGGCGTGGGCTTCGTCGCCGCCGACCGGGTGGCCGAAAGCGTCGCGCAAGGCCTGAACGTCCGCGAGAACATGTTCATCAACCCCGGCGCGAGCGGGCGCCGCCCCCTCGCCTTCCGTCAACCCTCCGACGAGGCGGCCGAGAGCTTCGCGCTCGGCCGGAATGTCGGCCTGTCGCCGAATGCCCCGGAGGCTGCGATCGAAACGCTGTCCGGCGGCAACCAGCAGAAGGTCGTGATGTCGCGCTGGATGCGCATCGGGCCGCGTGTCCTCGTGCTCGAGGATCCGACCGCGGGTGTCGACGTGGGTGCCAAGGCCGAAATCTACCGCCTGCTTGCCGGGGCGCTGGCCCGCGGCCAGGGCGTCCTGCTGGTCTCCACAGACTTCGAGGAGGTGGCTGCGATCTGCCACCGCGCCCTGGTGTTCCGCGGTGGATTCATCGTGGCGGAAATCGCGGAAAGCGACCTCGGGGTCGAGAGCATCACACGCGCCACGTCGCTGGGCGGACCGGAGACCGTGGCGCGAGCCGGATCAGGCGGGGCCTACGCATGAACTCCATCAAGTCCACCGCCCTCGAGCCAACCGCCGCCGAACTGGAGCAGATGAGCCTCGGGCAGAAGATCACGCGGCTGGCGCCGGTCTACGGGCTGCCGCTGTGCACGCTGCTGCTCATCGTGATCTTCTCGGTGGTCCTGCCAGAAACCTTCCCGACGATGCTGAACCTGAGGTCCATCCTCGGGGACAAGGCCATCATCGCCATGCTTTCGCTGGCGGCGATGATCCCGATGATGGCGGGACGCATTGACCTCACGGTCGGCTACGGCATCGTGCTCTGGCATATTCTGGCCATCGCGCTGCAGACCAAAATGGGCCTCAGCTGGCCTGTCGCATGCGTCATCGTCCTGATGCTGGGATGCCTGCTGGGGCTCATCAACGGCTTCCTCGTCGAACTCGCGCAGATCGACAGCTTCATCGCCACGCTCGGCACCGGCACGACGCTCTATGCCATCGCGCTCTGGTACACGCAGGGCCGGCAGGTCATCGGATTGCTGCCCCAGGGGTTCACCAGCCTCTATACGTCGATGCCGCTCGGCATCCCCATCGCCGCCTACTACGTGCTCGTGCTGGCGCTGGTGCTGTGGATCGTGACCGAATACCTGCCGATCGGACGCTACCTCTACGCCATCGGCGCTAATCCCCGGGCCGCCGCGCTGAACGGCATCCCGAGCCGCCGCTTTGTTATCGGCGCCTTCGTCGCGTCCGGCTTCCTCGGCGCCCTGGCCGGCATCGTCCTCGCCGCTCGGCTACGCATCGGACAGGCCAGCGTCGGGCTCGAGTTCCTGCTGCCCGCCCTCGTCGGGGCGTTCCTCGGGTCGACCACCATCAAGCCCGGGCGGGTGAACGTGTGGGGCACCATCATCGGGGTCGCCATCCTCGCCGTCGGCATCTCGGGTATCCAGCAGCTCGGCGGCGAGTTCTACGTCGAGCCTCTCTTCAACGGCATCACGCTCCTGATCGCGATCGGCCTTGCCGGCTACGCCCAGAGGAAGCGCGGCGCAGTCCGCCATGCGCGGGCGGCGCCTTCACCAGCTCCCGAACCGCCGAAGCCCTGAAGGCCGCGGCGCCTGGGACACTACGCCCCGCCCGCTGACGAGGCGGGGTTCGACAACAGGAGGAAGACGTCCCATGAAGCTTACGCATCTCATCGCGGCTCTCGCCGCAACGACGGCTCTGCCGATGATGGCCGTTGCGGCCCGCGCCGACGCGGTCGCCGACGCCAAGAAGATCGTCGAAGCCACCAGCACACCCAACGCGCCCTGGAGCGGACCCACCTCCGGCCCGAAGGCCGCAGCGGGCAAGACGATCATCTACGTCTCGACCGACCAGCGGAACGGCGGCGCGCTCGGCGCCGGCGAGGGTGTCCGCGAAGCGGCGAAAAAGATCGGCTGGACCTACAAGGCCATCGACGGCCAGGGCTCCGTTTCCGGACGCGCTTCGGCGCTCGCCCAGGCGATTGCCTCCAAGCCCGACGTGATCGTGCTCGGCGGCATTGACGCCACGGAGCAGGCCACGGCCATCGAAGAGGCCGGCAAGCAGGGCATCGTGCTTATCGGATGGCACAGCTACGCGAAGTCCGGACCGCACGACAAGCTGCCGATCTTCAACAACATCACCACCAACCCGCTGGAGGTTGCCGCCTCCGCCGCGTCCTACCCGTGCGCGACGACGGGCGGAAAAGTGGGCGCGATCATCTTCACCGACTCGACCTACGAGATCGCGGTCGCGAAATCGAACGCGATGGCCGAGGTCATCAAGAAGTGCGGCGACAGCAAGGTGCTGGAGATCGTCGACACGCCGCTGGCGGATGCCGCCAACCGGATGCCCCAGCTCACCACCTCGCTGCTGCAGAAGTACGGCAAGCAGTGGACGCACGCGCTGTCCATCAACGACCTGACCTTCGACTTCATGGCGCCTGCGCTCGCCGCGGCCGGCATCAAGGGCGACGGCAATCCGCTCGCAGTCTCGGCCGGTGACGGCAGCGAAGTGGCGTTCCAGCGCATCCGGCAGGGCGAGTACCAGGCCGGCACGGTCGCCGAGCCCCTGAATCTTCAGGGCTGGCAGGTGGTCGACGAGGCCAACCGCGCGCTCGCCAAGGAGAAGCAGAGCGGCTTCGTAGCGCCGGCCCACCTGTTCCTCCCCACCAACATCAAGGCCGATGGCGGCCCGAAGAACACCTACGATCCCGACAACGGCTATCGTGAGGCCTACGCCAAGATCTGGGGCAAGTGAGCTTCAACGGGCTGCCGCACCGAGGCATCCCGCACGATGACGGACCGGCCCGCGGGTGACCGCGGGCCGAACCACGCATTTCCGAAAAGGAGGCCGGAATGGCCAGCCAGGACCTGCCCAAGCCAGACTATGCCCACCGCATGAAGCTGATCGGCCACTCCGACCAGGGCGGCCGCCCTGACGGCGTGCAACTGATGGTCAACAAGGGCCACGCCTTCGTCGGGCACATGTTCTCCCAGGGCTTCAGCGTGATCGACTGCACCGATCCGCGAAACCCGAAGCCGGTGAACTACATCCCGGCTCCGCCCAACACGTGGAACATTCACCTGCAGACATCCGGGGACCTGCTCCTCGTCATCAACGCCAAGGACATGTTCCGGGCGGCCGAGTTCCAGGACGAAAAGGCCTACTACAAGGGCGCTCTCGGCGAAAAGGTGGGCACCGCCAAGCAGACCGGCCCGGCGACGCGCGACTGGACTGCGGGCATGGCGGTCTACGACATCAAGGACCCGCGCAACCCGCGCCAGATCGGTTTCCTGCCGGTCGAGGGTGGCGGCGTGCACCGCATCTGGTACACGGGCGGGCGCTGGGCCTACGTCTCGGTGCTGCTCGACGGCTTTAGCGACTACATCTTCATGACGGTCGACCTCGCCGACCCCGCCAACCCGAAGGCCGGTGGCAAGCTCTGGCTGGACGGCATGAACACGGCGGCGGGAGAAAAGCCCGGCTGGCCGCCGACGAAGCGCTTCGGCCTGCACCACGCCACCGTGAGCGGCGACCTTGCCTTCGCATCGTGGCGTGACGCCGGCCTCGTCATCATCGACGTGAAGGATCCCGCAGCTCCGAAGCTGGTCGTCCACCGGAACTGGTCACCACCCTTCCAGGGCGGCACCCACAACGCCGTCCACCTGCCCGACCGGGACCTGCTGGTCGTCGTCGACGAAGCAGTGCTCGACGACTTCGAAGACGGCTTCAAGCCGATCTGGATGTTCGACCTGCGCGTGCCCTCGAACCCGGTGAGCATCTCGACCTTTCCGCAGCCGGCGGAAGCGGACTACCGGCACAAGGGCGGCCACTACGGGCCGCACAACATCCACGAGAACCGTCCCGATGCCCTTGTCAGCTCAGAGAGGATCTTTGCCACGCTGCAGAATGCGGGAATCCGGGTCTACGACATCCGCAACGAGTACCGGCCCGAGGAGATCGCGGCGTTTGTGCCGCCGAGGCCGGCGAAGCTCGTCGACCACCGGCCCAACAGGCCGCTCGTGATCCAGTCGTGCGACGTCTACGTGGACAAGCAGGGGCTGGTCTACGCCAACGACTACAATGGCGGCCTCTACATCCTCGAGACCGACCTCTGATCAGAGAAGACTGGGAGTTGGCGCGCCGGACGGTCCGGCGCGCCGGTGACGCTCAGTAGCGGCAGACTTTCTTGTACCCGTAGGGGGTCGTGCGCGTGACGCAGCGCGGCGCACCCGGCCTCGCATAATAGTAGACCGGGGGGCCATAGGGCGGCCCGATGTAGTACGGCTTGGGATGGCACTTGCCATAAGGACCGCGGTAGAAGCCGCCGCCGCATCCTCCCTCGACCAGCACGATGTCGCCGCCGGCGGTGACGCCTTCGGGCAGCGCGGCTCCCGGCGCGGCGTGAGCCGGCGCCATGGACAGGCCGAGCAGCAGGGCACCTGCTGTCATTCCCAACACTCGCATCGAATCTCTCCACAGAACGACTTTGCGGATGCAGGATATCCGGACAGCGTGTGCAGGTAATTAGCCTACGCTAGGTTAGTCTCCGGATTGCAAGATACAGGCGCGGCAGGACGCGCTCTGGAGCACCGGACCCGCTCCATGCATGATGGCCACCCCCAGGAGGCCAGCCATGACATCACCATCCCCAGTCGCCATTGTCACAGGCTCGTCCGGAAATCTCGGCCGTGCCGTCGTAGCGGCCCTCGCCAGCCGCGGGCACCGCGTGGCTGCCATCGATCACCGTGACGACGCCGGGGACGGACCGTCCACGGGGGCCGTGACGTATCTCGGCGGGATCGACCTCGCCGACGAGAAGCAGGCCGCACGGGTGGTCGCGTCGGTGATGGCGTCCCACGGCCGGGTCGACGCGTGCATCCACACCGTCGGCGGCTTCGCCTTCGCCAAGGCGGCCGACAGCGATGCCGCGCTGTTCGACAGGATGTTCCGCCTCAACGTGCTGACCACGGCCAATCTGTTCCGCGCCGCGCTTGCTCCGATGCGCGAGGCCGGCCAGGGCAGTCTAGTCGCCATCGGCGCTGGTGCCGCGCTGAAAGCTCCCTCCGGACTGGCAGCCTATGCGGCGGCCAAGGCCGGGGTTCTGAGAATTGTCGAGAGCTACGCGGAAGAGGTGAAGAGCGACGGCGTCCGGATCAACGCCGTGCTCCCCAGCATCATCGACACGCCGCAGAACCGCGCCGACATGCCCAAGGCAGACACGTCGAAGTGGGTCACGCCCGAGAAGCTGGCGGAGGTGATCGCCTTTCTCGTGTCGGACGGCGCGTCGGCCATCACCGGCGCGTCGGTTCCCGTGCCGGGCCGGATGTAGGGCGAGCGGCCGCCCGGCCGCCCGCAACCATCAGAAGTCCTTGCGTGGGTTCTCGACGCCGCTCTCGCGCCATTTCTCCATCAGCTCGCGCAGCTCCTGGCCGGCATCCGCCGGAAGCACGATTTCTAGCGTGACAAGCAGGTCGCCGGCGCCGTCCTTGGCCGGGAAGCCCTTGCCGCGCAGCCGCAGCGTCCGGCCCGAGGAGGTGTTCTTCGGGATGTTCACCTCCACCGCACCGTCCAGCGTGGGGACGCGCACATGGCCACCGAGCACGGCCTCGTCGAGGCCGACGGGAAGGCGCAGGCGCAGATCCTTGCCCTCGAGCGAAAAGCGCTTGTCCGGCTTCACCCTCACCGTAACCAGCAGGTCGCCGGGCGGGCCGCCGCTGGGACTCGGCTGACCCTGCCCCTTGAGGCGGACGACCTTGCCGTCGGTGACGCCCGCCGGGATCTTCACCTCGATCTCGCGACCGTTGCTGTAGGCGAGGCGCAGCTCGGTGCCCTTCGCAGCGTCGGCCAGCGATATCTCGGTCTCGCTCCGCAGGTCCTCGCCAGCCCTCGCCCGGCGCTGGCCGCCAGCGCCGCCGCGCATGCCGGCCTGTCCGAAAAGCTCGGAGAAGATGTCGCCCGGGTCCACGCCGGGTCCACCGCCACGTGCCCTGAAGCCGCCGCTCGCCGGATCGAAACCGAAGGAGAAGCCCTCGAATCCCGCCCGGTTGGCCCCGCCTGGGCCGGCTCCCGCGCCGAACCCCTCGAAGCCGGCATAGCGCGGCTTGCCGTCCGGGCCGATCTCGCCGGCGTCGAACTGCTTCCGCTTCTCGCTGTCGCCCAGGATCTCATACGCGTTGTTGAGCTCCGAGAATTTGTCCCGGGCGTTCGGGTCGTCCTTGTTCCTGTCGGGATGGTACGTCTTGGCAAGACGGCGGAACGCCTTCTTGATCTCCGCGTCGTCGGCCGACCGCGGAACGCCCAGGACGTCATAGGGATCGCGCATGCGCAGGACACCTCCGGATGGAAAGTGTGGCATGCGGGACCCGTGCCAGCGACCTTGCCGGCCCGGACGAATCCCCACGCCACCGAATTCACTTCGTCATGTGGGGTGAGTGTTGCGATTTGGCAACGCCTGCAAGTCAGCCCTGCGGATCGGGTCTGGTCTCGCGCACGGCCCAGGGACCGGCGCCTACCCGGCAGGCCGTCCCCGTCATGGCCCGCTCGGCCCCGGGAACCGCGACCCGGGCCTTGTAGCTCCGGCACAGCCTGTCGTCGTGCACGAAGGCTTCCCCTGCAGCCACGAACGATCCGGACATGCCAGAACCCTGGTTGCTCCAGGAAGCGGTCTGGCCCGCATGCTCCGGATCCAGCGCCGTCTCGAGCGCCGGCCGGGCAACCTCCCAGTCGGCATCGGTCGAACCCGGCCCGAGCGGCGCCACGGCGGGCGTGATCGAGCCTGTCGTCTCCGGATCGGAGACGAGCGGAGGCAGGGGAAAGCTCATCGAGCAGCCAGCGGCAGCGAGGCCGAGGGCGGAAAGTGCCAAGATCAGCCCGCAAGAACGCACGAGCCCGTTTCCTTCACCGAGGTTTCGCCCCATAACTCCACCTGTTCGGAGGCGGCCAGACCGTCTTCCGCACAATCAGATCGTTCCGATTAAGTCGGTGGAAGTGTTAATGTCCGGTGACTTCTCCGGGGCTGAAGACCCCTTTGCGCTCTTCGACGAGTGGTTCGGCGAAGCCAAGGCTTCCGAGCCGAACGACCCCAACGCCATGGCGCTCGCCACCGTGGACGAGGATGGTCTACCCGATGTCCGGATGGTTCTGCTGAAGGGCGTGGACCGGCAGGGCTTCGTCTTCTACACGAACACGCAGTCCGCCAAGGGCCGTGAACTCGCGGGCACTCCCAAGGCCGCCGTCGTGTTTCACTGGAAGAGCCTGCGCCGCCAGGTCCGCGTCCGGGGTCCGGTGACCCGCGTTTCGGACGAGGAGGCGGACGCCTACTTCCAGTCGCGCCCTCGCGACAGCCGGATCGGCGCCTGGGCCAGCCAGCAGTCACGGCCGCTCGAGAGCCGGTTCGCGCTGGAGAAGGCTGTCGCGGTGTATGCCGCCAGATACGCCGTGGGCGAGGTTCCCCGCCCGCCCCACTGGACCGGCTTCCGAATCGATCCCATCTACATGGAGTTTTGGCAGGACCGTCCGTTCCGGCTTCACGACCGGGTCGTCTTCCGGCGCGATCAAGGCGCCGGCGACTGGTCGCGCGAGCGCCTGTATCCCTGATCCCAGCAGCCGCGCCGCGGCCGCCGAAGCAGTATTGGACACGACATGCCGATGACGCAGACGGACAATGGCGTTCGCCGCACCATGCTGCTCACCGGTGCGAGCCGGGGTATCGGGCATGCCACGGTGAAGCGCTTCTCGGCCGCGGGCTGGCGGGTCATCACCTGTTCGCGCCATCCCTTCCCGGAAAATTGCCCGTGGGAGATGGGGCCGGAGGACCACATTCAGGTGGACCTCGCCGATCCCGACAACACCGAGGACGCGATTGCCGAGGTCCGCAGCCGGCTGGAAGGCGGAAGGCTCGATGCCCTCGTCAACAACGCCGGCATTTCGCCCAAGGGCGAGAACGGCGCCCGGCTGGGCACCATAGAAACGCGGCTCTCCGACTGGCTGAAGGTGTTCCACGTCAACTTCTTCGCGCCGGTGATGCTGGCACGTGGGCTGGTGGAAGAGCTCAAGGCGGCCAAGGGCTCGGTCGTGAACGTCACGTCGATCGCCGGCTCGCGCGTCCACCCCTTCGCGGGTGCCGCCTATGCCACGTCCAAGGCCGCCCTCGCGGGGCTGACGCGCGAGATGGCGGCTGACTTCGGTCCGCTCGGCGTTCGCGTGAACGCCATCTCGCCCGGAGAGATCGATACCGCCATCCTGTCGCCCGGAACCGACAAGATCGTCGCGCAGATCCCGATGCGCCGGCTGGGCACACCTGAGGAGGTCGCCAAGGCGATCTACTTCCTCTGCACCGACCAGTCGAGCTATGTGCATGGGGCAGAGATTCACATCAATGGCGGCCAGCACGTCTGAGTCGCCGCCGAGCGGGGCAATCAGACGGTGAGCGACGGGCGCAGTTATCCCACGCGGCCGATTCTGGCGGCCAGCATTGCGGTGTTCCGCAACGGAAAGGTGCTGCTGGCAGCGCGGACGAAGCCGCCGGGGCCAGCCCTCTTCTCGCTTCCGGGCGGCCTCGTCGAGGTGGGCGAGACGCTCCAGGAAGCGGCTCTGCGCGAGCTCGACGAGGAAGTCGCCGTGAGGGCCGAGATCATCGGCTTTGCAGGGCACGTCGAGGTCATCCAGCGCGATGCCACGGGCGCCGTCGAGAGACACTTCGTGGTCAGCGCCTTTGCGGCACGCTGGGCCTCCGGCGAACCGCAGACCGGCCCCGAAGCGCAGGCGGTCATCTTCATCGATCCCGCCGAGATCGGCACGCTGAAGACCACGCCCGGGCTCGGCCCCATCGTCGAGAGAGCCCGTGAACTCGTGGAGGGCGCGGCGTGAGGCTGCGGGGAAGCCTGGCAGCGGCGGCTGTCGCAGCAATGCTCGCGGCAGGAGCGCAACCGGCGGAGGCGCAGTTCTTCTGGCCCTGGCAGAAGCGGCCAGAGCCGCCACCGCAGGTCGTGCCTGCCCCTGCACCGGCATCCCCCGCCGCCCCGAAGAAGCCGGCTGCTCCCAAGCCCAAGCAGGCGGCGAAGCCCGATGCTTCGAAGCCCGGCGACGGCAAGGCCGACGGAAAGCAGGCCGAGGAGGCACCCGAGCCCCCTCCCCCTCCGTATGAACCCCAGCTCCTTCGACTCTCGGAGATCATTGGCGCGCTGGCCTTCCTGCGCCCTCTCTGCGCAGGCAAGGACGAGCAGGACTGGCGCGTTCGCATGTCTGAGCTGATCGAGGCGGAAGCCTCGACCCAGCCCCGCAAGGAAAGGCTGGCGGGGGCCTTCAACAGAGGCTTCCGCGAGTATGGGCTGGTCTACCGGCGCTGCACCCCGGCGGCGGAACTCGCCATCGACCGCTTTCTCGCCGAGGCGGGAACCCTGACCCGTGAACTCGCCAGCCGGTACGGCGGCTGACTCAGGTCTCGATCGCGAGTTCGACGACCGCCAGAACGATCAGCACATTGCCGCTGTTGCGATAGAGAGGCGTGCTCATGCCGCCCTTGCCCTCGACGACGGTGATCTCGCCGACGGGCAGCAGCTCCTTGATCGCGGCGTGGTCGACCGGTCCGGCCCCCTCGGGAAGGCCGAGGCGGACGGTGACGGTGAGCTTGCCGGGAATGGCCTCCATGATCGCGGGCAACCCGGGCAGGCCGTTGCTGCCCACCGAATCCCGCACGGCCCGGCACGCGGCCTTCGTCGCATCCTCGCCGCGCAGATCGACGCCCTTGCCGATCTCCAGCACCATCACCTTACGCTCGCCCATTCCCGTCCTCCCCTGCCGCCTTTCGCGGTCGCTCCTTGTGCTCCCGCTCAGCCCTGCGGCTCGAGAGTCTCGTGGAACATAGCAGGGCGGCCGGTGGAGGGCGCAAGCAGGTCCCCGTCCCACATCACCGTCTCGCCCCGGACGAGCGTGCCGACCGGCCAGCCCGTGACGGTGACACCGTCGTAGGGCGTCCAGCGCGATTTGGACGCGATCCAGCGATTGCTGATGGTTTCGCGGCGCTTCAGGTCCACGATGGTCAGGTCTGCGTCGTATCCCACGGCGATCCTGCCCTTGCGCGCCAGCCCGAAGAGCCGCGCCGGTCCCGCGCTCGTCATGTCGGCGAAGCGTTGCAGGGTCATGCGGCCTGCATGGACGTGGTCGAGCATCAGCGGCACCAGCGTCTGCACGCCTGTCATGCCGGAGGGTGAGGCCGGGTAGGGCTTGGCCTTCTCCTCCAGCGTATGGGGAGCGTGGTCGGAGCCGAGGATGTCGGCGATTCCCTGCCGCACGCCCCACCAGAGCACCTGCCGGTGGGACGCGTTGCGGATGGGCGGGTTCATCTGGACGAGCGTCCCGAGCCGCGGGTACGCCTCCTCGCCGTCCAGGGTCAAATGATTGGGCGTGACCTCGCAGGAGGCGACGTGCTTCCAGCTGGCGAGGTAGCGCATCTCCTCGGCCGTCGAGATGTGAAGCACGTGGATCCGCGCGCCCACCCCGGCCGCGATCGCGACGAGGCGCTTCGTGCAGCTGAGCGCAACCGATGGCGAGCGCCACTCGGGATGCGTCGAGGGATCGCCCTCCACGCGCAACTCGCGGCGGGCGCGCAGCATCTCCTCGTCCTCGGAGTGGAAGGCGGCGCGGCGGCGGGTCCGCCGCAGGATCTCGCGCACGCCGGCATCGTCCTCCACCAGCAGCGAGCCGGTCGACGATCCCATGAACACCTTGATCCCGGCCGCGCCGGGCAGGCGCTCGAGTTCCGCCACGTCGGCCGCGTTCTCGTGGGTACCCCCCACCCAGAAGGCGAAGTCGCAATGCATGCGGCCGGTCCCGCGCCGGATCTTGTCGGCGAGCGCCTCCGGCGTAGTCGTCTGCGGGTCGGTGTTGGGCATCTCGAACACGGTCGTGACGCCGCCCATCACCGCGGCACGAGAGCCGCTTTCCAGGTCTTCCTTGTGCTCAAGCCCCGGCTCGCGGAAATGCACCTGAGTGTCGATGACGCCGGGAAGCACCGTCAAACCGGCGCAGTCCATGACCTTGCCAGCCGATGCGTCCCGGGACACGCCGATGGCCGCGATGCGTCCGCCGGTGATGCCGATGTCGCGGACGCCTATTCCGTCCTGGTTGACGACCTCGCCGCCACGCAGGATCACGTCGTAGGTTTCGGCCATGTCCACCTCCGGCCTTGATGGAGCCAGGGCGCGGCATACGTAACCGTCACTCCCGGCGCAAGCCCGGACCGTTCCCGGAGGACACACGATGCCTATCGCCCTGCTCGCGGACCGCGCCGTCGTCCGCGTCTCGGGAGAGGATGCCCGCTCGTTCCTCGACGGGCTCGTCACCTGCGACATGGACAAGGTCGGCGCCGACAGGCCGCGCTATGGGGCGCTGCTGACGCCCCAGGGCAAGATCATCGCGGACTTCATCGTCGTGCAGGCCGATGGCGAGCTGGGCGGCTCCTTCTACCTCGACGTGCCCGGCATCGCGGCTGGCGACCTCGTCAAGCGGCTCACCATGTACCGCCTGCGGGCAAAGGTAGCGGTCGACGATCTCTTCGCTACGCTCGCCGTCGTGGTGCGCTGGAACGAGGACCGCTGGCCGGAAGGGCTCGGCATCGTCTGCCGCGACCCGCGTGACCCCGAACTCGGCGACCGGTTGATGGCCGAGCGGGACAGGGCGGAGTCGCTCGCCACCGCCGATGAGGCGGAGTGGACCGCCTGGCGGGTGGCACGCGGGATCCCCGAGGGCGGCGTCGACTTCGGTTTCAACGACGCCTTCCCGCACGAAGCGGACATGGACCAGCTGGAGGGTGTCGACTTCGACAAGGGCTGTTATGTCGGCCAGGAGGTCGTGTCCCGCATGCAGCACCGCGGCAGCGTCCGCACCAGGATCGTGCCTGTCGATTTCGCGGACGGAACGGCACCTCCGGCTGGCACCGAGATCCTGGCCGCCGGGAAACCGGCCGGACGCGTCGGCAGTGCCGGCCAGTCGGGCGCCGCGCTCGCCCTCCTGCGGCTCGATCGCGTCGACGACGCTCTCACGGAGGGTGCTCCGGTCGAGGCCGATGGCCGCCGGTTGACGCTGCGCCGGCCGCCCTTTGCCCGCTTCCCGATTCCCGGCATTGACGCTAAAGCGGAGGAATGAATCGCGAACCGATCCTGCACCCCGACGGCAAGGCCCGCTGCCCGTGGCCAGGGACGGACCCGCTCTACGTCGCCTATCACGACGAGGAGTGGGGCGTTCCGGAGTATGACGACCGGGCGTTGTTCGAAAAGCTTCTTTTGGACGGCTTCCAGGCCGGGCTGTCCTGGATCACCATCCTGCGCAAGCGCGACAGTTTCCGGGCGGCCTTCGACGGTTTCGAGGCGGAGCGCATGGCGCGCTACGACGAGGCGAAGTGCACGGCGCTGATGACCGATCCCGGCATCGTGCGGAACAGGTCGAAAATCGAAAGCGCCGTCCGCAGCGCCCGCGCCTATCTCGACATCCAGGAGAAGCAGGGCTTTTCGGCCTATCTCTGGAATTTCGTCGACGGGCGGCCGCTCCAGAGCAGCTTCCGCCACCTCGGCGAAGTGCCTGCCGAAACTGAGATTTCGAAGAAGATCTCGAAGGACCTGAAGAACAGGGGCTTCAATTTCGTCGGCCCGACCATCGTCTACGCCTTCATGCAGGCGGTTGGCATGACCAACGACCATCTGGTGGGCTGCTATCGGTACGCCGAGGTCGCTGCCCTTCCGCCGCGGGCCTGACAATGGCCGCACCGCGCGCCTGGCAGCGAATGCTTTCCGGACGACGGCTGGACCTGCTCGACCCCTCGCCGCTCGACGTGGAGATCGAGGACATCGCGCACGGCCTCGCCAGGGTCGCCCGCTGGAACGGTCAGACACGTGGCGACCACGTCTTCTCCGTCGCCCAGCATTCCCTGCTGGTCGAGGCGATTGCGGCCGAGATCGCGCCGGAGAGCGTCCCCGCCGTCCGCCTCGCCGTGTTGCTGCACGACGCGCCCGAATACGTGATCGGCGACATCATCTCGCCGTTCAAGGCCGTGCTCGGCGAGGGCTACAAGGGCGTAGAGAACCGGCTGCTCGGCGCAATCCTGCTGCGCTTCGGCCTGCCTGCAGATCCCGCCAAGCCCGTGGTCGCCCTCACCAAGGCCGCGGACAGGGCTGCTGCCTACCTCGAGGCCACACATCTCGCCGGCTTCGCGGCGGCGGAGGCAACGAAGTTTTTCGGCCGCCCAGCTGCCACACCACCCCGCATAGAAGCCTGGGTAACCCCATGGACGGCGGGTGACGCTGAGAGCCGCTTCCTGGAGCGCTTCGTCGAACTCGAAGCGCGCCGCGCCGATTCGCAGCCTTTCTGAGGTGCCCATGCCTGCCATCTACGTCACGCCACTGTCGCGTCTCGCCGAAACCGTCGATGCCGCCGATGCAAGCCATCTCGTGACGCTGGTGACGGAGGGTACCGGGGTGGTTCGACCGCCGCGCATCGAGCACGGACGGCATCTCTTCATCGGCGTCAGCGACATCGTAGACCCGATGGACGGCCACATTCTCCCCGCCGTGTCGCATGTGGAGCGGCTCGTCGATTTCGTGCGCGACTGGGACCGGTCTTCGCCCCTTGTCATCCATTGCTGGGCTGGGATCAGTCGCTCGACCGCCGCGGCCTACATCTCGCTATGCGCACTTCTGCCGGAAGCAGACGAGGTCGATCTCGCGCGGCGGCTCCGTTCGGCGGCGCCGTCGGCCACCCCGAACGCGAGGCTGGTTTCGCTGGCCGACGCTCACCTCGACCGAAGCGGACGGATGATCGCTGCTATTGCCGGTATCGGCCGGGGAGCGGAAGCCTATGAGGGGACCCCGTTCAGGCTTGACGTCGCCTGATCGATGGCGGTGTGCCACTTGAGTTTGCGCACGTTTTCGCAAGCAACCCTGGGTTAGTCTCCGCTCTTCGCGGGGACGCCACCCATGGAATTCGTGCTGCTCGCACTGCTCGCGCTCGCCATCCCGGTGCTGGGGATCGTCGGCTTTTTCCGGACCGTTTCCCTGTCCCGACGCCTGCAGGAGGCCGAGACGCGCCTCGTGGCGGTCGAGCGCCAGCTGGCGCGGGGGATCCTTGTTCCTCCTGCCGCGACGGCCGCCCCCGCCGAAGAGGCCGAACTGGGGCCTGAGCCCCAGCCCACTGACGGAGAAGCGGCGGCGCAGCAGCCTCCAGTGCAAGCAGCCGGCGCCGGCGCGCCTGCACAGGACGACGGCGACGAACCCGCGCTGCCCGGGAGCGAGCCAGCAAGTCCCGGCACGTGGGGCACGGCGCCGGCTCGGCCCGCTCCGGGCCGAAGCTTCGAGGAGGTGGTGGGCACGCGCTGGGCCGTGTGGGTTGGCGGCGTGGCGCTCGGCCTCGGCGGCATCTTCCTGGTGCGCTACTCGATCGAGCAGGGCTGGTTCGGCCCCGCCGCCCGCGTGGCGATGGGAGCGCTTTTCGCCCTGGCTCTTTTCGCCGCCGGCGAGTTCACCCGCCGGCGCGAGCGCTTGGCCGGCGTCGTTCCCCTTCCCGGCCAGGCGGCCGCTCATGTGCCGAGTGTCCTCACTGCGGCCGGAACCCTGTCCGCCTTCGCCACGGTCTACGCCGCGCACGCCCTCTACGGCATGATCGGCTCGGCGACGGCCTTCGTGCTCCTCGGCCTCGTGGGGCTGGGATCACTGGCGCTTGCCGCGATCCACGGCCCGGCGCTGGCGGCCATCGGCCTCGTCGCGGCCTTTGCGGCGCCGCTGCTCGTGTCGTCCGGGGCGCCCGATGCATGGGCTCCCGTCGTCTATGTGGCGATCGTCGCGGCGGCCGGATACACGCTGGCGCGCGTCAGGCTATGGCCCTGGCTTGCGGCCTCCGCTGCTGGCGGCGGAATAGCCTGGGGCATCCTGCTGCTGCTCGGGCCTGGCGGCTTCCAGAATCCCACCCTCGTCCACATCGTCCTGCAGACTGCGCTGGCGGTGATCTTCCTCGCCGTCTTGCCCTATGCCGGACGGCGTGACGACCCCGGCCCACCCGACCGCCTCGCCCTTGGAGCGCTGGCTGCCTTCGGCGCGCTCGCCGTCCTCGCACTGGCGAGCTTCGACGATCTCGGCGGCGTGCGGCCGGTCTTCGCCGGCCTCATGCTGGCTATGATGCTGTTGGCCGCATGGAGGGCCGCCCCGGTGGCGCTCGCCTCTGCTTTCGGAGGCGTCGTGGCGCTCGCCGCCCTCTGGACGTGGCCGGTCGCGAGCGAGGCGTCCCTGGAGGGCACGACCATGCTGCCCGGTCCACTCGCGCTGCCACCGATGCCGGATGCCGTGTGGCTGTTCCTGCTGTCCTCGGTGATCTTCGGCAGCGCGCTGGCGGCCTCCGCGTTCATCCGGTTGATGCGTGGCGAGACACTTCCGTTTGTCGCTTCAGCCCTGCACGCGGCTGCCGGTGTCGCCGGTCCGCTGCTGATTCTCTTCGTGGCCTGGCTGCGCGTGGAAGGTCTGTCCTCCTCGGTCCCGTTTGCCCTCGTGGCACTCGGTGCAGGCGCGGCGATGGCCGGCCTTGCCCGGCTCTTCGCCCGCACTGAGCCCGGAAGTGCCGCGCACCTCGTCGGGCTGGAAGCCTTCGCGGCCGGGGCACTGGCTGCGCTGGGGCTGGGCCTCGCCATCGCCTTCGAACGCAACGTGCTCACCATGGCCATGGCACTGGCCGCGCTCGGAGGGGCCTGGGTGACGACACGCACGGGGCTCGGCCTGCTGCGGATCGGTGTCGGCGTCCTTGCCGTCCTCACCGCCGCCCGCTTCGCCACCGACCCATCCGCAGGGGTAGACGGGGTCGGAGCGACACCGATCTTCAACGCCCTGCTGTGGACCTACGGTGTTCCCGCGCTGTGCTTCTGGACGGCGTCACGCCTGCTTGGCCGGCAGGGAGACTCGCGCGTCGCTGGCCTGTGCGAAGCCGTGTCCGTGTCGCTGGCGGGCCTGCTCGTGGCTTTCGAGCTGCGGCACTGGTTCTCGGGCGGCGATATGTTCGGCGGCGTGCCGGGCCACCTCGAGGTCGGTCTGGACGTCTTCGTCGCGCTGCTCGCCAGCGCCGTCCTGTCGGGCCTCGGGCCCGGGCGGACCAGCCTCGTCCTCAAGGTTGCCGCCTACGCCTATGGCGGGCTCGGCGCGGCCGGGGCGCTGGCCGGCCTCTTTCTTTTCAACAACCCGCTTCTGGACTGGAGCGGCGAAACGGTGCTGGGGGGCGCGGTGTTCAACTCGCTGCTCGCGGCCTACGCGCTTCCCGCTGTCGCCGCCGGCGTGCTCGCCATGCGATCCCGCGAAACACGGCCGCCCGTCTTCGTGCTCGCCGCGGCGGCGCTGTCTTTTCTGCTCGCCCTGGCGTGGCTGGTCCTGGAAGTCCGGCGCCTGTTCCAGGGTCCGGAGATCGGCCTCGACCGCCCGACGAGCGAGGCGGAACTCTACACCTACACCGCGGTGCTGCTGGTTACAGGTCTGCTCGCCCTCGCCTATGGCGTGATCCGCCGTTCCGCGCCGGCGCGCCTGGCATCGGCCGGGCTCATCCTGCTCGCGGTCGCCAAGGCCTTCCTTGTCGACATGGCAGGGCTGGAGGGGCCGCTGAGGGCGCTCTCCTTCATCGGGCTCGGCATCGTCCTCGTCGGGATCGGCCTCGCCTACCAGCGCCTGCTGTTCAGGGTCCGGCCGCCGGCAGCGCCCTCCGGGGAAGACGCGCCGGCGGCGGGGACGTCATAGGCCGAGGATGCTCTCGGCGGAGGCGTAGGGCAGGTTCTGCGCCTCGGCGACCGCCTGATACGTCACCTTGCCTTCATGCACGTTCAGGCCCGCGCGCAGGTGCTTGTCATCGGACAGGGCCTTGCGCCAGCCCTTGTCGGCCAGAGCCAGGGTGAACGGCAGCGTGACGTTGTTGAGCGCGAAGGTGGAGGTCCGCGCCACGGCGCCCGGCATGTTGGCGACGCAGTAGTGCACCACGTTGTCGACCACATAGGTGGGATCTGCGTGGGTCGTGGCGTGCGAAGTCTCGCAGCAGCCGCCCTGGTCGATGGCGACGTCGACGATCACCGAGCCTGGCTTCATCGTCTTCAGCATCTCACGCGTGATCAGCTTGGGCGCCGCGGCGCCCGGGATCAGCACGCAACCGATCAGCAGGTCGGCGCGCCGGACGAGTTCGCGGACAGCATCACGCGTAGAGAAGATCGTTCGCACGCCCGTGCCGAACTGCGTGGCGAGGCGGCGCAGCACGTCCGCCGAGCGGTCGACCACCGTGACGTTGGCGCCCATGCCGAGCGCGATGGTCGCGGCATGGGTGCCGGACACGCCGCCGCCCAGGATGATCACTTCCGCAGCCGGCACGCCGGGAACGCCGCCGAGCAGGATGCCCCTGCCGCCGGCAGCCTTCTCCAGGCAGTGCGCGCCGACCTGCGGCGCGAGCCGGCCCGCGACCTCCGACATCGGCGTCAGCAGCGGCAGGCCTCCCGACGCCGACGTGACGGTCTCGTATGCGATGCAGGTGGCACCGGACGCGATGAGGTCGTTGGTCTGCTCGGGATCGGGAGCAAGGTGGAGGTAGGTGAAGAGCACCTGGCCCGGCTGCAGGCGCGCGCGCTCGGAGGCGAGCGGCTCCTTGACCTTCACGACGAGCTCGGCCTTGGCGAACACGGTCGCGGCGTCGGTGACGATCCTGGCGCCGGCGGCCTCGTAGTCGGCATCGGCGATGCCGGAACCCAGGCCGGCGCCGTTCTCCACGATGACCTCGTGCCCGTGGTGGACGAGCTCGGTGACCGAGGACGGGACGAGACCCACCCGATACTCGTTGTTCTTGATCTCCTTCGGCACGCCGACCAGCATTCAACCCTCCCGTACGACTGATCGCGGATCATATCGCGACCCACCTCGTGCTTCCTCCGATTTTCAATTGTGGACGGGTACGAACGTCGCATATAGTTCTGCGCTGATCCTCGAGGGCGCAACAACATGCGAATGATCGATCTCGACGCGCGTGATCGTGCGATCCTCAGGATCCTGCAGCTGGACGGGCGGATCACCAACGCCGACCTCGCCGAACGCGTGAACCTGTCTCCCTCAGCATGCCTTCGCAGGGTGAAGCTGCTGGAAGAGAGCGGACTGGTGAAAGGCACGGTGACGCTGCTGGACGAGGCGGCGGCGGGCGTTCCCGGCACGGCTTTCGTGTTCGTGACGCTCGACCAGCAGGGCCGGCAGAGCCTCGACGCCTTCGAGGCCGCCGTGCTGGCCCATCCCGAGATCATGGAATGCTACCTGCTCGCGGGAACGGCGGACTATCTGCTGCGCATCGTTTTCGCCGACACGGCCGACTTCGAACGCATCCACCGCAACGCCCTCACAACCCTCCCCGGCGTCGTCCGCGTGCAGTCCACCCTGGCGCTGCGCACGGTGAAGCGCACGACCGCTCTGCCGGTGTGAGATGAACCGCGGCCTTGCAACCTCTGGACGGGGACCGATATACGGGCGTCACAGGAGACGACCGTGACCGACAGTTCCGCCGCGCCGTCCGAGATCACCGCGCTTCCGTTCGAAGCCGCGATGAAGGAGCTCGAGAGCATCGTGACCCGCCTGGAGCGCGGCGACGTGCCCCTCGAGGATTCGATCGCGATCTACGAGCGTGGCGAGGCGCTGAAGGCGCACTGCGAGGCTCTCCTGCGCCAGGCGGAGGCGAGGATCGAGAAGATCACCCTCGGCACGGACGGAAAGCCCCGGGGCGTCGAGCCCTTCGACGTTGACCGGCCCGGAGCCTGACGGCATCCCGATGACCTTTTCTCGCGATGGCCGCGACGCAGCGGCACTGCTTCATGCGGCGCGGCATGGCGCCATTCCGGTGCTCTCGTGACGAGGCCCGCGACGCCGCTCCTCGACACCGTCGCGACGCCGGCCGAAATCCGCGCTCTCGATGAGGCGCAGCTCCGCCAGCTTGCCGACGAGCTTCGCGCCGAGACGATCGACGCGGTCTCGGTGACCGGCGGGCATCTCGGCGCCGGGCTCGGCGTCGTCGAGCTCACCGTGGCGCTGCACTATGTCTTCGACACGCCGCGCGACCGGCTGATCTGGGACGTCGGCCACCAGGCCTACCCGCACAAGATCCTGACCGGCCGGCGCGACCGCATCCGGACCCTGCGCAAGGGTGGCGGGCTGTCGGGGTTCACGCGCCGGAGCGAGAGCGAGTACGACCCGTTCGGGGCGGCGCACTCCTCGACCTCGATCTCCGCCGGCCTCGGCATGGCAGTGGCCCGCGACCTGCAGGCCGGGACGAACAACGTCATTGCCGTCATCGGCGACGGCTCGATGTCGGCTGGCATGGCCTATGAGGCGATGAACAATGCCGGCGCCATGGACAGCCGGCTGATCGTCATCCTCAACGACAACGATATGTCGATCGCCCCGCCGGTGGGCGCCATGTCCGGCTATCTCTCCAGGCTCCTGTCCGGGCGCACCTACCGGTCGCTGCGCGATCTCGGCAAGAACATCACCGGGCACCTCCCCAAGCGGATCGACCATGCCATCACCCGGGCGGTGGAGCATGCGCGCGGCTTCATCACGGGCGGCACGCTGTTCGAGGAAATGGGCTTCTACTATGTCGGCCCGATCGACGGACACAATCTCGACCAGCTCCTGCCGGTCCTGAAGAACGTCCGGGACGCGCAGGCCGGGCCCATCCTCGTCCACGTCGTCACGCAAAAGGGCAAGGGCTACGCCCCGGCCGAGGCCTCGGCCGACAAGTACCACGGCGTCTCCTCGTTCGACGTGGTCACGGGTGCACAGGCCAAGCCCAAGGCCAACGCGCCGGCCTATACCCGCGTCTTCGCCCAGGAGCTCATCCGCGCCGCCCGCAGGGACGAGCGCGTCGTCGCCGTCACCGCCGCCATGCCGTCGGGCACCGGCCTCGACCTCTTCGCCAGGGAATTCCCCTCCCGCGTCTTCGACGTCGGCATCGCCGAGCAGCACGCCGTCACCTTCGCC